>Ga0074198_1000539_pt1 | contig 37570 bp, 42 predicted proteins | sample EPASupsiteSAE323_FD_64527 | JGI IMG/M metagenome (GOLD analysis project Ga0074198, IMG submission 64527) | Bioremediated contaminated groundwater from EPA Superfund site, New Mexico - Sample SAE3-23 | ecosystem: Environmental > Aquatic > Deep subsurface > Groundwater > Contaminated ... | reverse complement strand
GTGCGCGGGGGGTTTGGTGGTCGTGTGTTCGAGCCGCGCCTCTTCGTGCGCGTGTCGGAGTCGGGGGGGGCGTTTTTTAAAAACCCTTGTTGGGGGGGGGTGGGGGGGCGCCCCCCCCCCATTAAAGAAACAGTAATATTTTAACATAGGGATTTAAGGTGCATGCTTGCCCACTTTGGTGGTAACTGGAATAACAGGTCGAACACGGGGATTTCGTACTGGAATCTGAATAACGACTCGTCGAACACGAATCTGAATATCGGCAGGCAGACTCTTATTAGAAAATTAGAATTTTGTTTTGCATCTTATCTTCCGCACCGCTTGGTGAAAATTAGGCCGTAAAGAGCAAGGGTTAGTAGGTTTATTCTCGAAATACCTTGAGGCTAATAAGAAGGTGGTTCTTTTAAAAGGATTGGCAATTTATACGAGAAAATATGTGATTTAGACAACATAATACTAGCGATGGAAAAATCATCGCTTGGCAAAAGAAACCAGAATCGAGTCGGGGAAGTATTGGAAAATAAGAAAGAATACGCCCTGAGAATACAAAAGATGCTGGTTAATAAAACTTACATTCCCTCTCCCTACACAATAAAAATCATTGAGGATGGAGCAAACAAGAAAAGACGCACGATATACAAGCCGAGGTATTATCCTGATCAGATTATCCATTGGGCCTTAATGTTACAAATTCAATCTGTAATAATGCGTGGAATGTACCAATATAGTTGTGGAAGCGTACCAGGGCGCGGAACAAGTTATGGTCAAAAGACGCTTCGTAAATGGCTTGACAATGACCGCAAGCACACGAAATACTGCTTGAAAATGGATATATCTAAATTTTATCCGTCGGTTGACAACCAGATTTTGAAAGATATGTTCCGTAAAGTGATTAAGGATTCCGATTGTATTTGGTTAATCGACCAGATCATAGATAGCGCAGATGGTTTACCGATTGGAAATTACACTAGCCAATGGTTTTCAAATTTCTTTTTACAAGGATTAGATCATTATATCAAAGAAAATCTAGCGGTAAAATATTATGTCAGATATGTTGATGATTTAGTTTTATTAGGAAACAACAAAAAGAAATTGCATCAGGCGCGGAGAGATATATCTAATTATCTTAACGAAATAGGTTTATCACTAAAAGGCGATTGGCAAGTCTTCCGGGTTAACAAAAGAGATATTGATTTCTTGGGATTTAGGTTTTACCGCAACAAAACGATATTGCGGAAACGAAATACTTTGCGGATAAAAAGACGGATGCGTAAGATTCAAAAGAAGGGATATTTAAACTATAAAGACGCTTGCGCGGTTATCTCGTATTGGGGATGGATTAAGCGTAGCAATAGTTATGATTTTTATCAAAAGACTGTTAAACCAGTTGTAAGCGTTGGTTTTGCGAAGAAGGTGGTGAGTGATGTTGCAAAAATACGGAATCGTGCAGGACGGACAGTTGATATTAAACGGAAATTGCCTTGATGGGTATAAGCCTGTTACATATGCCGATATACCTGAATTTGACCAGCAGACTCAGGCGGTTTTCCAAACTCAGGCGGTTGATATGGTAGATTATATATTTGTTGGTAACGAAATTAGGGAATTGCCGCCCAGCGAAGAAGGTAGTATGTTTGAATATTAAGACTTGCATGGAACTACTTGAGATTATTGACCGACAGAATGAGCTGATTATGAAGTTGGTCAATGAAAATTTGGAGCAGGAGAATATTATTAAGGAGTTGATGGAGGAAAGGACAGAAACCGATCTTTCGCTATATGAGTAGCGATAGTGGAAGAAGCCCTAGGGCGAAAAAAGATTGTTATTATTTTCTTATTCCGCTATCTGGGGTTGCCAATTTATATCCATTTGCTCATACTTTAATAGGGGTGATCAGGTGGCTATAAAAATTGGCAAAGAAGAATTGGTTAGGCTTTATGAAATCGAAAAACTAAATGACAAAGAGATCGGAGTATTATTTAATTTTTCGCACCGATATATTGGGTATCTTAGGAAACAGTATAATATCAAAACTATGTCAAGGTCAGAAAGGAATCCCTTAAACCAGCAATTGTTAACATATCTTTATGAGCATGAAAAGTTAACAGATGCTGAAATAGGCGAACAATACGGATACTGTGAATCCCATATTGGTTATTTAAGGGATAAGTATGGAATAAAAACAAATAAATCCTTCCAGAAGCATAGAAAAATAGACGTTGTTAAAATTTACAATGAATATGTGGAGGAGGGATTATATCAGCAGGAAATTGCAGATAGATATGGGGTTAGCAAGGATTGGCTAGTTATAAAGTGGAGTGAAATGGGCTTAAAAATTAGAAAAAATCGCCGGCATGGTAAATTCAAATCTTTGTTAACCAATGAATCTGCAATGGAGATATTGACAGGGACTTTGCTTGGCGATGCATATTTAGGGAAAACCGGCAAAGGCTATAGAATTGAATTAAAGCATGCCGTATCCCAACAAGAGTGGTTAGCATGGAAAGCGAAGCGGTTGTCATCGGCATTTGATTTTAGTTTTGATTATATAACCGATACCCGTGGCTTTAAGGGACTGCCGCAAGTAAGGGCAGTAAGCAGACTTCATCCAGAACTAGATGACGTTTATTTTGAATGGTATGAAGATGACGGCAAAAAATATATCTCATTATCCAGCATGTTAACAATAACCCCGCTTGCGCTTGCTGTCTGGATAATGGACGATGGTACGCTTAATAAAAAAAGATATACAATTTATTCACAATCTTTTACGAGAGATGAAAACGATTATCTTTGTGAATATTTAAATGACACATTCGGGCTTCATGCTAGAACAAGAAAACACAGAGATAATGAGTGGGTAATTAGCTTTATGGCAAAGGACTTTAATTATATTTCAGGATATTTAGAAAAATATTTTGCCAAAGACGTTCCTTCAATGGCGTATAAATGGAATAAAAACAGTTCCCCTGTTTTGCATATGTGAATTTACGCAGATTTATCCGGGCCTAGAAGGAAAGAAATCTATAAGAAATACTTTTAAATTAACAAAATTTTGAGCCGGTCAGAAATGGCCGGCTTTTCTATTTCCAAAGAAAGAAGGTGAATTATGTCCTTCACAATTACAGATGCCAAGACCCTGGCCGAATCCTGGTTTGATGAAACATTGGATGCGGCTTTAATTTTAATTTGGGGAAACGAGTTCATTCGTCGAACCGTCAATGACAAACTGTGGCTCGATACAACCAAAGCATTCTCAGCAACCGTTATCCCTGCGACAGATCCAGCACTCTCGGCAAGTGGATCGGGAGCGTTTACCGGAACATTCAAAGGCAAGGTTACTTTTGTTGATGCTGACGGCGCAGAGAGTGACCCTAACGCTGGCGAAGTGACCGTAGTCGCTTCCTCCGATGGGCAGATCGACTGGTCGTCAATCCCGACACGCACCGGATGCACACGCAAATTGTACCGAACCAAAGCGGATGGGAACATCTATTATTATCTGGCCGCAATCGCAGATGCAACGACTACAACCTATACCGATACTACGGCAGATACTTCGCTGACCATACCGATGAATATCAAGACCCAATATACCTTGCCGACTGCTTTTATGAGGGCCGTTCTGGTTGAGGATGTAAACGGCAACGAATACACCAATTATTCGATTAGCAACCGCAAGATAAAATTTGGCGCCAACGGTGACTATGTTTTGACCTATACCCCATATCCGACAGCATTGGCGGCTATAACCGGAACAGGCAACGAGGTTCCGCTGCCGGATGCTTGTCTTTATCCGCTGGCTGAGTTCTTGATATTCAAATATTTCAACATTGAGCTGGACGATGAAGAAAGCCAGTATTCCGCCAAGCAATACGAAGCCAGGTATCAGGCCAGTTTAAAAGACATTTACGACAAGATGGAGATAAACAGCGATACCGAGTCATTCCAAGTGAAGATGAGGTGGTAGGGAATGAGCGAATGGTTAAAATACCCGGTAACTGATTTCACGCAGGGATACATTGACAAGGTGGACGCTACCGGGCTTCCTGCTGGAGCATTGCAAGACTGCCGGAACATGATCAGCAGGCAGATCGGCAAAATATCCAGCCGGGGCGGTCAAGCCAAACTGAATAGTACCGGATTAGGGAGCAGCAATCCAGTACAAGGACTGTTCCCTTTTTATTTAGGCACTACCAAATATCTCGTTATTGTAGTTAATGGCATTGCGTATTCCTGCACTCCGCCATCCGGAACCATGACGCAGATTAAAACCGGCCTTGATACCACTGCGCCGGTGCAATTCGTTACTGCCTATGTTGATGGTAAGAATCAGTTAATGGCCTTTAACGGAGTGGATACGCCCTGGAAGTGGGACGGTACAGGAACGGCACAAGTTGAAACAGCAACAGTAGTAGGCACGATAACTACTGCTGGTAATGCCACTGTAATCGTAACTGCTTCAGGTATGACAGGAACACCTGTAACACTTACCGTCGCGGTCGCACTTAATGATACCGCTACATTGGCGGCTGGAAAAATAAGAGCGGCAATGGCTTTGGACGCAGGTATAGCGGCATGGTTTTATATCGGTGGTACTGGTGCGGATATTGTATTAACTCGCAAGACCGCAGCGGCCAACGACGCAACGGTGAACATATCTATTGCTAATAATACTTGCGCCGGGATTACAGACGATACAACTTCTGCAGATACGACTGCTGGCGTAGCTCCGGGTATTGCTGACCTGAACGATTATCGAACCGTAAGCCGCGAAACACCGACTACCAGCGATTATCTTACTTATACCCTGGCGCATAAACCAGTTAGAACCGGATCAGATAAGTTTTTTGTATTCAGCAATAATAGCGTTCTGGTCTACGAAACCGGCTATACGCTGGATGCAACAAACGGAACTTTCACGTTCTCCGCTGCCAGATTAAACGCTGTTACCGATCTGTCTAGCGACGATGCTCAAACAACTCCATACCCGTTAAACGGAAGAATAGAACTGCTGCACCCGTTCGTGATCAGCGCAACTTATCCGGTCAGCATTTACGACAAAGACGATAACCTATTAAAGACACTGACTACTGAAACTGTAACTGACGATTGGAAGGCGGATGCGGCCAACGGTGTAGTTACTGCTCCATTAACGCTTGATTACGTCAACCTTATACCATTTACCGCAAAATATACATGGCCAGATGTGATCAAGACCGATTATCAATACAGCAATGGAACTGTATCGCCACAATTTCGATACCCGGTTACAAACAAAGGCAGGATCTTTGTTATGGCCGGGGATGATCGTATTTACTGGTCAGAAATTACCGAGAACGGCAGCGAATATGAGTGCTGGCCACCGGTCAATAACTGGCCGGTCAATCAGGGCATGGGCGAGACAGACGGTTGTTTGGTCCCATTAACTGGGGATGTGTATGTTTTCAAAAACAGATCAATCCACCGGTTCAGAGGTAATGAACTGGCCGATTACTCTTTGGTCGAAGTTGTCCCGAACATTGGTTGTGTTGGGCCAAGAGCCGCCTGCCAAAACTCGGATAATTCTATGATTTATTTCGTGTCTGAGCATGGCTTATATAGTTTTGACGGAATGACAGCAACCAATATAAGCCGCGACCGGATACCGATATTATGGAGTACCGTCAATCAAATCTATCTCTCGCAGGCTGTGGCTTTTGCATGGGACGGCATGATACTCTTTGCTTTACCGGTAGGATCTTCGGCCACAACAAACAATATGGTATTTGTCTATGACATAAGTACCGGGGCTTTCTGGCCTTGGGACAGCATGAACCTATCCTGTTGGGCAGAAATGTCCACCACCAGCGGGACGAAACTGTATGCTGGAAGTTGTGTTGACGGCTTTATCCTTCAGCAAGACGTTGGCGACGATGACAGGGGTGTAAATATTACGTCGTATTTCAAACCGCCTACGTTGGATGCAGGGGAAGCGGATAAGATGAAAAAATCCCGCGACATATACATTGAACATGGTGAAGATCAGACTACCTGGGCAGATGTTTATGCTTCCAAGGATTACGAAACGGCACTTAAATTAACCGCAACTGCTGCAGATGGAGCATTACGCAAGTATGCAACCAAACCGACCATCGACGAAAAATGGAGATACATGGATCTGACTATTCAACATGATCAGGCCGGTCCGTTTGTCGTCCGTAGCGTTAAGCTGGAATACAAACTTAAAGACAAATCCAGCGTGAAGGGGGCTGTTTCTTAATGACGATTGCGAAGATTACGCTTCTTAATGAGATTCGTAAGATTGACGAGAAAACCCCCTTACTTCTTGGACAGAATTTTGATGACTTGGTTTACAAGATCAATGAAATTGTAACAGTTGTAAACAGTATTACAACTTCGGCGGACAGTACAGACGAGTACGAGGCTAATGCGATAACGGAAGGGCCGGAAGAACCTAGTTAGGGGGTGAGCGAGCATGGCAGGAGGTACATTTGGAGGCGGTAGCGGAACCAGTGCAAGCCCCTATCTGGTAGAGGATGCGGCAGACCTTGATGCAGTTAGAAATAATTTATCTGCTTATTATTTACAGACAGCAGATATAGACCTGTCGGGGTATTCCAACTGGGCACCGATAGGTTGGAGTATCAACGGATTAAGCCCTTTTACCGGTAGATATGATGGTGCTTTTTGCAAAATAAGTAATTTAAGCATAAACAGACCAGAAGAAAGCCGTATCGGTTTATTCGGGCACGTAGTAACTAATTTAAGTATTCGTAATGTCTGTTTATATAACTGCACCGTCAACGGGCTTGATAGCGTTGGTAGCTTAGTGGGGGCTTTTGAAGAAAAACGTGTTGGCCAATCGTATTATTTTGGAACCATAGAATCATGTTCCGTTAATCAAGCTATTGTCACTGGCAACAAGTATGTTGGCGGACTTGCTGGTTACGTATCCGCGAATATTAAATATTGCTACGCAAGGGACATTAATAGTGTTGGTTCTGGCGATAGTAAACTCGATATAGGCGGAATGATCGGTTATGCCGGCTATTCTTCTCTAAAAATTACGTATTCGTATATCGAGGGTTTTACTGTAACCGGAGCATATCAATGTGGAGGTTTATGCGGATCGTCGCTCCCGCCAATCAATAATTGTATGGCTTTGAACGGAAGCGTAAACGTATCATCTTCCCCAAATTACCCTACTCCTGATTATTTTGGCAAGGTATCTGGCGGAGCTCCGTATACTTACAGCAAAGTGTTTTCATCCGACATAACGTCTCCTGTTTACGATCATCCTGGAGTGGAGGGAACTGATTTTGATGCTGCCTCCGCTAAGGATTATGATTTTATTCACGGAAGCAGTTATTTAGCCTTTTCGGTATCAACATGGATATTAATACCGGGTAGAAACGATGGCTATCCGTCGTATACAAGTTGCTATGATGCCAGCATCATATTTAATATTAAAAAAAATGATGGTTCGCCCGTATCCAGTTGCGATATATATTTGAAGATTGGGGAATATCCTTCTAATTGGCGTTTTACAAATGACGGCGGAACAGCTACTTTTCGGTATTATGGTGGAGCGCTAATAAACATTACATATGACTGGAAAAACATTGTTGCCGCCGTTCCCCCAGAGGATTTGCCTATTTCAGTAACAGTCGACGCGGGAACAACAACCACAATTAGCGTTACGCTTGGTCCTCCACCAGAGACAGAAATCGTTACCCCCCAGGACTTGCTTAACATAAGGTACGGTTTGGAAGGTTATAAATTTAAGATAATGAATGACATTGACATGGTGGATTTCACTTGGGATCCAGACTGGTATCTCTATGAAAATTGTGAGATTGACGGGCAAGGATTCAAGATACAAAACTTATCCTGCATAACCGAAATAGTAAATTATTCGGCGGCATTTACCGATACAACGGATACCGACAGCATGATTAAAAATATGTTTTTTGAAAACGTATCATTTAAGGCGTATGAAGGGGCTTGCGGTATTGCCTGTTACAATTACGGAACTATCGAAAATTGCGTCGTTACCGGCATAATAGAAACATTGGAACCGAGCGATGATTGGCTGTACGCCGGCATATGCGGCGAAAACGACGGGGTTGTCAAGCAATGTGTTGCCGACGTCAGCATAACCGGCGGAGAATACAGCGGAGGCATATGCGGAGAAAATTGCGGGGTCATTCAGGACTGTTATTCCCTCGGTTCCGTAAGCGCGACGGGAAAGGCCTATATAGGGGGGGCTGTAGGGGAAAATTATGGCCCATCTTCGGTGATCAATGTTTATTCAATTGGTTCTGTTGTTGGCGGAACGGAAACAGGAGGGCTAATCGGAGCCAATACGGAAGATAACGCTGGCGATATTATTTCAGTTGTAAGTTGCTACTATAACTCCGAAACCTCCGGCCAATCTGACAATGATGGCAGGGGAACACCAAAGACAACCGCAGAAATGAAAACTCAGTCAACGTATAGCGGGTGGGATTTTGCTGACGTGTGGGCAATGGGGGCACATGAAAATGACGGCTACCCGACGTTTTTGGCGTTGGTTGTAATTGAACAACTGCTCCAAGTCACCCAACCCGTCTGGTCAAACAAGATTGTCACATGGAAAGACGTTGCCAGCGCTGAATCATACACCGTTCGGTTGTATAATGCCAGTGCTGAATGCCTGGATACGCAGGCTGTCGCCAAAGGCGTTCAACGATACGATTATACGGATCTCATAGAAAACTACCTGCCTGCTGGTTCATATACGGCAACGGTTCAGGCCAGGCCGGAAGGGGTGACGTAATGACTATTTATATTGCAGGCCCGGAGTCAACCCCATCCCCCACGCTGATAGTCAACCAATACACGCTTACCATGTCCCAGACCGGAAGCGGGACAATTGTTCCGGCGGCAGGAGAGCATGACTACATCGAGGGCAAAAAGGTTCTGCTGGTGGCCGCGCCCGATACTGGTTACAAGTTTACTGGATGGTCAGGCGATACAGTTGAGGACAGCGAATCTTCCACTACACAGATTACCATGGACGGTAACAAATCAGTTGAGGCAACATTTGAAGCACAGGTTACGCTTACCCTTGTTTCTACTGCGGGAGGGACGACAATACCATCCCCGGCAGTATTGACCTATGCGCTCAACGAAAAGGTTGTGCTCAAAGCCGCGCCTAATGATGGTTATGAATTTAGCGGGTGGTCCGGGGATGCTTCCGGAGCAAACGACACATATGAAATAACCATGGACGCAGACAAAACTGTTGGAGCTACCTTTACGGAAGTGGAAGCGGCAGGAACAAGCCTGAAAAAAATCTATCTGGCCACAACCAAAATGAAAGCCTTTTGGAATGTTGACGGGTTATGGCGGTTCTTTGCAACTTCGGTGCATAAATATCTTGATGGGCTTGACTCCGATGATCATACCCAGTATTTAACCAATGCGAGGCATGATCTGGATGCCAGGCACACATTCATAAAAAAATATGAGCCAATTACAAACGGCAGTACAACGTCCCCAGAATTGCTTTTCACGGCAAGCGGGGACGTTCTCGTTGTGGAGGTGGATTAATTGTTATTAGGGGATTACGAAAATGCTCATCTGCAATTTGCAGAACAATCTTCGGCGCCGGCTACACCATCAAGCGGAATTGTTAAAATCTACGCCAAAACTGACGGACGTTTTTATGGCGTTGACGATGCCGGGACAGAATTTGAAATGGTTCCTATGTTACGCGGGGCGGCTCCGTCTGCTGCTGTTGGTTATCGGGGGACATTGCATCTTACCGAAGGCGGCACAGGTGTTGCAGACGTTCTTAAATTCTGCGCGAAAAAGGCGGATGATACCTACGACTGGTTGACGGTCGGACTGACTTGATTTTAAAAGAAAGGTGTTGATTCAATTGGCATCCACAACTTATGCAAATTACGACTATAAAGATTATTTGTCTGAAGTTCCGGGTTATCAACGGAAAGATACAGCTACTTTGTTGGCTAGAGCTAAGGCGGCGGCAGGATTACTTTATGATCCGCAAGAACAGGCGGCGGCAAAAACGGCCAAGAACAATGAACTGCAAAGCATTATTAATACGCAGAAAATAAAACGGGCCAATGCGGGACTTGATGAATCATTGTCCTTCAACAACGCACAAGCTAAAAAAGCGGCGGCTGTTCGGGCGGCTGGTTCCGGGGCGATTGGAAGTTCTGGATTGACTGATTATCTCAACAACGAGGCTGATACCGCAACGCAGGCGCAGAGAATTGCTGCTGCCGCTTCTATGGCAGGAAATTTGTCTGACGAAGCAACCAGATACCAGGGAGATGTTACAAATACCAACCAAACATATACGGACATAGCCGCCAACCGCGGCAATGCACAGCAAACGCTGTATAACCAGTTTGAGGACGCGCAGGACACGGCAGAACAAAACTGGTTGCAGAATGCCTTACAGGTAGCACTTGGCATAGGTTCGGGCGTAAACGCTGCGGCTGATATTAATATGAGGGCGGCAAATGAAGAGGCCAGACTGAAGGAGCAAAAATATGAGGCCGATCTTCCTTATAATGCTATGACCCAATATCAACTTGCTTCAATTGATCTTGATACCGCTAAGGCATTTGGGAAGAAAACCGGGGGCAAAACCACAGCAGCCAAAGAAAGCAGCGGCAAAAACACCGGCGGCGCGATAAGTCAAAACGGCATTTACGGATTACGTGACGTTGCTAATCAGTACGGCGTGAACGTAGGCTATGACGCAAACTCCGGCAATATAACCGTCGGCAATAAGACGTATACTCCGACTACTCTCGCATCCATGGGCGGTTTTTTGAAGGACGGACGCTGGCAACTACCGGCCAGTTCGATTAACGGGATGTTAGGGGGGCATATATAATGACTATACCTGTTGATTTTATCCCTGATGCCCAATTTGCCAAAGCGCGGGATGCGGCATTTTATAGTATTGCACCGGGAACAAAAACACTGGAAGCACAGGCGCTTGACGTTACCAAGGCAAAGAATATAGCAGATGCGGTACAGGCACGGAAAAACGCTGAAGAGTCTGCTCGACAAGCGGATATGGAAAATAAATATAAATATGCTGACCTGGCGGAAACGACACGGGGCAACAATCTGCAGAGTCAGTACCAGATGGGCAGTTTGGCGAATGACGCGGCAAAAACTTCGGCGTCCGTGGCCGCAGCTTCCAATACTGCCGCCGCTAAAAATGTATTGAGCGAAAGCGCGGCGTATAAAAACCATGCCTTACTGGTGATGCAAAGTAATTATGCCAATGCCAAGAGCAAAAGCCTAACAAATTACAATTTTGCTTCCTATGTAGATTACATGAAAGCAAAGGGCGCATGGGACTTGATGACTGATGCCGATAAAACTGCCGTCATAAAAGCGGCTGATTCATTGAGCAAGGGATTAGGCGGAGTTTAAATCAACAAAAGGGGGCAAGGTTAATGCCTACTTTAGACGAATTAATGCAAGGATACGGAAGGGCTACGAGCGTTCAGCCTGATGACACTCAGAATGATGTTGCATTAGACGAATTAATGAACAAATACGGGAGAAAAACGGATGCCGCAAAAAAAGAATCGGCGGCAAAAGTTCTTCAACCACTTATTTCCAACCAGCAGCATCAACGGGATCTGGACAAGAGTTTTAAGGCAGCGGAAAACACAAGGCAAAATCCGTCTTTCCTTGAAGCGGATAAGGTCATAACCGCAAACAACGCGAATACGATCAACGGCATCCCGATGAAAACCAACCAGCAAAGACAGGCACAACTTGATGTTTCGTTCGATAATGCCGAGCAGACAAAACCGCAGCAATCAAGCATAGGCGGCAAATCCGACAATGAACTCGTGCAGGCAATTAAAGTCTGGAAATACGGCGAAGGACAAAAGCTGATTAACGAGGGTATGCAGTTACGCGTGAAAAACAATGATCCCGCCGCTGGTGCTGATCAGATCGAAAAAGGCACGAAGATGATGCGGGATAACGCCCCTGCCATGGAAGGTGCGCCGGAGTATAAGAATCTAGGAAAAGCCGTAACTGACAAAGAATTTTATACTAAAAACCTTCTCTCACAACTTCCGATGAGTGCCGGACTGATGGCGGGGCAAACTGCCGCTGGTGTTGCTGGAGGATTGGCAAAATTAATCCCCGTTGCTGGAACCGCTGCCGGTCTTGGCATTAATGCTGCCGCTGCAGGCTGGGCAACAAAAGCTGAAGCCGATATGGAAATGGCCGACACCTACCAGCAAGTTTACGCCGAGCAGATTAATAAGGGTGTATCTCCACAGAACGCACACAACTTTGCGGTAAACGCTGCAAAGAAAGCCAGAAACGCAAACCTTGCCTTGCTGGGTGCTACAAACTTCGCTGAACAGATGACCGTATTCGGGAAACCGTTGGAATATCTGACGAAAGCGGCCAAACTGGAGAAACTTGGAGCCGCTGCCGGAAAAATAAAAGAAATCGAGCAGGCGAGCAAATTAGGAAAAATCGCAGTTAAAACCGGGAACGTCGCCGGGAAAATGGCCGCAACTGGATTGCAGGAAGCCGGAGAAGAAGGCGGCCAGTACGCTATCCAGCAATGGGCGCAGGATAAGCCTATTGACATGGGAAGCCCGGAGGCCAGAGAGTCAATGGCTATGGGCGGAATCCAAGGCGGTCTAATGGCTGGAGCAGGCGGAACATTCAATACAATAGTAGAGACTACCGTAAACGAAAGAAATAATACAACTGATCCCAAAACGGCGAAAGCGTATTCTGTTGATAACATGGGGCAGGACTTGGACGATATTAAGGCCGCAACCATCGTAAACCTTCCAGGCGAGGTAATGCCCATAGTAAAAGCAAGGGTTGACGAGCAAGTATCCAAGGGCGAAACCCCTGCCAAAGCACTTGATACAGTTCTGGACGAAATCGCTAATACTCCAATAGGCGGAGACGCTATTTCAAAAGCCGCTCAGGAGGTTGAAGGAAATAAAAGTAATTCTATGACGGTATACGCAAAAGACGGATCTCCGCTTAAAGTTATTTCTCAACCTAGTCCTGAATTTTATGTTGTACAGAACACGGATAGCAAAAGGTTGATCATCCCCGCAAGCGAAGTCTTAACTGAAAACCCTGCCGGGGGAGAAAATCAAGGTCAACCAATTCCGCAACCCGTAATTCAACCGCAGGCGGAGCAGGGCATTGAGAATCAAGAGATTCAACCTTCCGACGAGCAAATTATCAATCCAGAGGAAACGCAGGGCTTACAGAGCGAATTAGAGGTTGGTAATCAGCAGGAGAGTGTTAAACCGGAACCACAGACAGCTTTTCCGCAGGAAACTACGCAAGAGCAGAACATATCTCCTGCTCAGGAAGTCAACCAGGGATCTCAGTCAACTGTTAATCAAGAACCGGAAAACATTGAACAACCGATGGTTGAGCAGAATCAAGAACCCCCGGCAGAGCAACTTGATCAAGCAAAACCTGCTGCCGGCATAAATGTCGGTGACACAGTTTACAGCAAGCGTACTGGCAAACCTTTGGTTGTGCAGGGTTATAATGATGCAGGGAAATTAATGGTTAAGAACCAACAGGGCAATACCGTGCCTATTAAAATCGAAGATGTTGACCGGGAGGAACCGGCAAATAAACCAGCAGAACAAGCCAAGTCAGAACCCGTCAAGAAGGGCGACACGGCTTACGACAAGGATGGTAATGCTCTGACTATAACCAATCCGGGTAATAAGAATACGATGCGGGTGCAGGACCAAGAGGGGAACCAGCAGGTAGTCAAGAAGGGCGAGGTTAAGGCGGAGAAACCAGCCAAAAACACAACTGCGGCAACTACTGAGAAAAAACCTGACACTTCCGGCCATGTAAAATCATTACGCGATCAAGCCGCCCGGATGCAAAAATCCATCGACGAAAAGAAAAATCCCGCCATCGGCAACCAAAACCCAACCGCCAGAAGGGCCAATATTGCAGCCGGGATGTACGCCGAAGCTGAACGGATGGAAGAGATTCAGGGTAAACTTAACGCTTTGGCAGACGCGATTGAAAGTGGGAATGCACCTGAGGTTCTTCACAATATCAAAAAGAAAACTCACATTGAAACCATTAGGAACATACTCAACAAAGCACGTTACCGGAGAACCAATGGCAGTAGATTGTCTATGGACGACCCCGAGAACATCAATTACGCAAAGTTCGAAGGATATGTCCACCCTGATCATTTAAAAACCTTACTGACTACAACTAAGGGCAGACCTGGAACGAAAGACGCTGCGCTTATAGTCCAGCGGATAGCCAACTCTGGCGGCAGGTTTTCTTCTGAATCTGTGCTTAAAGCGATTGAAGCGCTGAACTCCAAACTATCTGACAGTGACACCACGAAAAAATACATCAAAGACAGCATTGCTGACTTCAAGCGTATTCTTGACATGGGCGTTACCAACGAAGGCGAACTGCGTGATTTATTGCAGGCATATATTGAGCTTGGTAGCACGAAATCGGCAGAGAAACCCGCTGAACGTAAAATCAAAGAAATGGAACGGGAATTGATCGGCGCGAAGATCCCCGGTTATTTCCCGACTCCCAAAACGGTAGTCAATCAGATGGTAGAACTGGCCGAAATCGAACCGGGAATGAAGGTTCTGGAACCGTCTGCCGGCAAAGGGAGCATTGCCGATGTTATCCGCGAAACTGAACCGAAAGCAGATATTGACGTAATCGAAATCAATCCAACCCTGCGTAATATCCTGAAAGAAAAGGGCTACAATGTTGTTGGCGACGACTTTATGGAATTTACGGGCGAGTACAATGTTATAGTTATGAATCCCCCGTTTGAAAAAGGGCAGGACATTGATCACGTTCGCCATGCTTATGAATTACTGAAACCTGGTGGAAAAATCGTAGCCATTATGTCGGAAGGACCATTCTTCAGAAGCGACAAAAAGGCAACTGAGTTCAGGGATTGGCTGGACGAGCAGGATGGAACCAGCGAAAAACTGCCGGAGAAATCATTTACTGGCAAAGAAGCGGATAGGCAGACTGGGGTTGCTGCTAGAATGGTTGTGATCGAGAAGCCGGAAGCCAAAGCAGAAACCAAACCGGAACCGACAATCATCACCGGCAAAACTGTAACCGCCAAAACCGAACGCGGAACATCGATAAATGCTCAGTATGCCGTGGTTGACGCTGATGATCTCGTGGCATCCCATAGCACCGAATTAAAAGAAAACAAAGGCTATCCGCAGGAGTTGCAACCGAGAGACAGAAGCCGGGTAGCGTCTGAAGCACAGATCACCAGGATACTCAACAACCTGGAGCCCGAGTTCTTAGGGGCAAGTCCAAAAGCATCAGAGGGGTCTCCAATCGTTGGCCCGGATATGGTTGTAGAAAGCGGTAACGGCAGGATAATCGCGTTGAAACGCGGATACGAAAGAAACCACGAGAATATTAAAAAGTACCGCCAATGGCTTTTGGATAACGCAAGTAATTTTGGCATTGATTCTGTAAAGCTGGACGAAATCAAGAATCCTATTCTGGTTCGTGTGCGTAAATCTGATATTGACCGCATAAACTTTGTTAAGGAGGCCAATGAGCAATCCGTTGCCGCCATGAGCGCCAGCGAACAAGCAAAGTCTGACGCTGAGAAACTAACTCCCGAGATGATGGCGATATTTTCTCCGATGGATGACGGCAATGTGCTCAACAGGGGCAATCATTTTTTCATTCGCGAGTTTATGAGCAAGGTTGTCGGAACCAACGAGCAGGGCAGGTACGCTACTTCTGATGGTTCTATGTCTCAAGAAGGCGTAAGCCGGATAAAAAACGCTATATTTGCTAAAGCATACGGCAATTCCGATACACTTGAAAAGTTGGCAGAAAGCACCGATAATAATGTTAAGAACATAACCAATGCCATGCTGATAGCTGCACCGAAGATGGCGGCCATAAAATCAGGCATGGAAACAGGAGAGTTTTACCCGCTCGACATCACCGCAGAAATAGCCGCAGCAACCAATAAGCTTTCACAACTCCGGGAGCAAGGAACCAAGGTAGAACTTTACCTGATAGAAGAAAATCAAGACAATATGTTTGGAGAACATGAACTCGATCCGTTGACCAAGGACATTCTGGAAGTGTTTGACAAACACAAAGGCAGCGCCAAGGCGATATCTTCAATCCTGATTGACTATGCCGATGGCGTAGTTGCTGCGGGGAATCCCAATCAGGGTGATTTATGGGGCGACACTCCAGCACCGGCCAAGGCTGATTTGCTTAGGTCTGTTTTGGAAAGAATGGAGGAAGGCAATGGCAATCAAACTTCGCTTTTCGCAGACGAACGACTTGACGGTAAAGAAACTGAAAAAACTGATGGCGGCGCAGGACAAAGCAAAACTGGAAGAGAAGATCAGGGAGTCAAATTCAAAGCGCCCAAGCAAGAAATAGGTGGTAAGATCGTCAAGAAAACTCCTGGCGATGCAGACTGGAATTGGTTCGACGAGCGTTTCCCGGCTGTATACGAAAAAGAACCAGACCTGGCGGTAATGGGCGCAAGAAAAATAATTGTTGACGGCATTACCGAATATAGGCCGTGGGTCGAAGAAATGACGGATGATTATGGCGACAACGGCGGTTTTAGTCAACGCGTTCAAGAAGTTTGGCATAAGTCAAACGGGCTTGCCGGTATCTATAGGAAAGAACTGGCTGAAATGCAGGCCAGGTTTAACCGAAGGGGCGATGATTACGAAGAAGATGAATACGGAAGAAAACGCTCAAATAAAGTACCCGGAAACGCCGGAGAAAATTCACGATCAGGACGTATGGGAAACAGAGAAACCGGGTCAGTATCCGAAACAGCAGGAAAGTATAAAGCAGTAAAATTAGACGGTTTTATCAGGCTATGGTTGGACGGCGAAGGCTACTTCGGCTACTTCGATACCCAAGAAGAAGCCGCAAGGTTTGCCGAAAAGCACAAGGACACGCTGCCGAAATACCAGCGCAAGGAAAATATAGACGAAGAAACCCCGGACAATATCAGAATCTTATCGGCAAATATCGATAAAGATTATGCAGCATACGAGCGTTCCAAAAGCAAACAGGCTTCCGTTAATGCGATATTGGAGAATTTAGACCGGTATCGTCGGGAGGATTTGGAATCTCTCGCTGAGCAGTACAGCAACGGTTCATGGGACGGCTACGAGGAATTATCGGATACAGAACTAATCGATGCACTCAGGGAATCCCTGGAAGGGCAGAAAGACGAAATGACACCGCTCGAAGCGCAGTCGGCAAAGTCCGGGTATTATGTAAGGCCACCGAAAGACAAGGCTCAGTTCAAAGCAGAAAGGAGTGCTTTAAATGTTCATAAGAATGAGTTCTGGCGTGAGAGCAATCTTCCCGCCCGGCCTGCAGAAGGAATTAACGGAACAAGGCTTGCTGAGGCAGAAGAAAGATGGCACCTTCGATTTCTTTCAACCGTCCACGGGGGGATCAGACAAAGATTTACTTCGCAATCCTTCAAATACCACCCCGAAGCAATAGAAGATCCATGCTTCGATACGGCGGTCAAAATATGTGAGGAAATGGGAGCCAGGCTGATACCGTATAGCTACACCAAGCCAAGCAAGATTCGATTTGATGGCTTTATTACTCCGGACGGGAATATGTATATCAATGTTGACGGCTCATATTCGCCCGAAGCAATTTCCTGGCATGAAGATGGCCACTGGCTGAAAAAAGCCAACCCGGAAGCGTACAAGGAATTGGAGGATTTAGTTGTCAAACGGCTGAACGATACTCATTCGGACGGAATGCGAAGGCTGGTTAAGTATTACGAAAAGCATTACCCGGGAAGCTACAAACCGGATGAAATTTTGGAAGAGTTTATATCAGATATGTTCCCGCAGGCGTTCTCGAAAGAGGATGCTTTTTTTACGGCCAAAGAGCTGCAAGATAAGCTGAACGGGTTTATTGACGAAGTCTTGAAGGGCGTAGAGAAGGCGAACAATGCGAAATCCGGCAGTAAGACGAAGGGGCAGGAGGTTGCGGCCAAGTATGCAGGGCAAGAGTATAAACCTAACCTTTTCGCCGGCATAGGGATTACCGCCAAAGCAAAGGCGCAGAAGCAAACAGAACCAATGCCGCCCGGCCCGGACACCAGCGCCCATATCGAGAGCAAGGTCGAAAAAGGCCCGCTGTCTGAACGAGTGCAAACGATGGCAAACAAAGACTACATCGAACGCGCTTCTGGCAAACTTTACGGCTTGATGGTTGATGATTTGTATCGCTCAGGCGACTTTGACGAAGCAGCCGCAAAGGCATTGGGACTTGAAAATCTGCCGAAAGCTCAACAGTCTTACATTCTGGCTCTGGCAAGCCGCCATGCTCCAGGTACGGCAAAATACAATCTGACCAAGGCCATGACAGACAGGGAATTTAATGAGATTGGAGATCCCCTTGAGAGCGTACTGGCGAAGATACCCAAAGGCCGCAGCAAAGAAGTCAACGACTACATGATCTTGCGTAATTCAATCTCTTGGATGAAGCAGGGCAAGCACGTTTATTCGGAGGAATACGGCGTTGCTGATTACGTTGACAACATTGCAAAATTGCAGGCTAAATACAACCGCACCGACCCGGAAGATACTGAAAAGTTGGCTGAGTTGCAGACGCAGATTGACAGCAACATGGAATCAATCATGCAGGAATTGGTTGAACCTCGCATGACATGGTACGAAGAAAATATGCCGGACGTTATCGAGGCGGCAGACGGTATCGTTGACTGGTTAAGCAAGTTTACAAAATCATGGCTGGTTGACAATAACGGGATGCTATCAGAAAAAACATGGGAAGCGTTCAAGGAAGCTCATCCTTATTACGTTCCATTCAATCGTATACTGAGCGAAATGGGAGGCATGAACAAGGGTAGTGGAGTTAAGCGCGGTTATGCCAACCAACCGAACCCGGTCAAGGGAGCGAAGGGTTCAAGAAATAAGAAAATAGTTGATCCTATAGAAAGCATCATCGAACAAGTATTCCGGTACACCAACAGCGCACGTCGTAACGAAGTTATGCAGGCGGTTATCCACCAGTTGCTATGGTCGCCGGAAGAATTGTCTGAGTTTGCGACAATCAATTACGATAACCTGGCCCCGGCATTCCAGGAGAAACTTGCAAGCGAAGGCCCGGAGGCGGTAGTTGATACATTAGATGAAGCATTTAAGCCGCTACCTAAATTCAGGAGCAGTAAGCCGAATGAAGTCACCGGCATCTGGTTTGGGCAGAAAATCACGGTTTCTATTAATGATCCCGAGTTCTTCAAGGCCATGACCGCGCTCAATCCGGCGGGGCAAAATCTGGTGCTGGACATTCTGCGAACCTGCACAAGAGTTATGAAGTCCTTGACTACGGGACTGAGCATATTCTTTTCGGGACGCAATTTGCCGCGCGACTTGCCAACATCGTACATCAACAGCAAGAGCGCTAACCCCTTAACGTGGGGAATCGCGATACTGGATTCAATCCGGGTAGTTGCTACCGGCGGTAAACGCTGGGACGAGGAAGGGTACTATAAACTGTATCAAGCCATGGGACGCGGGATGTATTCTTCTTCGGGTGCTACTGACAGGAATATGTTGAGAGAAACAAAGCAGGCTATTATGCCGGGATATTGGGAGAAGGAAAACAACAACCCAATAACCTATACGGTCAAGGCAGCAAATGCAGCACTTGGAGGGCTGGAACAAGTAACCAGTTCCATTGAAAACATACCGCGTTTTGCAGCCTTCAAAAGAGCGTTAGAAAGCAAAGAGTTTGCTGATTACAGTAAAAAGCTAGAGGCCGGCTCGGCAGGAAGCGAGGCAACAGTAAACTTTACCCGGCGCGGCTCATTGGGTTTTGTCATGGACGGAATTATCCCGTATTTTAACGCAGCCATTCAGGGACTTGACAATTTTGCCAAGGCTTTTGCGAGAAATCCCAAGGGAACGCTGGCAAAGGGCTTGATATCCATAACGGTTCCAACATTACTGTTGTATTTGTTAAATCATGACGACGACGATTGGAAGAAGTTAAGCCGCTTCACCAAGGATAATTACTACTGCATTCCATGCGGTCACGGGGAAGATGGCAGAACCAAGTTCATCAAGATCGCCAAACCGCGTGAATGGGGCGTAGTTTTCAGCGACTTCCCGGAGAGAGCATTACGGGCGTTGGAAGAGCAGGACATGGAAGCCTTTAAGGATTTCAAGCAGGCTTTTAAAACCAGCTTTGTACCCGCATACCGGCCAATATTCGCACCTTTGTATGACGTTGCCGCCAATAGCGATTTCGCAGGCAGACCGATTGAACCGGGATACATGACGATGGCTGACTGGCCGGACAAGTTGCGATATGACGAAACAACGAGTTCCTTTGCTATAGGGCTGGGCGATGCGTTTGATTTGTCGCCCAAGAAGATTGATTACTTGCTCAAGAGTTATAGCGGAATCATTGGACAGTTGGTTCTCCCGGCGTTTTCAGAAGGCAGGGGGCAGGGCGTTACGAGCAGGTCCTTGGAGGGGGCCAAGAGGTCGTTTGTTGGCGATCCGCTGTATTCCAATGATATTTTAAATGACTTTTACGATCAAAGGGACTTGTTGGTACAAGCGGAGCAAGAGCGCAAACTGACCGGCAAAAAGAACGAGAATTATAATGATTCTCAGCGCATAATGTTCAACCGCGTTGCTGGGCAGATTGGGGATATATCAAAGCAGATACGCTCTATAAACGCCAACAAAGCAATTTCATTCGAGAGAAAACAGAAGATGGTTGAAAAGCTGCAGGCACAAAAGATGGAATTGGCCCAAAAGCAGTTGGACAGGTACAAGAAAATCAAGCATTAACGAATTCTGGACTTGTTAAACTTGTAGAGGAAAACCACAAACAAAACCGTTGCTATTATAGCGGTCCAGGTGACGATATTGTTGTGCGGGAAAATATTCAAAGCAACAATTCCGGCAACAACCAGAACCGTCACGACGATATTGAAAAGGTCCATTATTTATCACGCTCCCTTACCTATTATATGCTTTCCGGGCGTAGTAAATACAAGGGCAAATTTGGTTAATTCAACAATCTAATCAAGGGCGGTCAGAAATGGCCGGCTTAAATATTTTCTGGTGTACGCAGAACGGGCAACCTCGTTGGGGTTAGGGAAGTGGTAGCGCACTTTTACACCCGCCTGCACAAACAGTCTATCACAAAATGTTGGGGGAGTGGTGTGAAATGATTAGTTCGACGGGAATTGGGGTGACATTCGCAAAAATAGGGAGTTCCTTGATTGAACCATGCAATTGGGTATTCGGCTGCCTAATCGGAATGATTACCTATTTGGTTGCGCCGGGGGCGGCATTTTATGGTTTATGGATCGTTGTAGCCTGTGATTTGGCGAGTAGGATTATGACCGAATCGGTTAACCATGGCGGGTTCTGGCAAGCCCTAAAAGATGGGCATATAAGAAGTGATAAGGCCATGCAGGGAACAAGCATTAAGATCGTTGCTTACTTCATTATGTGCGTTCTGGCGGCACAGGCAACAAGAATGATCCCGTATGAGACTGCTTCCGATTTAATCGCTAATATTATTTATTCGGTTCTGTTTTTCGTGGAATTGCTCAGTATTGCAGAGAACTTCATGGAGGCAGGCATTGAAGAATTTAACTGGTTGAAACGGTTTTCCAGGAAAAAGCTAACGGAAATATGCGGAGAGGATGACGACGGGGAAGGGGGAGAAAACCAATGAAACAACTTGATATTTATAACGACAGAGGGCATGACAGCATAAAAAGCAAAGATCCCGGCGCAGTAAACAAAGAGTTACGCGAAGGTTCAATGAACATTGTAACCGCCCAGGCGTTCCACGACAGGATTTTGCTGCACGGCCATCGTTCAAAACTGGAAACAGGCGATCTTAGCATCAACGCATCGGCTGCCGCTGCCAATACTTGGGGCGCTGATTTTTGTATATCCTGGCATGAAAACGCAGGGGGAGGCGATCGCGGTGAAGTCATTCATTCGTGGGATGCTCAGGCGGAGGCTTTGGCGAAGGTGGTTGCGGTTGGCTTAAATAATTCCGGGCAAACCAAGGCTAATGTCGTGAAAAGCCCTGCTAACAAGGCGGGTACGGCCGAATACTTTGGTATGCTCAGAATCCCTACAATGCCAGCAATCATAATCGAGCCATGTTTTATAGACAATGCGCTTGATCGTCAGCTTGTCGATACAATTGAGGAACAGAAGAAGGTTGGTATCTGTATTGCTGATGCAATCGCCGCGGTCTATGGAAGCATCTTAAACGAGAAATACAAGGCTGCGGTTGCCAGGTTGTACTGCAAAAAGATTACTGACTCCCCGAACTACTGGCTGCAGTTTACGCAATCGCACCTGATGGCCAGAGGGGACTTTGTTGCCTCCCTGTTGATGAAAATCACCAGCACCAGTAATCTTGGCAGCGCGATAAGCTATCTGGCCAATAAGGGCGTTATATCCAGTCCGCAATATTGGGCGGACAACTGCGTGACCGGCAAAGAGGTTTATGGGGCTTACATCCAGACGTTAATTATTAACAGTGTTGAAAAATTGGGATTATAGGAGGGGATTACCTTGGAAAATGCTGTACTGAGTGCGCTCGTTGTGGCGTTATGCTCGATAATGATTGATTTCATTATGGGTGTATTGATCTCTATCAAAGACAAAACTTTTAGCGTTAATAAACTGCCGCAATTTCTAGCATCGAATATATTCCCGTATGCTGGCGGATTGACGGTTGTTGCGCTGCTGGCAATTTATGTGCCGGAACTCAATTATTTGTTTTATGCCGGGATTGGCTTTGTTACGTTGAAATTCTCTAAGGAAGCACTTATTGATAAGCTGAAGCGGTTATTAATATAGCGAAAGGCGGTGATCCTTTTCTGAGCGGCCCAATACGCCGTTAATATCAGGAAGGGAGTTGATACCAAAATTTTCTTGTTTTAGTAAGCATAAAATTTATAAAACTTGTCCAAAATATTAGTAATGGGCGGGAATGAACATAATTCATCCCCCAGAGAGAAGCAGGACTTAAAATTATTTTGCGAGAGAGCGACGGTAATCGTCGAGATACAGAACTCCTTGGTGGCGAACCGGAGTAAGTTTTGTATTAACGGCTAACCGTCGTTCTTCTTTTTGTTTGAGCCTTACATATTCCCGCTGCATACGCCTGTGTTTTTTGTCCCGATTTGCTATTACCTGGAAGTAAATACTCATAACAAAGAGTGTTGCTATTATAAATAGTATATCCATTGTCCTTCCTTTCCAATCCTGCCTTTTTTCTCTCTGCCCCATCTATTTGTAACAAAGTTACCACTTCCAATCCTGCTCAAATGTTTGGTAAGAATAGACTCTGAATGTTTTTCCGTTTTTGCATGCCTCTAGCTTGCGCAAAGTTGAATCTTTTCCCGCGACGATACACAATATACCTTCTTGCTTTTTCTCCTGCCTTAAAATCCATTGTAGTCCCTCATATTTTTCTATCTTCTCGAAAATATCACCCGACGAATTATTTTCCACTTCAAGCCAATATATTTTTTCTTCATTTCTAAAATTGTTTTTGTAGTTCACAATTAAATCCGTAATGACGTTTTCTTGCTGCACTTCAACCTCACAAGAAATAACACTGCCGGATTTCAATTTTTGTAAGGCAATCCAGCAATTCGCAATCATCATGTAATGTTGTATCTTACTGCTATATTTATTCCCTTTTGTTGTGAATATGAACGGCTCACCGGGGAATCTGAACCTTTGCACATAGCCGCGAGTAAACATGATTTTCATTCGTTCGCTAGCTTTCTTTATTCGCTGACTAGGGTCTTTTACAGATTGGAAGTACAGTTCTGCGATTTGCGGGGTATTTAGGTATCTAAACTTTTCCAATCCTGCCAACACTTTCATGTCGCGACTTCTGCCAAGTGCCTGCATAATAAACCTCTCTCCGTTTCACTCCGCTCGGTTTATTCAAACTCTTTTGTAAATCCCATTATTTCGGCTTTATAACCTTGTCCATTATGGATTACAAGAATAATGGATTACACATGGATTGCATTATGGAATCCCTATGAATCGTAGTACATGCACTGAACCATTTCCAGCTTACTGCCGGTCAAAAATATGGCTCTGCCTGGTGTGTCGTTGGGGATTTTTTCGGCTCCGTCGCAGTCTAAGATTACCCTGGAATTGAGTGCTGAAGAAACCGCAAAGGCGATTCTGTCCGTGAAAACGGCTTTGATCGTGCCAGAAATGCAATCCACCGTGGGCCTTTGCGTTGCCACAATCGCCCGGACTCCTGCAGCTCTACCGATTTGCAGGATTGATTTCATAAGCTGTTCGTATTCGTCGCCCTCGTCGCTGTTTTTGATTTCGGCATATTCGTCCACCAGGACCATAATATAATTCATTGGTTCATCGGCTATTTTGTTGTAGTCGGCTATTTTTTTAACGCCCAACGCTTTAAATAATGCCATGCGTTTTTTGATTTCTCCTAAAAGCATAGTAAGGACGTATTTTAATTCTGGCTTAGTGGGATCCCAGGCTGTCAGCCAGGTATGCGGCAACGATTCCCAGGCTCCCAACTCTACGCCAAGTTTCATATCGATTAAAACGAACCGTACATAATCGGGGCTGTGCTGCGAAAGACAGTCGATGCAGTTATTGAAGAAAACGCTTTTGCCTGTTCCTGGATTCCCCCCGCCGAGCAGAAAACAGTGCGAGTCGGAGGCCATATCAAGCATCACGAGTTCGCCGCGAATGTTATAGCCTATCGGGATTTTTAACCCGCCCAATGACTCAGGCCGTTTGTAGGGTATTTTTTGCGGCATTGTGCCCTTGTAAACGTTGATGGTTACTTCTCTGCCATTGATTTCAAATTCGCAGATGCCGCCGAGCGCAGCCTCTAATTCTTCCCTACATCCTTCGATTTTACTGGGTGCAAGGCCGATGGGCAGAAGGTATTTATATTGCTGTTTCTGCATCTTCATCTCCCTCCTCGTCCTCGTCGTAGCCATATAAATCGATTTCCATATAAATTGTCATGTTGCCATCTTCGATTACTTCGAAAAGTTCAAGGGCGGTATAGTCGCCACCATCCTTTTCAAATACGAATCCTTCATCTTCCAAGGATTCAAGGGCAAAATCAATTGCAAATGCGGCATCTATACTGTTTATGTCCTCGTGGTCAAACTCGACAACCAGTCTATGTCTTGCCATTCTATTCCTCTCCCTTCACAAGTCGCGGATACTTGCCGCCAACGTCGATTTTCTTCGCCTCGAAAACCTTCTCGATCTTGTCAATCTCGCCCGTTTGCTGAATCCAGATTTGTATAATTGCCGCCAAAGCCAGCAAGAAAAAGCCCATTCGATGATGCCAATGTAATGGATAAATAGTGATATTAATTATCTCTGGGCAGACCGTGACGAGCAGGAGAACGAGAAATGAGTCTATTGATTTCTGCCAAAACATTTTTTCACTCCTTCCACACTTGTATTTTTGGATAAATATAACAATAAAATTAAACGGCAGATAATGCGGATATGTAGGCAAAACGAAACGGCAAAGACTTAGGATATTGTGCTATAAAAAGGGAAGAAAATTTCCATTTCCTTCCCCTGTTAGTAATATAATCTGGTACAATAGATGTAATTTGTTGTGGGGGTATGTCGGAATTGGCAGACGAGCGTGACTTAGGATCACGTGCCGCAAGGCGTGCAGGTTCAAGTCCTGTTACCCCCACCATATTTAATTACCTGTGTATTCTATGGGTATTAACACATAGATTTTTTAGACCTTGTATATCTTTCCATAACTTTTGTATATTGGTTTTGTTGTTCCGTCCCGAATAAGCGAGCGTATCTATATGTCATTTCTAAAGTTTTATGGCCGAGAATATCTTTTAAAGTAAATATATCGCCTCCGTTAATTAAAAAGTTTTTAGCGAACGTATGACGAAAAGTATGCGGCGAACACCTAACTTCTGTAATTCCAGCAAGTTTGCCATAATCAGCGATCTTTTCTTGTATGGTTTTAACGCTTAACCTCCCGCCATCTCTGTTGATAAAGAAGCTGGTTGCCGCCAGGTTCTTATCAAATAGGAAGTCTTGCCGGACTTCCAGATACAACTGAATTTCTTTGTGGAGAGCCGTTGTGATGTAAGTCTGACGGCTTTCTCCGTTTTTAGTGCGCCGCACTTGGATTGTATTTCGTCTTAGATCCACATCATTGATATTTAATCGCGTTGTTTCACCTATCCTCATTCCTGTCTCTTCAAGCATCCGCATCAGCGTATAGTCTCTCCGGTGACACATCCCTTTGCCGAGATAATTAATTTTACCGTTATCTACTTTCAGGCAGGCATCATATAAATTTCTCAATTGATATTCTTCAAAGGGAATAATTTCAGGGTCGTTTACCCGCAGCAGTTTAACCTCAATTTTTTCGGCAATGAATTTTTGTTTGTGGCAGTAATTCAAAAACGCCCGTAAGTCTCTGATCTTATTATTAATAGTTGTGAGTTCCAGATCGGTTTCTTCCTGCAGATAAAGGATATAATCGTCAACATCGTCCTCGGTCAGTTCATTAATATCGCCGCTGTAAAAATTCTTGAATGTCGATAGATTGTATTCGTAATTCTTCAGTGATTCCGGGGCAATTCGTTCGATCCGCTTCTTGCGCATAAACTTGTCCAGTGCTTCTTGTAATTCCATCCACATTGCTCCTTTCGCTAATAATCACAACTTGTCCGTCTCCTATGCCCAGTATTCCCGCTGGCAAATCTGCAAAACACTTCTTCAAAAGACCACCTCCCTTCCGTGTCTTTTAATTTTAATAGATTGTCGAAATATATATAAAAGCAAGTTATACCAATATCGTATAAATTAGCTATTAATTCTAAATGCAATTTTCAGTTTCGACATTCGTTTTACAAATTTTAACTTCCAATACTTTTATTCAATAGTTTTTGCTGGTTTTAGAGGAAATAATTTAACATTCAAAACTATGATTCGACAAACGTATAATATTAATAGTTATTACCCAAAATAAACAAAAAGGATGTGGAGGTTCTAAACAACATTAAAATTCAGCAAATACGCATGGAGCGCGGCATGAGTCAAGAAGATTTAGCTCAGGCCGCAGGGCTCACATTACAAACTATTCACCGCATTGAAAACGGCAAAACTCCAAACCCCAAAAAAGAAACCATCGTCGCCCTTGCTAAAGCGCTGATGGTTGAAGTAACAGACATAGATATATAACTTATTTCGACTTTTCGACAGTCTCTTTCCAGAGCTGTACGACTTTGATTATTTGATCGGGAGTTAAATTTTCTACCGACAGGTCCTTGGCAAGATATAGCCAGGGGCCATTTTTTCTATCACGAATAAATTCTTTCATATCTTCCGGCAATTCCTGCAGCATAAACGAAATCATTTCATCTTCACTGGCAAAAAACGATCCCGGCGTAATTTCTAAGGCTTCCGCAAAAGCAATTATGGTATCCCACGTCACATTTGCATTCCCGCTTATTATCCTGCTTATATATGATGCTTCCTTCCCTACCTTAAAACCAAACTGGCGTTGAGAAATTCCCTTTTCGTCCAGTATCTTCTTTAAATTATCCCCGAAATTCATTTCTTTGTCCTCCTGATGTTATTTAAAGGTTAATACTTATTATATGTAAAATTGCATTTTAGGGTTATGGTAAATAAGTGAAATATTTTTAATTTAAGTGTTGACATATTTGTAATGTTAATTTAATATGAATATATCGACAAGATGAAAATTAACTTATATGTAAACATAAAGGGAGGCGATATTTTGATTGACGGGGCAAAAATCAGGAAAGCCAGAGAGATTCTTGGCGAGAGCAGGGAATCGATAGGTAGAAGTACCGGGTTGTCCATTCAGACTATTTTGAGAATTGAAAATGGAGAAATCAAGAACCCTGGCATTGAAACGCTATTGCTGATAACCAACGCTCTTGGGCTGGACCTAAAAGAAGTGGTTGCGGACGAGGAATAAGAGAAAGGAGGAAACCAATGGGCAACTTGCCACAGATTTTCAATTACGAAACTGCGCAGATCAGAGTCATTGCTAAAGACGGTGAACCTTGGTTCGCTGCGAAAGATGTTTGCGAAGTATTGGATATTACATGGTCCGGCTCCAAAACTCTTGACCGAATCTCCGATAATCACAAAGGGGTAGTAAACTTTACGACCCCCGGCGGAAACCAAGAAATGCTAGGCGTTGATGAATCCGGGTTATACAAATTAATCATGCGGAGCAATAAGCCAGAAGCTGAAACGTTTCAAGATTGGATCACGGATGAAGTTATCCCCACAATCCGAAAAACCGGAAGCTATACCGCTCCTATGACCATCGAGGACATGATCATCGCACAGGCGCAATCGGTCAAAGAACTGAAGGCCGAAGTTAAAGAAATCGGTGTCACGTCCGAATACGCCAAAGAACAAGCCGAACTGGCCAACAAACGCATTAACGAACTGGATAACGTAGACACCATAGGCGACACCCGCCAAAGATTGGTCAAGGCAGTACAGAGATACGCCGAACGCAACGGGTACACCTACTCGCAAGGCTGGAAGGATTTTCGGCAGGCTTTCAACACAGCATTTCACACCAATCTAACCGCCAGAAGAAAGTATTACATGGAGAGCCGGAACATCAAGTCTATGACCGTCCCGGAATACCTGGAGGCAACCAACCAGTTACCGGATGCGCTCAGGGTAGCCAATAAGATGTTGCAACCGACGAGGGGATTTGCGGTCGTATAAAAAAAGACCGGCATAAAACCGGCCAAGAGAAATTCAACGACTCCATTATATCAGATGGAAGGGAGAGAAAACAAATGGAAATGATAGAGAACCCCATGGTATTACCCTTCCCCGAACCGAAGCAAATCAAACAACCAATCGACGAAGCCGACATCAACACACTGAGAAAAGCAGCAAACCTACTGGAAGAAATATGCGACGACATGAACACCGACATAGAACAGCCTTTTCGGACAGAGCTTTGGAAGGTGCAGGATCGGATGAACGCCCGGATCGAAACGCTGGAGAGGGCAGGACATAACCCGTTTGACATGATCGGACTCGCGCAGAGAGTATGCGGGATGGGGAGGTAAGGCGAATGGCCGTATATCTTGAGAATATCGGGGCTACTTGCCAGAACTGCGGCAACCGGGGCGTTAAGGGTAAATGCAACAACAAGTGCATAAATTCTGACGGCCGCCCTGGTTGGGACCCGGCACCGGGGGTAAAAGTAACTGAGCATACAGTCTGGCACGGAAACCAGAAAGGGTTTGCCAGACAGGTAATAGAGGAAAGCGAGGCGGTATAGATGCCAAAAATCAGCAGATTGGAAATTAAAAATTGTTTAGGAATATCGGAACTGGAGATCCAAGCCGGCAAGGTCAACATTATTTCCGGCGGCAACGAGAAGGGTAAAACGTCAGTCCTGGAAGTGATCGAAAAGGGATTGCAGAACACCCAGCGCAGAACCAGATTTGTTAAAGACGGCGCAGAACAAGGAACCCTTTTAATAGACATGGACGACAGCACCAGCATATTCCGCAAGGAAACAGCAGACGGCAAATCCAGCGCGAAGATCACCCAGCGTGGAGCCAGTGTTCCCAAGCCGGAAACATGGCTGAAAAGTTTAATCGGTGAAGGTTTTGGTTTCAACCCGGTTGACTTCATGGCCAAGAAGGACAAAGAACAAACCGAGATACTTCTTTCGCTGATGCCCATGCGGGTAAGTGAATCAGATATGAAGGAATGGTTCGGGGAAGTCCCGCCGGTCAATCTTAATCAACATGCGATTGGCGTTTTGGGATACCTGGCTGAGAAATACTTCTACGACAAACGAACCATTGCCAACGCGGAAGTCAAAGAATGCAGTAACGAGATTAAAGCCCTGTTCGAACAACTGCCGGATAACTACAACGCTGACGCATGGCGGGATGTTGTAATCGGCGATCTTTGGGCCAAGGTTACGGACGCGCAAAAGATCAACAACGTCAGGGAACAGTCTCAGGCCATTATCGACGGGTTGGAAAGCAAGATTAACAGCATCGACAATCGCTATGACTTGCAAATCAAGGAACAGGCCGAACTCCTGGAATTTAAAATCGAGAAGGCTAAAAAGTCGGTCGAGGCAGACCGTAAGGCTATTGCGGACGAAATTAGCGGTATGGTCGATGACATTAATGACATGCTTGCCAAAATCGAAGAAATCAAACAGCGCATTGCCGATAAGCAGCAAGCGATAAGAATTAAAGAAAATGATCTAATGAACATTGATGGCAAAATCGTTGCTACCAAGATCGAATCCCTCAAAAACGAACACGCCATTGAATTGAAAAACATCGAAGAAAAACGCCAAACCGAAATCACCGAAGCGCGGGGCAGGGTTGAAAGCGCAGAGAAATTCTTGAAAGCCAAACCGGCCATAGAAATTGAACCGCTCAAAACCGAAGCGCAGGAAGTCGAGAAGATGAAGGGATTCATTAATCTCTATGACAATATGCGTGACTTGCAAAGTTCATTGTCTGCCAAGCAGGAAACAGCATCCCGCTTGAACGATTGCGTAAACCTTGCCAGAGTCAAACCGGCTGAATTGTTGAAAGCAATGAAAATGCCCATCAAGGGTTTAGGCATCAACGACCAAATGCAAATCACGATTGACGGACTGCCGATAACCAACCTTTCCACCAGCAGGCAAATCAAGCTGGCTCTGGACATTGCCCGGGCTACCGCTGGAGATTTGCGGATCATCTGCATCGACCGTTTTGAGTCGCTTGACCAGGAACAGCAAGCCATATTCCTTAAAGAGATCGAGGACGATGATTTCCAATATTTCATTTCTACTGTAACCGACGGCGACTTGAAAGTTGAAACCAGAGAGGGGAGCGTGGCGTAAATGGCAGCTATGGCGGCAGAACAGTTAAACCCGATCATTGACCCCGGCTATGGCATAAACGCCATTGTAATAGCCGATACAACCGACATGCAAGAATCTGATTGGTTGGCACTTCGCAAAAATTATATAGGTGCATCCGAAGTAGCTGCCGTTTTGGGACTCAGCAAATACCGGTCAGCTTTTGGAGTATACGCCGACAAGGTTCTTGATGTTAGCGACGATCTTTCCGGGAACATTCACATTGAGTTCGGAAACTGGATGGAACCCCACATCAGGGCAGAATTTCCGAAACGGTTTTTAAAAGAGGAAGGCATTGAAATCGAAGCCATTGCCTACCCTTATATGCTGCAGCACCCGGAACATGAATTTCTTTCGGTAAATCTGGACGGTCTGGTTATTCATCCAGAGTATGGCGTTGGGGTTATCGAGATCAAGACCGCTGGAGAGTTTCAGGCCAAAGAATGGATAGATGACGAACTGCCGGAACAGTATTACGCACAGATCCAGGAAGAACTTAGCATAACCGGCCTTGATTACGCTTATGTTGTTGCCTTGGTTGGCAAGCGGCTGATATGGAAATACATTCCCCGCAACAACGATTTCATATTTGCAATGACCGACTTGCTGGTTAGCTTCTGGAACGATCATATTCTGGCATTAGAGCCGCCCTTGCCTTCTGGTTATGATAGCGATGCCGCAACCCTTAAAGCTCTGTATGGCAGCGAGGAAAGCGGGACCGTCGTAGAAATGCACGACATGCAAGGCTACTATGACCGCTATAAAGAAATTGCCAACGAAATAAAAATACTCTCCCAGGAGCAGGAGGGCATCAAGCAGGCTTTCATGCAGACCATGGGAGAGGCCGAGGTTGGTTTTGTCGGCAACAAAAAAGTAACTTGGAAAACCACTTTTCGCAAGGGATACGAAGTTAAACCGACCAGCTTTAGGGCTATGAGAATAGGATAGGAGGACGAGAACATGGCCTACAAGCGCAAGTATGAGAGAGGGGAACCAATAACCAGCTTAGATGAATTGGCAGAACAAGATTTTGTTTATTGGCATGACAAGGTAACTCCCAGAGGATGGTTTATGAGTTGGCAACTAAAAATGACTTGTGACGCACTAAAGCGCGGGGTTATTTATAAAGCCCTGAAAATTAAGGAGGACGAATCAAATGGCAACAGATAAAGACGGCAAAGCATTAACCGACAAACTGGCAACACAGACAAAAGCTCCCGGCATGACAGTGGCCCAGTTCTTCGAAAAGGAAATACCCAATATCGCGGCAGTAATGCCAAAAAACATCATGGACCCGGCAAGAATGGCAAAACTCGCAATTCAAATCTGGACCAGCAACCCGAAGTTGGCTGCCTGCGATAAAAACAGTTTTGTAGCCGCATTAATTACCTGTGCTCAATTCGGACTGGAGCCAAATACTCCGCTGGGACAGTGCCATATTATCCCCTACGGCAACAAGGCAACTTTCCAAGTAGGTTATGCTGGCATACTTGCCTTGGCTTATCGTACCGGCGAATATAAATCAATTTATGCCCGGGAAGTTTATAAGGACGATGAATTTAAAGTAACTTACGGGCTATATGAGGATCTCGTTCATGTACCTTCTGAAGATGGTCCGGCTGACGGAGAGCTGCCGACGCACATTTATGCAGTATACCACCTTAAAAACGGCGGCTATGCGTTTGAGTGCTGGAGCTGGAACAAGATCATCAAGCACGGTAAGAAATGCAGTAAATCCTTTAACAAGGCTGATGGAGGGTGGCAGACTAGTCCTGTTGCTATGGCGAAGAAAACCCTACTTATTGCCGTTCTGAAATACGCTCCTAAGAGCCTGGAAATCGTCAAGGCTATGGAAGTTGATGAAACATCACAGACCGACAAGAACGCGCCGCGCGAATACATGGAAGTTGACTATACGATCAGCGGAGATGACGCTCCCGTCTCCGAACCTTCAAGTAACAAACCGGTAACCGTCGTTTCAAGCGGAGTTAAAAAAGATGCGCCCGCATCGGGTAGCGGGAACGATTCTGCGCTGGACCTCCCCGGTATTGAACTGAGTCAAGAAGAATTAGACCGGCTGGCGGCAGAGTAACTACCAGGCCGGGGCTTAATGCTTCGGTAAGCCGGTCATAGTGGCCGAGGAATAGGAGGGGTGAAGATGGGTATATGGGTGAGAAGCCAAGATGGAAATGTTTTGGTATTAATAAAAGTATTTAGCACTGGCTTAAACAGTAACCGGAAAGAACCAGCCTGTGTTTTCGGTAGAGCAGATGCGATAGATAGGCTTGGATTGCCTTTAGGTAATTATGCGACCGAGAAAGAAGCGAAGCAGGTTCTGGACAATATACAGAGGTTTATAAGCGAGAACGAGTATTGCAAGTATAACGGGAATATAGGTTATCCCATTTTTGAAATGCCGCCCGCCGGTTTCAGCGCCGTATTCATCCCAGATTGCGGCAGCGACTTTTGCGGATTGATCAACCCGGAAACTAATGATACCAAGCCCGGTGATCACTGCGGCGATTACGAGATATGCAAAGCCGCCTGGGAAAGAGGGTGCCGCTGATGAACTGCAAAGACTGTAACAAACTGCTGGCAGAACCGAACCCGACCTGCGCTGAGTGCGTAGGCGAACTGCAAGCACAGTTAGACGATTCTGAATCTCTCATTAAGAGAATGACTCAAATTTGCACCGGAGAATTACGCTTCGAAGATGATTATGTTGATATCAACGCTGGAGGACTCGGATCAATAATATTTATGCAATTCTTAGTTGATCTGTTTGAGAAAAATGGCGGAGAGAACTTTTTAACATGGGGGATTAAAGGCCACGGACACGATTATTCGATTACTATTCAGAATTGCGATAGAGAAATCACACCGGCGCAGGCGTTGGAACAATTGCAAGCCGAGAACGCTGCGCTGAAATCCCAGTTTGCTGATTATAAATCAAGCAAACCAACCGTTGAGCAGGTAGCGTGGGTGTTTGAAAAGATTTATGACGGGGCAAAGATAGGCTGTTCGTTCCGTAAGCTTATTTACGATTACATGGGGTTCGACGGTGAAGCATATCAACAGCTTTACGAAGCGGGCGGCATGGCTATCACAAATTATATTTTTGAAGCGAAAGAAACGGAAGCCCAGCTTGCCACAACCGAAAAGGCATTGGAACTGGCTTGCGCTGGGCATGATTTTTGTCCGGCTGACCCGGAATGCAGCGGCAAGGACTGCGGAGAATGCCGCAAAGAGCATTACCTTAACGATGCCAAGGCGGAGATAGAGGCAGGCGATCCCAAATGAGCCTAACCAACGCTATCAATGCAATCTCCGACCGGGTATTTGAACTGGAGCAGGAAAACGCAAGGCTGGCAGAAGAAAACGCAGGACTCAAATCTCAACCTGCTCCCAACCCGGCAGCGAACGAATTTATCAGATTGATGGCGCCGCATATGGAGATATACGAGGCAAAGTATGACGAGGATAATACGACACTGGCGGAAACATTTTGTGAACTGGTACGAGCTTATAGACGGTCCAGGGGTTAAATTTTTTCACTTCGCAGCAACGAGCGCAGACTCCTATCCTCATTATACGCATCAGGTTTTTATTCTATACCAGATTGGGAGGGTTAAAGATGGATAAATTAAGCAGAAGCGAGGCCGTCCGTTTGTTCCGCGAACATTGGAAGTGGTTAGCGGAGGACGGAACCAGAAGAAAATATGACTGGTTACTCGAAAATGGATTCGGGGATGAAGTAGAGTCCGATTGTTTTTGTTGCGAATATGATTTTCAAAATACCGACGAATGTGCTGGTTGTTCAAAATGCCCGATTCAATGGCCCGAAACTCAAAACGAAGGAGAGGGCGAACCATGTATGCACTCATATTATTACGATTGGTTCCGGTCCCAGACCGCAGAAGAACGTAAGCGTTTAGCTAAGATTATCAGCGAATTGCCGGAGGCCGATTTCAGGAGGGATAGCGTATGAGCAAACCAATAACGCAGAGTTATACCGAGCACGACTGGCAGACCCAGCAACGCCAACAGCGCAGACTGCATATGGCCCCGAATCCGACGCAGAAGAAAGAAAGCATCCTGCAGACCCTTAAACTTCAGGCGACCGACGACAAAATTACTATAACCTTGGAGATTGTCTGCATATGCATGCTTATTGCGGTTATCGCGGCGCAGGCCGGGATTTATTGGAATTGCTAATTTACTTCGGAGCCGCAGAACGGCCAAATGCTATACATACGATAAATGCTGCAGGCGGCAAACGAGTGATGATCAGTTTTGCGGAACCTCCCACAGAATCATGTTGGAATTTATACCGGCAATATGATTTTGAAATCATGGCCGACAGTGGAGCGTTTTCAGCATGGAAGCAGGGCAAGCCAATAGACATTAATGATTATATGGCGTGGCTTAAAACGAACGATATACAGCAATATTTTAACCTCGATGTAGTTGGAGATCCCAAAGCTACTCGAAACAACCAAAGCATAATGGAGCAAGCAGGATTTAATCCTATCCCGGTATTCCACTTCGGAGAGCCAATGGAGTTGCTTTCGGAACTGATTGATAAGTATCCATTGATCGGATTAGGCGGGACAGTTGGGCAGCCGTTACGAGCCAAAGAGGAATGGTTCAGACAGGTTTTTAGCTTATATCCACAAGGCCAATTTCATGCCCTTGGAGTGGCAAATGTAAGGCTTTTAAGACAATTCCCATTTGCTTCTGCCGATAGCGTTTGGTGGGTTTATAAATTCCGGGATAAACAAACAAGACTGGCCCCAGACGGAGACCGAAAAGCAGAACAAAGGGCAAGAGTTAAATGGTTGCTAGGAGTAGAGGATAATCAAGCGGTTTATCAGACCGCGATATTTTAAAAACGAATTGGAGGGTTTAAATATGGCAGAAACACAGCGCATGAAATACCTAGTGCTGAAAAATGAAGATATAGAAAAATACACTGGCAATTTATTTAAAGCAGCACTCGAAAAAGCAATCCATTCAATACGATACCAAAGGAGTTCAGCCGGGAAAACAGTTGATAACACTTACTTAATTGTCAACACAGATGAACCGTATGCCGGACAAGTGGCAGATATGATTGAAGCCCATGAACGAGCAAAAGGAACCTGGGATCATGGAGATAAATCTCTGCGTGAGGTTATGGAATTACCGATAAAGGCGACGGGGCAAATGATGTCTACAGAATTAAAACCCTGTCCTTTCTGCGATGAAGAAGCAGAATATTACGGCGAAGAAGATATGGTCCGTGTACGATGCTCAGTTTGTGGGGCAAATACATCTGGTTGGTGGGACGAGCCAGAAGATGCGGCAGAAGATTGGAATAGACGTACACCGAATATTGACATTAACCCCGATCGTCTGCAGGAAATTTGTAAGGCCGAGTATCATGGGCGGTTGGTTGTGCTGCCGTGTAAGATTGGCGACAAAATATACATTCTTACCCATGACGCACCTGATGGTATTGAGGAAACTTCGGTTAATCGAATTGTAATTAAAAACAATAAAATCCAGATTGACGCTGATTGCAAGCATGACGAATGGGGAAAAGCAGCATGGGCATTTAAACCGAGCGACTTCAGCAAAACCGTTTTCCTGACCAAAGAAGCCGCCGAGGAAGCGCCGGGGAGGACTGAGGAATGATGAAAGCTATTACTATTTTACAACCATGGGCTTCCCTCGTGGCACTGGGCGAGAAGAAATTTGAAACACGAAGCTGGCCGACGAATTACAGAGGTCCAATCTTGATCCATGCTGGCAAGAAGACATTCAATACAGATTCGTACCTTGATAGAGAGCTTTATCCTTTTGCAGAAGCGCTCGGTTTGCCGGATTACTTCAGTTTTGACAAATTGCCATACGGAAGCATTATTGCCGTTGCCGATTTGGTTAACTGCTTAAAAATCGTTAGCAGAGTAAAAGTTTCAGGGAATCAGTTTTTTGCACGACTTGAAAACGAGCAGGAAATAACGAGGAACGAGCTTTACTTTGGTAATTACGAAGTTGGCCGCTACGCCTGGCAGTTAGAAAACGTCCACCGGCTGGCAGACCCAATCCCCGCAAAAGGAATGCAGCGAATCTGGAACTTCGACGAAACGCCGCATCAGATCGCAATCGACCCTTGGGTAATTGGCCCGACAAAGATCTGGACACCGGAAGGTATTAGGTCAGGTAAGCGGGTTGATCCGAGCAAAGATGATGCGGTGCTGGGATTGGAGGTAGTTGCATGACCAAAAAACAATACGGCTCTCCAGACCAGTACGAATCAAAGCTGGCCAGGGTGATGGAGCGCCTTGGAGTTGAATCCCATAACTACAACTGGGACAGGCACGGATGCTGGGTGGAGTTTCGATACAAAGGAGATCTATACCGGTTCGAGCATTCAGTGGAAAAAGCCAAATCCCGCGGCGTTGATCTGGTTTACGGATCAGATTCATTTGCTCAGGTTGTACTGGCGCTTGAGGATCT
>Ga0074198_1000537_pt1 | contig 37702 bp, 46 predicted proteins | sample EPASupsiteSAE323_FD_64527 | JGI IMG/M metagenome (GOLD analysis project Ga0074198, IMG submission 64527) | Bioremediated contaminated groundwater from EPA Superfund site, New Mexico - Sample SAE3-23 | ecosystem: Environmental > Aquatic > Deep subsurface > Groundwater > Contaminated ... | reverse complement strand
CGAATTTTAGTGGGCCCATAGTATAGCTTGGACAGAACGGGAGCTTGCGGAGCTTCAGACCGGGGTTCGAATCCCCGTGGGCCCGCTTTTTCTTTCTTATTTAGTTTCCGCAGTCGGCATCTTCTCGCCGTTTTTCTTGCTTACCCTCATCGAGAGGATATTGTCCTTGTAATCGTACTCGAAGCGGTACTGTTCGTGAACTTCCTTGCCGCGCGGCACCCTGCACTTGGAAAGCCGCATGTTGATGTGGTGCTCCATCAGCTCGGCCGGGCCCTCGCGGAACATCTGGTAGTGCTTGCGCATCTGGTTGAGCATTCCCGCGTACTTGTTTGCGTCGATTTCAATGAGAAGGTGCCCGTCGTTCAGCTCCCACTTATGGGGGATGAAACTCACTTTGGGTTCCGGCGCCCTGTCGCATGCAAGGAGCCGGGTCACGGTTCTTTCAAGAGGGGAACTGCTGTTGTTGCACTTTGCCATCATAATGTCCTCTCGGTCTCCTTAGGGGTTTGGCATCTTTTCAATGCAGGCTCTTTTGTATGACATAAACTCCAATTATCTTGTTTTCGCACCTTACCTGCCTCGGAGTGTAGCCGACTTCCTTAAAGCCCATCTTTTTGTAGAACGCCCTTCCGCGAGAATTATTTTCTAAGACTCCCTCGGTGCAGTTGTCGAAATTGTTTTGTCTCATCCATTTGAAGCATTCTTCAAGCGCGGCCTTCGCCACGCCCTTCCCGTGCACGCTTTTCGAGAACGCAATCCCAAACTGGCACACAACATCGTGCCTGCCCACGCCCGGACGCAATGCAACCGAGCCGACAACTTTTCCGTCAAGCTCTGCAGCTATCCACAAGCCCTTGGCATGCGAAGAAAGGGCCTTCCTAGTTGACGCAAGGCTTACTGGTCTCTCGACGAGCACGAACTCGTTGACGCCCCTTTCGTTGACGATTGCGTTGAGCGCCAAGGCATCCTTTGCAGTAGCGGGGCGCAAGACCAGCTTGGCGTTTCCAAGCTTGACTGTTCTTTTTCCGAATGGCTTAAGCTTTCTTTGGGTCATTTCATCGCACTCATTGAAGCGGTTGAAATATTATGGTCTGCGCTATGGCTTTTGTTCCTTTGCAATCCTAATAATTAGAACTGGGCCCGTAGCTCAACGGACAGAGTGCCTGGCTTCGAATGCCGCAAGAGCCCGACTTGTTCGGACTTTTGTATTACTCTGCTTTCGGCAGGAGCAACCAGGCGGTTGCGCGTTCGAGTCGCGCCGGGCCCGCTTATTTTCAAAAAAAAGCGCAGCTTATTTTCTTGCAATCTTTGCAACAAGGGCCTCAAGCGCCCTGCGCCTGTGGCTGATGGAGTCCTTCGCCCTCTGGCCAAGCTCTCCGAAAGTCTGCTCGAAGTCATAATCTTCAGGCATGAATATTGGGTCGAAGCCGAAGCCGGACGTTCCGCGTTCCTTGTCCGCGATTCGCCCCTTGCATTCGCCCTTGGCGCAGAACACCTTGCCGTCGGGGAACGCAAGGCAGGTTGCGGAAACGTATCTTGCGCTCCTGTCCTCGGTCTCGCTTCCGCCAAGCTGCCTTATGATGTCTCGGTTCGCCGCGCCCTGCGCGCACGCAGACGACGTGCACCCGCAGGTCTTTCCTGCCTTGTCCATGAAGCGTGCGGAGAGCAAGCCGGGCGACTTTGCAAGCGCGTTGACTTCCATCCCGGAGTCCTCGCCAAGCGCGGGGAGCCCGTAGCGGGAAGAGATTGCGACTGCCTTTATCTTGGCGTTGTCCTCGTAGGTCTTTCCGGTCTCCTCGACTTTGGGCGCGTTGGAATAGTCAGAAAGCGGAACCAATTCGGCGTCCCATTTGAGGATTTCTGCGATGCTGCGGATTTCCTGCACCTTGTGCGCGTTCGTGGTTGCTACGATTATTTTTGCCCGGGTCATTTCGACAGCCTCTTTTTGAGAATCTCCTGAACCGCAGCAGGGTCTGCCTTTCCGCGCGAAAGCCTCATCACGCTTCCCGCTATGAATTGCAATGTCTTTTCGTTGCCAGCCTTGAAGTCGGCAACCGCCTTCGGGTTGTCTGCAATGGCTTTTTCGATGATGGACTCAAGCTCGGAGGAGCTTTGCACGCCCAGCAATCCCGCGTCCGTCGCGTATTGTTCTGCGGAGCTGCTTGCGGTCTTTCCATCCATCAAGTCGATGAGTATTCTCTCCGCGACTTTGTCGGTAACTTTCTTTCCAGACAGCATTAGGAGGAGCCCGGTAATGAACTGTTCCTTTGGCGCAACCTTGGTGTAGTCGTACGAGCGGAAGTTAAGCTGCTTTTTGAGCGTGCCGCGCATGAACCCCGCGGCAAGCTTTGCATCCACTTTCTTTGCAATTCGCTCGAACGCGTCCGCCATCGCAAGCTCCATGCAAAGCGCGTAGGCTTCGTCGTCGCTTGCGCCGTACTGTGCCTTGAAGCGTTCCATCTTCTTGCGCGGAAGCTCAGGCAGTGCGTCGGAGATTTTCGAAAGCTGCTCCTTTGTAATCGCAATCGGCTGGACGTCCGGGTCTGGGATGTAGCGGTAGTCGTCCACGCTTTCTTTCTTGCGTAATCCCAGCGTGATGTCGCGGTCCTCGTCAAAGTGCCGCGTCTCGCGCACCGGCTCCAGCCCGTTCTTTACCATGTTCCTCTGGCGGGAAGTCTCGTAGGTAAGCGCGGAGAACACGCCGTGGAACGAGTTGATGTTCTTTACCTCAACTCTGTTGTGGCCCCGAATTGAGAGGTTTGCGTCAGCGCGCATGCTTCCCGACTCGACGTCGCGCGCCGCGCCAAGGTAATCTAGCACAGCACGAAGCTCTTCGAGGAACTTTCGCGCGTGGTCAGGCGAGGTAATCACCGGGTCGGTAACTATCTCAAGAAGCGGGACTCCCGCGCGGTTGTAGTCAACGATTCCGGTCTTTAAGTCGTACCTGCCTGGGTCCTCTTCGATGTGCACTTCGGTAATCGAGACTCCTGCAAGGCTCCCGCCCTCGGCAATCGGTGTTGATGTGCGCTGGTAGTTGGAAGGCGAGTCCGGGTAGAAGTAGTGCTTCCTCTGCATGGTCACGCTGTTGTTGATTTTGTCGCAGCCAAGTGCGAGCGCAATCTTGAGCGCCTGCTCGAAAGCGTACGCGTTCATGTCAAAAGGTTTGGTGCCGGGCTGGGCAGTGCAAGTCGGGCACACGTTCTCGTTCGGGCCAGCGGCAGTCTGGTATTCCGTTCCGCAGCTGCAGAAGAGCTTTGACTTTGTCGCAAGCTGGACGTGGATTTCCAGTCCGATGATCACTGTGAGTTCGGGGTCGTCCATTTTCAAACAACCAATGACGATTCAATCTGCGCCATCAGCGACACGGTCTCGTAGTCCGCGCCGCGCCTTCCAATCACTTGCAGCCCCACCGGCAGCTTGCCGATTCTTGCGCACGGCACGCTTCCTGCGGGCAGGCCGCACAGGTTTGCAGGGACAGTGAGCACGTCCTCCAAGTATGACTGCAATGGGTCGGAGGCCTTCTCGCCGATTTTCCAAGGCAGGTTTGGCATGGTCGGCCCGACTATGAAGTCGCATTTTTCAAGCGCATCGTCAAACTGTGCGCGCACGTACGCGCGCGCCTTGAGCGCCTTGGTGTACCACGCGTCCTTGTGCTCCTTTGTGGTGATGTACGTGCCGAGCATTATCCTGCGCTTGCATTCTTTTCCGATGTTTGCAGTCCGCACCTTGCTCACTGTTGGCACGAGCTCGTCGTTTGACTCGGGCTTTGCGCCGTACTTGAAGCCGTCGTATTTCTGCATCGCCGAGGCGAACTCGCTGTAAACAAGAAGGTAGTATGCGGGGATGCCGAACTTGACTGCGGGGATTGAAATCTCAACAAGCTCGCAGCCGCTTTTGTTTGCAAACCTGCCCATAGCATCCTTGACTGCCTTTGCAACAGCGGGGTTTGCTCCCTCGAAGTATTCTTTCGGCACTCCGATGCGGATTTTTTTGGAAGAGGAAGCAGAGGCGGATGCGGTTGCAAAAGATGCGTCCGGAGCTTTTGTCGAAATGGCCTTTGCAGTTGTTGAATCGCGATAATCTTTTCCCGAAATTACTGACAGCAACAGCGCGCAACCATACGCGTCCGGCGCAACAGGCCCGATTTGCTCGAAGCTCATCGCCATGTCCGCCATCCCGTAGCGCGACACCGTGCCGTACGTGGGCTTGAACCCAGTTACTCCGCAGAATGCCGCAGGGCAGCGGATGCTTCCGCCAGTGTCAGTTGCAAGCGCCAAGTCGCAGAATCCCGCGGCAACAGCTGACGCGCTCGCACCAGACGAGCCGCCGGGGACGAATTTATCGGATGCGGCGAGATTTGACATCTCGCCTGAGTTGTCAAAAAAACTAACTGGGTTTACCGTTGCAAAGAACGCGCTCTTTGTGTTGTCGCTCCCACAGGCAAACTCGTCGCAGTTGAGGCTGCCTATGATTATTGCGTCCTCGGCGCGCAACTTCTCGATGACCGCAGCGTCGTAGGGCGAAACGTAGTTCTCAAGCATCTTGGACGCGCAAGTCAGTTTTTTGTCCTTGACTGCAAGCACGTTCTTTACCGCAACAACCAAGCCCGCAAGCTTCCCAACAGGCTTTCCTGCGGCAATCTTTGCATCGACCTGCTTTGCTGCAGACCTTGCATCTTCAAAATATGTCTCTATGAACGCCTTTACCGCCGAGTCGTAGTTCTCAACTCGCGAAATCTTGCTTTGCAGGTTCGCGCTTGCAGTGAGCCTGCCGGACTTGATGGCGTTTGTTGTCGAAAGCGTCTTGGAAAGTTCCATCTGGCTGTTACCACTCAGAAGCTCTTTGGCGCAAGCATGTAGTTGTCCTGCCGCCTGGAAAACCCGCGGCGTATCCCTTTCGGGTCGGGTTTTTTCTCCTCGTCCGGCCTCAAGGCGTTTTCGTGCGAAAGCACGTATGTCTGCGGCGCCACCGAGTCGGGAATCTCATCGATGAGCGAGAAGTATTCAAGTATTGCGTTGGCGTCCGCAGTAAGGCCATCAAGCTCGTCCTGGGACGGGCAAAGCCGCGCTATCGAGGCGACGCGCTCGATGTCTGCTTTGGTGATTTTCTTTTCCATGATAAACAGTAACCTTTCTCGTGGACTATGGTATGAACTAAGCCTGTAAAAAGTAAAAAAGGGGGTGTTGCGGCCGATAAAAAGGCGTTTTTGGCCAATCCGGCAACCGATTTTTTTTTGGCCCTGTGGCTCAATCGATTTTTACGCTGCCTGCCTTCGTGCCGTCCGCAACCTTTGGCACGCGCACCTCAAGGACGCCGTTCTTGTACGTCGCCTTGGCCTTGGACGACACCACCGTCGCAGGAAGCGACACGGACTCGGAGTGGCCCTCAAACCTTGCCGAATACTCGTAATGCCCCTGGCCGTGCTTTTCTTCCTTGTGCCCCTGGCGCACCTGCAGCACCAGCGCGTTGGGCGAGACTTTGAGCGAGATGTTCTCCTTCTTTACGCCCGGAAGCTCGATGGTCGCAACCACCTCTTCCTTTGTCTGGAAAACGTCAATCACGGGTTCGGAGAGCGCTTTGTGCATCATCTTTGCGGCAAAGCGCGGGAACGGGAACTTCTCCTCCTGCGGCAGGCTTCCGAACGTGGGGATGAGCCGCTTGTCTTCGGGACCGGGTTTCCTTTTCATTGCCAAAGTCACCTCTAAGAACCTAATACTGTGCCTGCATTGAAAACCCTTGCTGGCAGAGCTTGTTTTTCGTCCAAGCCTGCCTATACGAACGCGTCCAAATCCGAGTCAGAAAGAACCGCGCCCGGGTTTGTCTCAAACTTCTTCGCAATGTCTTCCAGCGCACCAAGCCTCCCGGCCTTCGCGCTCTTGGGCATCCTGATTCGCACAAAAACCGGGCTGCCAACAGCCTCGCCAATGATTACTCCCTCGCCTACGCGCAGCGTGGTGATTTGCGACAGAGCGCCGGCATCCATCGCCTCGCAACTCTCGCCTATGTGCTTGATGTCATTGGGGTTGGTCACGCGGAGTATGATGAACGTGTTGCATTGCGCAAGCGCGGTAGTGGAAAGGTTTGCGGGACGCTGGGAGATGAGCACGAGGCACGCACCGAACTTTCTTCCCTCTCGCGCGATGCGCTCGATTGCGTGCTTTGCCGCGCTGTCGACTTTCTTGGACTGTTCGCGCGCAAAGTTGTGTGCCTCCTCGACGAAAAGCACGAACGGCGGGATTTTTTCCTTGTGCCTCTGGATGAAAAGCCTCGATGCATAGTAAGCGACTATTATTTGCCTTCTCTTTTGGTTTGTGAACGTGGATAGGTCGAATACAGTAAGCCCGCCGGGCCGCACCACGTCCTTTGCCTTGGGGTAGTCGTTCTTTGCAAAGAGCCTCAGCGACATCAGGTGCTCGACGCTTGCCAAGAGCGGGGCCTTGACGTTGTCTTTGATTTCCTCGTCAGCCTCGATGTGCGACCGCACGTCGGATAGGTCGAACGGGATTTCGTTTCCCTCCTCATCCACTTTCGTCTGCTTCAAATAGGAAATCGCCCTTGAGAGTTCGCGCGCCTGAGCAGGAGACAAGTCGGGCAAATACTCCGACGCCTTTGAAGCGAGCCTGCGCGTTGCGATGCGCACCTTCTTGCCGTCAATGACTTCGGTCTTTTGCGCCCACTCGTAGTTCCTGCGCTTGTCCGCAAAGGACGTGTACTCGCCGTGAACGTCAAAAACTACGACCCCAACGCGGCCTTTTTCCTTCTCGCGCGAAAGAAGCTCCTCGATGATTACTGTTGAGAGCACGCTTTTTCCAGCGCCGCTCATGGCAAGTATTGCCAAATGCTTTTGCAAAAGTTTTCCCAAGCCGACCTTGACGTCCAAATCGTGCGCGAGCATCTTTCCCAAATGCAGGCCTTCAGGGTCAAGCTGCAAGAACTCTGAAATCACTTCGTGCGGGGCTTCGGAGACCTTGCTTCCTGGAGAGGGCGGAAAGCCAACTCGCAAGGGCGGTTTGCCCTTGGAGTATTTTCCCTGCACCGAGCACTTTGCAACAAGGTACTCCCAGTCGCTTACCGGAAAGTGGTCAAAAAACGAGCCGCCTGTTTTTGCGAAGTTCTTTTCGTACTCAGCAATGCTTTCAGGACGCTCGAAATACCTGTTTGCTGAAAACAAGTCCGAAACAGTTGCAATGATTGGCTCGCCCGAATCCCCCACTTGGACGTACTGGCCCTTGCGGACGTCCTTAGAGCCGACTACGAAGTAGAACTCGTTTGTCGAGGGGCTTTCAAGCGCGGAAATCACGGTGCCTAAAATCTTCATCGCAGTCGTTACCTCTACTTCACATCACAATAGGGCAGGCCAACAATTAAGAAAAGGCCGGGCGGGAATTTTTGTGGCTGGATTTGAAAAAATAAAAAGAAAAGAAGAAAGGGGACAGAAAAGGCAAAAGCCTATTTCACGTCGCTTAACCCGTCTTCAGTCACTCTGAACACGCACTCGCCATCCGGCAGGTTCGGGGAATCCACGAGCTTTGCAATCCTGCGGTCCTCCTTGCTCCTGCGCAGGTAAAGCCGGTAGGTCGTCTGGTGCGCAACTATGTTGCCTCCGATTGGCACTGTCGGGTCGCCAAAGAGCATGCCGACTTTTTCCATGACCTGGTTGGTCACGTACACTGCAAGGTTGTGCGTGTCAGCAAGCTTCTGCAGCTGGTGCAGGTGCTTGTTCAGGCTCTGCTGCCTTCTTGCAAGCATCTCCATCCCCAGGTAGTCCGAGCGGAACTCCGACATCAGCGAGTCAATGATGATTAGCCGGATGTTGTTCTCGCGCACTAGCTTGTCTGCCTTCTCAATCAAAAGCGACTGGTGGTCGGAGTTGAACGCGCGCGCGACGAAGATGTTCTTGAGAACCTTGTCAACGTCCAGTCCCTTTGCCTCGGCCATCTGCTTGATGCGCTCGGGCCGGAACGTGTTTTCAGTATCGACAAACATCACCGCTCCGCCCAGGCCGCCCTGCTCCTTTGGAAGCTGGCAGTTGACGCACAGCTGGAATGCAAGCTGGCTTTTTCCGGAGCTGAACTTTCCGAAAGCCTCAGTGAGCGCCTGCGTCTCAATCCCGCCGCCTAGCAGTGTGTCAAGCTCGGATGAGCCGGTTGTGATGCGCTCAATAGCGAGCCTTCGCACCATCACGATATCTGCACGCTCGAAGCCCATGCCCATCGCTTCCTTTGCAGCCTCGATGATTTTCTCAGCAGTCATCTCGCCTATGCCGCCGATTTCCTGCAGCTCCATCCTGCGGGCCTTGGCCACCTGGTCGAGGTTCTCGTACCCCGCCTCGGCAAGCTTCTTCGCAGTTGACTCGCCTACCCCGGGCAGCTCGTAAATGCTCGTAATCCTCTTGGGTCCAGTATCTACAGAAACAGCTTGTTGCTGGACCTCTTCTTGTGCTTCTATCTCCATAACTGGAGAACTCTTTTCCTTTGCCATTCTAAACCAACTCCGCAAGAGCCGCGCGTAACGCGGGCATTTTCGCAATTTCTGAATGGATAAACAACTCTGTGCACCTTATAAATAAAAAGCAGGCCGCATTTCCGGTGAACCGACGGGTTTACCTCCCTGCTTTTTAACCGCCGCTAAGGAAGTAGCATATCGGGAAAGCAGCATGGCGACGCCAAACCACAAGTACTGGGTCAACGGAACGCAGCCTTTCGGCAAGGGCCACCTGGCAGCACTGTGCAGGTATTCCCCTGAAGCGAAAGCAAAGGGCACGCTGAAGGCGTGCTCCCTGAAGTCCGTCCTGACCTTCTACACCCCGGAAAAGCCGACTGCGGGATCTTCCCTGCTGGCAGTGCCGAGGCACTTTGTCCGCGTGCCATCAACGGTCACGGAAGAGAAGATGGAAAAGATAATGTCAAAGGCTCACAGGATATACGAAGAACGCGCCCGGCCAGGACCGCGCACCGCAGCTTTTTACCGGCGTTGAAGTGCAGGAGAAACCGAGTCCGGCAACGCAAATTTACCTCTTAATATACCCCTTGCAGCCCGTTTTTCCCTCGTGCCCTCGTAAAAACGCTTATAAACGGAATTTGTTTAATTGGTGAGAAGGTAGGGAGAGGGCAAAACGCGTCTATAAACGCGCAGAGAAATTTCCCAATCGTTCAAAACAATAACCAAATTTGGAGGGGTTTAAACCTATGGCAGCAAAGAAGCCTTTTGGTGGCTACACCATCTCCTTCGCAAGCGTGAAGGATGCAACTGTCGGAGACGTCTTCGGAACTGGAGCAATCACTCCGTCTGAAATGACCAAGAAGGTCTGGGCATTCGTCAAGAAGAAGGGACTTTCAAAGAAAGGATAAGTTGAAAGATTTTCTTTATTTCTTTTTTTTTCTTTTTTTAATTACTGGCTTTTTTTAAACAATACTCCTTAGCGCAGGGCCTTTGGGGTTCATTCTACTTAACCGAAATCACGTGCCTTGCAGTGAATTCGAGGTTTCCGGAAAAAGAGTTCGTCTTTGCCGAAAAGACCCCGCGCACCTTCTTGCCAATCAGGTACTCGCGCTTGAGCCGCACAACCGTGTCCATGTCAACCGTAATCTCGTGGACGTCGAGGAGTTCCTTTGCCTGGCTGTCAAAGAACGCCGCACGCACGTCCTTGGTGCCATCGTTGAGAACAATGGAGACAACAAGCAGGTCGCGAGCAGCAGTTCCTCCGCACTTCTCGCAGGCCTTTGCGCCGGCCTTGATTGACGTGTTGCACGCGCGGCACTTCTTCACAACAGCCGCGCTGTCGATGCCTGTAATCGTTCCCCACGAGATGAACTCGTCGCCCTCGGCAGCGCTTGCCAGGGGCAATTCTTTGTACATCGCAGAAAGGACATCTTCCTTCTCTCCAAGCGGGTGCTTCTTGGGGTGCAAAAATATGTGGCCTTTCCAGCCGACGTTAATCTCGAAAGCTTCGGAGTTGAGCGCCTTCTTTGCGTAGCCGCCCTCGATTTTCAAGGCGTCACCGACCTTTGCTCGCTGCGAAATGTCGGCATTCTTGTCCCACAGGATTACGCGGCAAGTCCCTGAGCCGTCCGCGATGAGTAATTTGGCAACGCGGCCCTTGCGGCCGTCCTTGTACACGAACTCCTTCTCCTCGTCAACGCGAAGCACGCGGCCGTAAAGGTCGAACTCCGGCTCGGTGTCGGAAAGCTCGGAAATCTTGCGGATTGGGATTGCGGTGTTTGAAAGGATGCCCGCAGCAAGCTGTGAAAGTTCAGTGGTGATTTCGTCCGGTTTCTTGACAATGACCTTGGTGAGCATCGACGACTGGAGTTCAAGCGGCTCGGTTGACTTCACCTGCGCGTTGCGGATCAAAAGGAAGTCGTTGCGCTCAATCTTGCCGTACTCGACCAAGTCGACGTCGCGGTTCCAAAGCACAAGGGATGCCTTGGTCTTGCCGTCCGTGATTTGCACGTTGCACACGCGCCCCTTGCGCCCGTTTTTCTCAAACCCTTTTGGCGCAAACACGGAAACAACACGCACGAACACATCGGCCTGCTCCATCGCATCCGCAAGCGGGACTACTGCCGAGGCGTCCTCGTCATTGTTGTCGCTTGCAGCTTCCACTCCGGCTTCCTGTGCAAGGAGCTGTGCAGCGCCCTTTTCGGTAAGAAGCCCGGAGAACTCGGCCTGCTTGTCCTTGACAAGCTTCCGCACGGATTCCGCATCAGTGCCCTTGGCCGCGGCTATCGAGTTTATGAGTTCGTCAAGGCCTGCGTTTGTCATCTGTAGCACTATGTGGTTTTGATTTGCCTGTAGGGCGTAGAACTAATGGACAACAAGTATTAAGTCCTTGCGCCTAAAACTTCTAGTCAAGTTTCAGAGGTAGGTTACGTTTATGTTGCCCACACGCACAATCGGAAAAACCGAGAAGTATTACCACGAAAAGCTCGAGTCGCAGGGCGCAATGCTGTTCTCGCTCATCGACCCGGACAAGATTTACCTTGAGCGCGCGGTAGCGCTTGCAAAGGAGTCCTACGAGAACGGAGCTGACGCAATACTTCTTGGCGGAAGCATCGGCGCGCAGGGCTCCCAGCTTGACGAGACCACCCGCATGATTAAGGAAGAGGTAAGCATCCCGGTAGTGCTCTACCCCGGCAACGTGTCCGGCCTTACACAGTACGCCGATGCGGTGTACTTCATGCACATGCTCAACTCGCGCGACGTCTACTGGATATCAACTGCGCTCATACAGGCAGCGCCGGTAGTTCACAAGATGAAGCTCGAGGCAATCGCGACCACGTACCTGATTATCGAGCCGGGCCGTGCCGTTGGCTGGATTGGCAACGCAAACCTCATCCCCCGCGACAGGCCCGACCTAGCTGCTGCTTGCGCGCTTGCGGCAAAGTACTCCGGCTCGCACGTGGTGATCACCGACTCCGGAAGCGGAGCCGAAATCGACAACCCGCCATACGACCTCATCAAGGGGGTCGCTGCAGCGTGCAACCACGACATGTTTTACTTCTACGGCGGCGGTGTCCGCACGCCCCAGGCCGGAGCGCAGGTAATCGCAAGCGGCGCTGACGGAATCCAAGTAGGCAACGCGTTCGAGGACGCCAAGATGGGCGACAAGATAAAGAAGTTCGCCGAGGCAATCAGAAAGGAAGGAAAGAAGAGGGTTTAGAATTTTGCAGGTGCGACTTTTGAAGTTCCGGGCAGAATTTAACCTTCCGTTGAGGCAGGCATCCCTTCCGCACGCACAGTCGCTTCTTTCAAAAATCCAGGAACCCAAAAGCAGCGCGGCGAAAGCAGTGTCTTCTGCGCTTTCTGGGAAGGTGCCGAAAGCCCAAGTGGAAAAACTGATTTCCCGCGAGGTAGTGTCAGACCCGAAAGTAGTTTCCGAAATCGTTTCCGCAATGGGTGCAAAAACAAGCATAGGGCCAAAGCAGGTTCAGAACCTGAAGGACGCAATCGAGACTTCAAAGCATTATCATTCGCTTGGCCTGACTTCCGGCAAGGTCCGCATGATTCATCATTTTCCCTTCCCGTTTGAAAAGCACACGGTAAAGCACGACGCAGTGGTGTTTGACCTTGAGACTACTCCGCAGGAGGAAGCGGTTCTTTTGCGACTGCGTGGCGCGCGGCCGACGCCCGGCGCGGCGTACTTGTCCGCATCAGTCTTTGGGGACACGATGAGGATAAACACCATCCAGCACAATCTCAACGAGCTTGGCAAGCTTGTTTCAACAAGGGAGGAGGTGCAGGCTGCGGAAAAATCCCGCGGCTCTTGGGCGGAGCACTTGCTGTTTTCGGCAATAAGCTATGCAAAGCAGAACGGGATAAAGAAAGTCCAGATTGTCCCGCTTGTGCACCAGATGCAGAACGTCGAGCCGAACGTATCTGTCCGTGCGCTCAAGGAAATTTACGAAAAGCTTCCAGAACGGCTCGGGTTCAAGTCGCATAGTGTTACGACATCGCCAAAGTCCGTGCCAAGCTTCTACTCAAGAGTCTGGAAGGTGCGCCGCGTCTGGGAAATGGATGTGGGCAAGGCCTATGAGAAGTTCGGCCTTGACGAAATAATCTCCTAGAAAAACAAGAAAAAGAAGGCTAGGCAACTGCCTAGTCGTGCTTCTTGAACGCGTCGTCCTGGGTCTTGTCGTTCTTTCTGACCCACTCGATGAGCATCGCGGCGTGCTCCTTCTCCTCGTCGCGGTTGTGCGCAAGGATTTTCGCAAGCTCGGCGTCCTTTACTCCCTCGATGCGCTTTTCGTACCAGCTTATGGCCTCAAGCTCCTCTGCGATGCTTGCGCGCGCCTTTCTCAGGTCCGCGTTCTCCACATCGTTTGAATACATGCAAATCCCCCCAAGTAGTGGTATGGGGTTTGCGGATTATTTAGGCTTGTTTCGGTGTTTGCAACGCCAGCGCACCGCGGCAACCCCTTTACCGGCAACTGTGCACCAGCAGCTTATTTTGGTTTCTTTGCACACAATACCTTATGGCTGAAGAATCGGGCACGCCGGACCGCGAGGCGTTCTACGAGCATTGCAGGAAAATAGGCGAGCGTGCGCTTTCGATGGACAACCCGGTAATCGCCCACCACTACGATGCGGACGGCCTCTCAAGCGGCGCAATCGTGTGCCGCGCGTTCCGGCTGCAGCAAAAACAGTACGAGGAAATCACTTTCAGGCAGCTTGACGACAAGGCAATCGAGCGGCTTGCATCAAGCGACCGCAACGTAATCGTGGTTGACTTTGGCTCCGGCCAGGCGCAGAAAATACTCGCAAAGATTGCGCCAACGAATTTGGTTATTATCGACCACCATCAACCCGACACCTCCTTGGAAGAGCGCAAAGCTTTGGGACTGACAGAAGCCAACTGCGAATTATTCAGCTTGTCCGGCGCAACCGAGGCGTGCGCCGCGTCAACCGCGTACTTTTGTTTCAAGCACCTCGGAGACTGGCTCATCAACGAGCTTGCGATGGTCGGCATAGTCGGCGACATGCAGGACAAAGACGTGCTCTCTCAGTCAAACCAAAAGGTAGTTGACGAGGGCGTCGCAACCGGGCACATCAAAGTCGAAAAAGATTTGCGCGCGTTCGGCCGCGTCTCACGTACACTCGTATCCTTCATCTCATTCTGCACCGAACCTTACCTTCCCGGCCTCACCGGCAACGACAAGGCGTGCGCGCTTTTTGTAAACGACTTGGGAATCCCGCTTTTTGAGGACGACAAGTCAACTACGGATTGGCAGACAACGGAAAAGGACGGCACGGGCACTGAGCAGGTAAAGCGCAAGTGGCTGCACTACTACGACCTTGATTTTACGCAGAGGCAGAAGATTGCTTCGGCGCTCATAACTTATGCCTATTCGCACAAGGTAAAGCCCCACGCAATCAAGGCGATGGTCGGAAACGTCTACCTGTTCCCGAAAGAGGAAAAGAACATCGAGATTTACGACGCCTACGAGTTCTCGACAGTGCTCAACGCCTGCGGCAGGCACAAGGCCGAGACTCTTGGGATGAGCGTGTGCCTGCACGAGAAGGGCGCGCTGGAGCAGGCGCGTTCATTGGTGACGCTTCACCGCACGCAGATACGTTCTGGGTTATTGTATGCAAGAAAACACGTCTCCGACTTTGGCGCATTCTACTTCATGGACGGACGCGGCCAAGTCGAAGACTCGGTAGTCGGAATAGTGTGCGGCTCGTTCCTCACAAGCGGGGTAGTTGACCCAAACAAGCCCATCCTCGGTTTCTCGCTTGATCCGAATGGCAACATCAAAATCAGCTCAAGGGGAACCGACGCTCTTGTTGCAAAGGGACTTGACCTGAACGTGATGCTCCGCAAGGCAACGGAAGGAGTCGGAGTTGGAGGCGGGCACAACGTCGCTGCAGGCGCAACCTTGTTTGCAGACGAATCCGGAGAGAATGCCAAGAGGTTCCTTCTCAAGGCAAAGGAAATAATCGAAGGGCAGCTTTCATTGCGCTGAAAACATTAATACGTCCCTCCAACCACCAAACATCTCATATGCCAATCACGCCCCGCGTAACGCTGTCCCCAAACCAGGTCGTTTCGGTCTTCTTTACCAACTACTGCAACAAGCGATGCAAGGGATGCCTTGGCAAGTTCTTCAACCGTGGCGCGTCGCGAAAAAACATCCGGCCTTCCGACCTGCGCGCGCTGCGCAGGGTTCTTGGCTCAGGCACCGAAGTCATAATCACAGGCGGCGGCGAGCCCACCCTCCACCCGCGATTTTTCGAAAGCTTCCACGCGCTGTGCCGCAAGGAAGGCCGCCTGCAGTTGCCTGCGTCGGTAACGATAAAGACAAATGGCAGGAGCTTCTCCACGCCTGCAGGCACGCGCTCTTTCCTGCGCAGGATCAAGAGGCTGGCCTGCGGGGTGGATTTCAACGTGACCCTGTCCCTAGACGACCATCACGCAAAAAGCGAGACGCAGGAAAGCCTCGCGCAGAAGGCACGCAACCTCCATCAAGTAGCGGCTAAGGAGGGCGTCAAGCACGGTTACATGGCGGGCCTGTCGCCAGAAGATGCGGAGGGCTTCGACTCCTCCGAAAGCATCTCCAAGCTGTGCGGCCTTCCGGCCGAAAGGCACGGCAATTATCTGGGGTTCGGCCAGGATAGGTGGCGCAGCGGCGCGGAGTTTTTGGGCAAGGACGACCGGCGCCTTCACGTGACAGTTGGTGCTGGCGGCGAGGTCTACCCTACTGCATCCGCCTTCTATTACGGCAAGCCCACAGGAAGCGTGCGCGAAAAGCCGCTGGAGGAAATACTTGCAAGGGCGCATCCCGGCCTGCTTGTTCCAAAGAATCCAATCCGCAATCTTTTTGCAGGCCCCGCGCCGTACCTTGAGCTGGGCATGGACTCACTTGAGCGCGCGACCGCGCCAAGGCGCACAACCCCTGCAAGCTCAGGCCTAATTGAGCGCGCAAGAACACGCGTTGCTAAGCTGTTTAGAAAATAGCAGTTGCTGCAATCATCGGGTTTGCAGGGAAATTTCCGAGCCGTCCTTTAGCCTGAGCTTCTCGCGCAAGGAAACGGGCGCAATCACTTCAACAACCTCGTCGCCGTAGTGCGAGCGTGCGGGGAAAATCAGCGCGCCGTCAACTTTTCCATTAACGACAACCTTGAAGCATTTGGAACGGCCGAAAGAGCGGCCGTCACGCACGAACTCGTCAGTCTGAATCCCTTTGGAAGTCTTGAGCTTGCGTATGCACTCGATATCTGTTGTGCGCGAGAGCTTGATGTTGAGCGTGCCCGCAAAAGGAACAAAACCGAGCTTGCTAGTGAGCTGTTTTTTGTATTCTGGAAGCGCGATGTAGTATTTTCCTTCCCGAAAACCGCTCGTGACTTTTCCTTTGATTTCGCAGCCTGCATCGCTTGCCCTTGCGGTTTTTCCTGCAAGCGATTCCTTGGCAGCATCCGCGATTTCGCAGATTTTCTGCCTGCCTTTAGCGGCGATGCGCACGAGCTTCCCGCTGCGCTCGACGTAATCGTCATCTTCAAGCTCGGAAACCCAGCGCGACACGGTCTGCTGGCTCGCGCCCTCGGCAGTGCCGCCAAGTTCGGAGGAAAGCGCGCTCGTGGAAACGGGAACCGCTTCTGAAATGGCGCCCTTTGACGAAAGAAGAATCAGCAAATCCAGCTTGCACTTTTTCATTTGTGTTTTCCCTTTTTTTCATCTGCTTGCCATGTGCGAGTACTTCATGTGCGTCTCAGTTGAGAGCCGCCAGCACTTGCGGGTCGAGAACTGCTTTCCGGATTTTGAGACCCTGCACAGTGCGACGTATCTTTTGGCGTGCAAGAAGTCCATCACCTTTCCGGTGAACTCGTTGTCGCGGCCCATCTCCTTTGAGATTGCGTTGGTGGAAAGGGGCGACGGGTAGTTGTCGTACAGTATCCCGAGCACCTGCTCGGCAACCTTTTGGAAGTTTTTCTGCGAGAGGCGCGACATACTTCAAGCACTGCGGAACTCATTTATTCCAGCCAGTCGAAAGTCCAGTTGGCCTTCTTCTGCCGGTTTTCCTTCCTCATCAAAATCCACCTACGAGCGCACGTACGACGCCGCGAGCATTATGTCCTCGCGGTTGATGTGCTTACGTCCTGCGTGGTAGGACAGCTGCTTTGCGCGCAGCAAAATCTCCTTGCCGGAGTCCTCGAGCTTCTCGGAGAGCTTGATGCTTGCATCCTCCCCGACGCGCTCGGCACCGGACCTGCGTATTATGCTGTCCATGTCAAACAGCGAGAACGAACCACGTATCATTTCCAATAACCCCCCTATCGCAAGACGAGGGTCGCCTGCCAGCGACCTGGTGTTGCCTTGCGGCTGTACTTTGCTTGCCTTGTTTGTTGCACCGTGTTTCCCTGCCAGGAAACAAGCTGCGAAGGCGAATTGATTTTTCGATTGTTTTTTTTTTGCGTCTGATTTTCCTTGTTTTTCTGCTTTTTATTCTTGTTTTCTAATATGACCTTAATGACGCTGCGAGGCCGTCTATTGCGACGCATGCCTCGCCAGCCACAACCGAGAACTTGAGCGACGACGTGCGGTGCGCGTGCATAGCATAGACCTGCCCAAGCGGCATCTCGCCAACGTGCGCCAACCTTGCGCGGCGGTTTGCGTCCGCCAGCTCGAGGAATCTCTCCAGGCTCATGTCCATTGCATCTGCACCTCCAAATTTCATGTCCGTCATCTCAGTTCATCGTGAAAATGTTGCGGATTTTTTCGTTTGCAAAGTAGATGTTGCGCTTCTTCTTGCCAACCACCTGCTTCTTTACGCTAATCAATGGGAACGGAACTTCGGGCTTGCGAGCAATCTCGGCCTTGTCGTCACCACGCAGCTGGTAGAGTGCGTTGAACGCGGTGTTCTGCGAGAGCTTGGTCTTTGCCATGATTTGTGCAAGAGTGAGCCCGGCGGTGCTCGGCAAAAGCAGGCTCAAAATCTGCTGCTGCGACGGCGAGAGCTGCACCCACCACTCTGCGTGCATGGTTGTCAGGAAGTTGAGTGAGTGGCCGTTGGCCTTCGGTTCGGCGGAGTCCGATGCCTCGGTTTCGCTCCCTTCCTCGGCATCTTCTTTCTCTGCATTCTTGTCAGCGTCAACAATGCTCTTTGCGTTTGATTTTGCCTGCCGCGCGTTCTTGGACTCGGCGATTATTCCTGCGACAAGCGAGTCGCTTTCGTACTGCTTCTCCAAGTCGGTCATTTCGGGAGTGATTGTCTGCTTGTTTGCTGGGTCGTTCTTTGCCTCTGAAACGGAAATTACTTTCGGCCTCTTGGTGCGCAGCTTGTCCATCCGGTTTTCGTCAAGCGCAAGGTCTGCAAGGTAGTTGTTCAGCTCGTCGAACACGTAGCGCGGGGTAAGCAGGTTCTGCTCGGTAAAGGTCTTTTCAAGGAACTCGGAGTCGAACGGCACGAGCGCGCTCCCGCCCACTGCTGCGATGCGGTGCGCGATGATTTCGCGCATCTCCTTTGACGCGAACTTGTTGCGGTAGAGCACGTTCCCCTCGCCCACGATGTGCAAAAGCGAGTCGGGGAAGCTGTCCTTTCCAAGCGCGCACAACACCATGCGCAAATCAGGAAGCTCGTCGAGCAAGTACTTGAACTCCATGTACATGTCCGCGTTCTTGAGCAGGTGCGCCTCGTCTATGAAGAACACGACCTTGCGGTTGTCAAAGTAGCGCACGCGCTCGGCAATCTGTGCGCGGGTGGCGCCCTTGGGCTTTTTTCCTGCGAACATGCTGCGTATCTTGTGCACGAGTCCATGCTTTGCCGCGCCGATTTCAGCTGCAAATTCGTCAAGCGATTCGGGCGGCTGCTTGAAAAAGAAGGTCACAAACTCCTCCTTTGGGAGGGAATACATGACGTAGTGCAGTGCGGACGTCTTTCCGACCCCCTTCGGGCCGAGAAGGATGCACGCCTTGGTGTCGAATGCAAGCTTCTTTACCATGCTTGCGGACTCGAACGGGCAATAGAACTTCAAAAAGTCTTCCTTGTTCTCCAAGCGCAGGTCCTTTACGAACGGGTTTTCGCTCCATCCGAGTACGGACATGAGTTCCTGTTTTGCTTCAAAGACTTTTTCCATGTTTCATACAACCATTTGATTTTTTGTAGACAAATTTTGTAAGGGATGTTTAAAAGCCTTGGTAAATAGTGGAACTGTAAGTATCTTACAAGTTTCTTCAAGGCGGGGATTTGTAAGCGTCTCGTAAAAGATACCTTTGTGCAATACCCAAGACGTAAAAGACATCTAAAAGAGATGTATGTGGTGCGTAAGAGACACATAAGAGATATAAACGTCAAAACCTTACCCTTGTACAATACAAGTAAGTGGGTTGTGCGAAGGTTGGGGAACTTTCGCTTCCTTTTTGCCCAGCTTGGCCTTTATAAACCTCAAAGTTAGGCACTACAGTTAGGCACTACAAATATGGCCACCGGAAGCCAAGCTTGGTCGCTGTTTTATTTGTTCTTTTCCAAGCAATCCTATCATCGTTTTTGGGAAAAAAGATGGCCATAGCACTTTCAGTACAAACCAGCCAAAGTCCGGGCCAGATGCGCACGCTTACCGACAACGGCAGGCTCTGCGTGCAGTGCAAGGGCGGCAAATTGCTGTGCGGCCTTCGTGCGTGCCCCATCCTTGACCGCATCCAAGTCATCGCGCCAAAGCAGGATTCGCTCAAAAAAGACGTCTTTGGCGCCTCTCCGCCCAACCTGTTCGTGGGAAGGGCGGGCTATCCAGAAGTCTACGCCGGCCCGCTAGTCTCGTTCGACGATTCCATCAATTCAAACAATGCCCTCCTTTGCGACGACCCGTCCAACTGGTTTGGCACTCCCGTAAAAGACATCATACAGTTCCGCTCTGCCTTTGCGCGCGGGATGCAGCGTTCAAGCGTCCGCAAGCCCACGCGGCAGATGGAGGACCTCTCGCTTGCGCTCCTTGCGGAGAAACCCGTTGACATGGAGGTTTCCTTTGCCAAGGTACCCTCTTACCGGATATCTTTTTCCGAAGTCGTCCAGCCAATGGGTCCTTCCGGGCCTTTTGAAAAGCTCAAGCTGGCTTCCAACCCCCAAATCCCGAAAAAGACAGACTCGTTGATGGAGGAGAATTTGGACGCCCGCACGGCCGTTTCCGAGCTATTGGAGGCTGATTTCGGCTCCTATTACATACAAAAACTCCTCTCCGCCGGCCTTTTGGGGAAAAAAGACAGAAAAAAGATGGTTCCGACCCGTTGGAGCATCACTGCCTCCGACAAGATTGTCGCTGACGACCACTTGGACAAGGTTCGTACGTTAGAAACCATATCGGAAGTTTATGCGTACTCAAGCGAGTACTTGTGCAACCGCTTCGAAATCCTGCTTCTTCCCGGGGCGTGGGAGTTCGAGCAGTTCGAGTGCTGGACCCCCGGCACTGCCTGGAACGCATTCGGCACAACAACTAGCGTTGCCCACGAGTACGAGGGCTTCGGCGGACGCAGCGACTATGCAAAAGAGGAGGGCGGGGGCTACTATGCCGGCCGCATCGCAGCTGCCGAGGCTCTTCTTGCCATGCGCAGGCAGGCAAAGGTAATCATAATCCGCGAAATCGACGAGGGCTACGACGTGCCGGTTGGCGTGTGGGAGGTGCGCGAAAACGCGCGCAACGCCTTCCGCAAAGGAGCTGACGCGAAGTTTGCGACCCTCAAGGATGCTTTGGGCTACGTTGCGCCGCGGCTCCGCATACCGATTTCGTCCTACCTTGCAAAGAGCCGGATTATGGGCCAGACGAGGCTTTCAAGCTACTTTTAGCAATGTTTATTTTTTAGCTCGGACAATTTTTTGTGGGGAATCTTGGTGGACGACACAACCGATGGTACCAAAACCGCTTCGGAGGAAGCGCAAAACGCGCCGAAAAGCAGTTTTGAAAACCTCGGCACAATAGATAGTATTGACGGCCGGCCAACCCTACCCTTTTCCGTCAAGGCTCTTGTGATATCCTTCATAATCCTGTATTTCACGTCTGTCGTGGACTTTATCCTTGGCTTTGGGAATCCCCTGTTCGAGATTGATTTCCTGACTCGGTTCTTGGTTGTCGCGTTCCTATCGTTTGGAATCGGCATCTTCTGGGAGTATATTTTCTAGTTTTTGGCATAAATCTGGCTTTTGGCTCAAGTTCCTAATATTTGCGGTAAACCGTAAAACTCTCTTTTTTTAGTTTTTTCCAAGAAGCAGTATTCTCCGTTTAAGCTTTTTGGAGAGGACGAGTCTTTTCTAGGCTTTTACAAAATCAGTAGTCGAGGCCATAGCTATCCAGAAGCTTGGCGTTCTTCTTTTTCAAATAGTAGGCATAGGCTCCTCCTGCCACAACTCCTGCCAGGTGTGCTGAATAGCCGATGCCTCCAGCCAGGCTCAAAGTGCCCCAAAGGCTTACCAGGGTCCAGAAGAACATCATCATCCACATGGGCACCGGCACGAATGGCAGGAAGATGATTGAAACAGGCAGGTTGGGTTCTAGTATGGCAAGCGCGCCAGCTATACCATATATTGCGCCTGATGCGCCAAGGCCGGGTATGAATGCGCTTGGCGAGAGCAAAGCGTAGCCGAGGTTGCCGATTATTCCGGTTGCAAAGTAAAGCCCCAGGAAGCGCTTGGCGCCAAGCTTGTATTCCAGGTACGGCCCGAATGTGAAGAGGGCGAACATGTTGAAGAAAAGGTGGGACCAGTCGCCGTGCATGAATATTGCCGTGACCAGCGTCCACGGTTGCGACAGCACGAGGTTGGGCGTGACCGCAAACAGGTATGTGAACCAGTCCCGCTCAAGCGGCGAGCTGGGCGTGAACGCCAGCTGGAGGATGAAAACCAGCACGCAGGCCGCCACCAGGTAGTATGAGTAGAATGTGTATTGCTTGCCCATCGGAAATCTTCAATCCTTATTCGCGCTCGCAAATAAAAGCCCGTTTGTCGCAAAACCCTAGCATGGACCGCCCGCGCGTAGTCTCAGTGGTTTCAAAGGACGCAGAGGAACGCCTCCCTCCGGACGAGGCTGGCGTGCAGGTGCTTGAGTCCTACGTTCCCGCAGGGGCTGCAGCGCCGTCGCAGGCGGCCGGATTGAAACCGCAGGCAGCAGCCCAAAAGCCGCGTTTTGCTCAAAACGTGCCCATTCAGTCAAAGCCTTCGGAACAGGGGACTGCAAGCGTGCCTGTTCAGAAACCCGCAGGCGTCTTAGGTTCGTTTTTTTCAAAAATCAGGTCGCTGTTTGGCCGCTAGGCTTCAGGTGTGCTTGTCGCTGTTGGTCTATTGTATTTTGGGCTTTAGGCCTTCCGGCCTACATGTACACTAGGACGAGTGCAAGCAGCATCACCCAGAACCAGGTGCCCCAGGAGTCGGACTTGTTGTATTGGATGAGGCTTCCAAAGTATGGTCCGTGGACTAGCTTCGGGTCGAGGTCGATGCCGGGCACGCCCTTGAATATGATGCGCAGTGGTATGGTGAGAGCTCCGACTATGAAGTCTATGGCGACGAAGATGAAATCCAGTGCGGATTCGTAAGTCCTCATTATTTGTCACTCTTTCTGCGTAGTAACATATGTCTTAGGTGGTATTTAAGCCTTGCTTTGGCCGGCTTTCCGCCCCGTTGTGATGGGGCCGTCACGTCGTGGCACCCCCTGACAAAGGCTTAAATTGTGCCAAAAAGTAATCGCTTCCGTAGTCCGGGCGCCGGGAAATCCCAAGGCCGGCCCGGGGGATGTGTTTCATATGCGCAGGATGATGTGGTTCAAGGTAGGCGACACGAAGTTCCATCTTCTCAAGCTCGCAGGGTCTTTCCTGATAGTCACCTTCATGCTCAAGGTGATGCAGGCCGCGTACAACATCTTCCTCACGATGGAGAAGGTGCGCGCAGCGGAGGTCAACCCGGCACTGATTTCGCAGTTCTTTGGCTGGACGATGGGTGCGACTGCATACCCTTCAAGCCCCGCCGCGTTTTCCATGCAGGACCTCCTCGGCGTTCTCCTCAACCCGACAGCAGATTTCATGATGTGGCTCGGCTTTTTGGTGATTGCGCTGATGGTCTACCAGGCCGGAAAGTTCGTGTTCCCCGTTGAGGAGTACGAAAACCGCGTGCCCGCGCACCACAAGCAGGCCATAGTGGAGGCGGTCCGCGCGCACCGCGAGAAGCTGGCGCGCGAGGAAGCCGCAAGGGCCGCATCTGCAAGGAAGACCTCTTACAGGCGCTGAGCCTTTCCTTTTTCTTTGCTTTTTTCTCTTCTTTTTTGTGTTTTTTTTATTCAAAATAGCCTTTTTATTCGAACTCCCGTTACCTTGTACTGAGGGGTTTTTCATGAATTCTGGCTCTTGTATTCTTGCGGCAATTCTTTTGTTCGGTTTTTTGGTTCCTAGTGTTTCTGCTGGCAGTGTGACTGTGAAGAATGGTTTGCTTAATGCGACTGGTAGTTTGTATGTTGGCAATGGCTTGCTTGTTGTCAATACTGCTTCGGGTTTCGTTGGCATCGGCACTGCGGATCCTGCTTATGCGCTTGACGTTGCGGGTGTGGTGAGCGCTTATGCTCTTACTGTCAACAGTTCGGTCAACATCACGGGCGGGCGCATCACTGGCCTTGCCGCGCCGATAAACGATTCGGACGCTGCAAACAAAGCTTACGTGGACGCGGCAGGCGGTTCGCTGAACAACGCATCCATTTCAATCAACTCGACGATTTACTCGGCAATGCCGCTTCAGGGCGTCATCGACTACGGGACTTTTACCTCCAGTTTCGTGAACACGATCCCGCTTTCGCTTCCAAAGGCAAATTGCGGAGTGAAGGTTACTGCCTGCTCGGTTACCTCCGGCGGGGCGCCAGGAAGCCTCGTCATAGGTGCGGACCCGGTTTCGCGCATAGTAGTCCCGAACATCCAGCACGCAACCATCAACGAAGCGAACCCGAGCACGAGCGGCACCGTCACTTCCGTCGTTTGGGCCACTGCAGGTGGTTCGGGTCCTGCTTGCGGCGAGAGTACTGGTTCGCCCCGGATAGCGTATTGCCAAGCAGGGTACACTTGTGCAGTTTACACCATGCCATATTATTACGAGGGCGGCATGGTCGGCGGCGGGCCGGGAACTTGCTGCGCCCCCGGGTTGAGTTACGACGCCACGCTGGGCAAATGCTATTCCTGCCCGTCAGGAACCACTTGGAGCAATATTCTCAGCGCGTGCTATACGTGCCCGTCAGGATACGTATTGGATACTTCCAGTCATGTCTGCTACACTGGTGCAAACAGCGCGTCGAACCGCTGCCCGTCAGCCGGAGCAGGGGAAACGTTCTTGCGCTGGAATAACCTTGCCCACACGTGCTTTTACTACAATGCGACAGTAAATGCGGACGCGACCAAAAAGTTCATTTTGGAAGAAAGCAACGCCTATATCTATTGTCCCGCAGACCACCCGGTTTACGACTCGACGACGAAGTACTGCATCAAGTCGAACACCGTGCAGACTGCGCCGATTGGCAATTACTGCTCGACTCTGAACACCTACCTTCCGACTTCGTTCACGGATGTCACGTTCAGGAACGCGGCCGACTCGGCGTACGTGTACCCCAACTACATCCGGGTCGCGTACAACTGCCCGTCCGACTAAGCGTAGGTTCAGGCAAGATGCGTTGGCGGGCTTTTTGCCCGCATCCTTTTTCTTTCCGTTTTTTTATCCAAAACAGCCTTTTTATTCGGACTCTCGTTACCCTGTATCAGAGGGGTTTTCATGAAGTCAGGCTCTTTGGCTCTTGCGTCAATTCTTTTGTTCGGCCTTTTGGTTGCTAATGTTTCTGCTGGTAGTGTGACGGTTAAGAACGGTTTGTTCAATGCGACCGGGAACCTCTACGTTGGTTTTGACGGCTTGTTTGTTGATTCGGTGTTTGGCCGCGTTGGCATCGGCACGCTCAACCCGCAGGCGCGGCTTGATGTTAATGGCACTTCCAGGTTCGGCGGGATGATGAACCTTTCAAGCAACCGGATTGTCGGCCTTGCCGCGCCAATCGAGGCAAGCGATGCGGCGAATAAGGCTTACGTGGACGCGGCAGGAACCGGCCTGAACAACGCATCCGTATCAATAAACTCCACGGTCAACGTCGGCATGCCACTGCAGGGAATCATCGACTTCAATTCTTTCGGGGTGGGCTACAACATGAACACGGTGCCCCTTTCGCTTCCCAAGGCCAACTGCGGGGTGAAAATAACCGCGTGCTATGGTGCGCCAACGAAGATGGTGGTGGGAGCTGACCCGGTTGCGAGGATAACCAAGGTGCCGATAAATGTCGGAGGCAGCGCGGTTTCTGCCGTGTGGTCAAGTTATGCCGGTAACGGATACACTGGGCCGCGGTGCGGAAATGACGCTAACGGCATCTATGCCTATTGCCCAAGTTCATCCTACTGGTGTTATGGCGGTCAGCAGTGCTGCCTAAACACTTATCCCAGCGGTGACGGCGTGTGGTACTGCTATCCCACCAACTCAACGTTCCCCAACGCGGATTCAACGAACCGTGTCGCTTACAACAACCCGCGGTGTTCCACCGCATCAGCAGGGCAGACGTACATACAGTACAACCAAAACGAGAACACGTGCATCTACTGCGAGTTGGACCACCCCTTGTATGACCCGACGAGCAAGAACTGCATAAAGGACGCGACTATAACCACCAAGTCCGTTGGGAGCACGTGCTCGACAATCAACGCGTACCTGCCTACGGCGTTCACTGACGTGACGTTCCTCGATGCGTCCAACAACCCGGTCGGGTCGTACATAATCAAGGTAGCCTACAACTGCCCGTCCGACTAAGCGTAGGTTCAGGCAAGATGCGTTGGCGGGTTTTCCGTCCGCCATTCTTTTTTCTTATTTTTTATAATCAGCTGGCTAACGTATTTCCTTGTAGTCTTTTCGCGACTCTTGCGACGCCACTTCGGCGCGGCTTGCGTTCCAAACTGAGCCGTAGCGCTCTGAGAGCTGCTCTTCGATGTTTTTGCTGCGTATGATTGAGCGCGCAATCATGCCCTCGTCTATGAGCGGCGCCCCCTCGGTGACTGCGAGGTCCCCAGCAAGCCTGACCACTCCCGAAAGCTCGCGCAGGCGCAGTGTAAGCGCGTCATCGGTGCCATCGACTTTCTTTGCGCGCCTCCGGGCCTCCTCAATCGTCGCCTCTACTGCGCCTATCGTCGCCGCGGGAATCTTGCAATCCTTCTTGATTTCCTGCGCCACGAACTGCGCAAGCTTCTGGCAGTTTGAGGGAGTGTCGGGCATCGTAGTCTGCAGGAGCAGCTCGTAGCCGTTGCCGATGATGCGCGAGCGGAGCGGCGGGAGTATGCCGGGTATGTCGTTTATGTTTGACGCGGCCATGAGCACGAAGTCGCAGGGCACGTCGTCAACGCGCACCGAAGCGCCGCTTGATTGCGGGTTCCTGCCCACGATCGGGTACTTCTTTTCCTGCATCGCAGTAAGGAGGAACCTCTGGATGTTGTGGAGCGACGAGATTTCGTCGATGAACAGGACTCCCTCGTGCGCCTCGTGTATCGCGCCAGCGACAACGCGCGTGTAGGGTGGCGTGCCGATTTGTGCGTGGCCTCCGTACGGGTCGTGGCGCACGTCGCCTAAAAGCTCGGTCTCTGACGCGCCGGTTGCGACGATGAAGTTCTTGCGGTTAAGGGGTATGATTGTCTTGCGGGGCGCCTTCTTTTTCTGCGTGTCAAGCTTCTCAAGCGACACCTGGTCCATGACGCGTATCCTGTCGCCCGCTCCCTCGTAGACTATGATTTCCTCGCGGCCGTCCTCGGTTGAGCGCGTGGTGTGCACGCGCGCCTTCTGGCCGGTTGGCATGTGCGGAAACAGCAGGTCGCCGAAGGGCGAGCTTTCGGTTGCGTACTTGTCCATGCCGCACGAGGGGCACGCGGCGTCCTGCTGGCGTGAGAGCTTTCCGCAACGCTTGCACCGGTACCCGAGGCGTTCGGCAACAAACGAGGGGACCTCGCGCGGGTCGACTATTTTCCCCTCAAGCTGCTTTGCAAGCTTCTTTTCTTTGAGTATCTGCTCTTTTGAAAGCACTTCTATGATTGGCCGCTCCGGGTTTTCGGGGTTGTGGAGTACGCTGATTTCGTGCTCGGGCTTTGCGAGGCAGTATGCGGTGGCCTGTGCAAGCATCGACTTTCCTGTGCCCGGCGGGCCGACCATGAGCACGTGCCTGCGCTGTAGCGCGGCAATCTTGCAGTACTTCACCGCCTCGTCCTGGCCGATGACCTGCTCCAAGGGGTTCCTTGGTATCTCTATGTCCTGCGTGGTCTCTGCTGACAAGTAGGGAAAGTCAGATTCTGCCATAGAATATTACCATGCTCGGCAAGGCTAATAAAACAGGAGCGAAAGCAGGTCGGGCACGAGCAGGCAAAGCACCAAACCTGCGAGTATGTACGGCCCGAAGCGCGGCAGGTCCTTTTGCACCGGGAACGTGTGTATGCCCTCATTGAGCTCGACTTTCTCCAAGACCTTGCGCTGTTGCGTTGTCAGCACGCGCTCGATGCCGTACTTTTGCACGATTTTTTCCGGAAGAAGCTCCGCGCTGATTATGTCCTCGTCCTCGAACTCTTTTCGAGGTATCCAGCGAAGCGCGACTTTCTCCGAGACGTCTTTTTTGAAGATGACAAGAAACACCGCGGGCGCAAGGAGCAGCGATATGAACGCGGTCTTTTGCGGCGCAATCCCGAACACGAAGTTGAGCCAGTAGATTATGAACAGCGCAGCTGCAAGCGTCGCGCCACCCATTAAGTAGTTTGGGTGCAGCTTGCGGAAGCCGGTCTTTTTGTAGAGCTTCCAGGCGTAGATGTAGCCGCTGATTGCCATCCCCAAAAACGAGCAGGCAAGGTATATTGAGACAAAGAACGGCAGCACGGGCTCAAAGATTACTATTTGCTGCTGTGCGGCAAGCCCGGCTGCTGACATTACCTGCGCCATAGCCTCTGCCGGGTAATACGGGAGCAGGGCCTGCAGGCCGCAGAAGAGCAGAACGTCGCCTCCGCCGAGCTGGCCCGTGCGGTAGAGTATGTAGCCGATGCCAAAGATTACCGCGGTTATCCCTATGGAATATATTGCGAAATCCCAGTCGAACACCAGTATGTTGAACAGCGTCCCAAGGGCAATCATCGAGAGCGTGAGCTTGTCGTCAATGAAACTGGTCTTTGCGTCCTGGTATGCCGCAGCGCCGGTGCCAAGGAGGGCTGCTGCGATGCGGATGAGCTCGAAGTTCAACTTGGTTTCAGACTCCGAAATGATTAGCAGGCGGGTGTTTTATTCTGTGTGGCCTTCGGCCTTCCTTGATGCTTCCAGTTCAAGAAGACTCTTTCGGATTCTCGCGTAATCTTCGTTGCTGTGCAGCATGGGGATTACGCCCATCGTCTCAGGAGGCTCTTCGAATGACGTGAATCTTTCGTGGTGTTTGAGGGAGTAGTACAACCTTTTGATTTTTTCATCGCCGCGTTCTTCCGTCATCCGGACAAGGTGGCCTTCTTGTGGAATCCCCGCTTCCCTGCACGGGACGCAGCTTTCGACAAAAAAGCGCATCTTTGCGAGGCTCTTGTTTTCAATGCGCGAAGGATTCATCTGATTCCCGCCCCCGGCATCATCTTCTGCAGGCCCTTGAGGAAGCCGCGGTTACCGCGCATCCCCTTGATCATCTTCTGCACGCGGTCGAAGTTGTCAATCATCTCGCGGATGTCGTCCATCTTCTGCCCCGAGCCCTTTGCAATCCTTTCCTGGCGCGAGCGTATCTTCATAAGCTTGGGGTCCTTGCGTTCAGCTGGCGTCATCGAGTTGATTGCGGCCTCGAACGACTTCATCTTCTCCTCGCTCTTTCCGACCATCTCCTCTGGTAGGTCGTACGCGCCCACCATCTGCATGATCTGCTTGAGCGGGCCCATCTTCTTCATAGCCTTCATCTGCGCAAGGAACGTCTCAAAGTCAAGCTTGCCGTCCTCCATCGCCTTCTGCAGGTTTTCTTCCGAGGACATTTCCTTTGCCTTGGAAAGTAGTGCCTCCAAATCCGGGAAGCCGCACAGTCTTGCGACGAACTTCTTGGCATCAAATGCCTCGAACGCTTCCGGCTTCTCGCCCGAAGCTATGAATGCAATCCTTGCGGCCTTGGATGCAGCTACTGCGGAGAGCGCGCCGCCTCCCTTTCCGCTTCCGTCCATCTTTGTGACTATGACTCCTGTAAGCCCTACTGCCTCGTCGAACTGCTTGGCCTGCTTTGCAGCGACCTGGCCTATGTCTGCGCTGATTACGAGGAACTTTTCGTCCGCCTTTATGTCAAAGTCAATGTGCTTGAGCTCAACTGCAAGCTCGTCGTCAAAGGCGGAGCGGCCTGCTGTGTCCATGATTATGACGTCGTAGTTGTCCGACAGCGTTGCGACCCCGTCGCGCGCAATCTTTGCCGCGTCCTTGTGCGAACGGTCTGCGTAGAACCCGGCGTTCACTGACTTGCAGACTTGTTCAAGCTGGTCGATGGCAGCAGGCCTGTGCACGTCGCCAGCAATCGCGGCGACCTTCAGGCCCTTGGACTGGTAGAGCTTTGCAAGCTTTGCAACCGTAGTGGTCTTTCCCGAGCCGAAGAGGCCGAGGAGGAGTATTTTCTTTTTCTGCACGGTCGGGGCGTACGCTTCGCCGCCCATCAGGTTGCAGAGCTCCTCATAGACTACCTTGGTCGCGTGCTCGCGGATGCTTGAGCCGGCCTGGATTTTTTCGTTGAGTATGCGCTCCTCAATCTTCTTGCACAGCTGTGCGACTAGCCGCACTTCGACGTCGTTTGTGATGAGCACGCGCTGGATGTCCTTGGAGAACTCCTTTACCGCCTTCTCGTCAACAAGCGCAGCTCCTGTGATGCGCGCAAGCGCCTTCCGGATGCCCTGGCCTAAATCCATTAGGTTCACATACTGCTTTGTGTTTTTGGTGTTTGCAATAGTATTTTGAGACGCAAAGCAAGAAAAAGCGGTTTATTACCTGTAGAAGCGCACAAAGAGCGCCTCGAATTTCGTTTTGCCGCAGTTTGTTATCTTGTGCATGGTCCGCGACGGCACCAAGATGACGTCCCCTGCAGTTGTTTGAAACTTCTTGCCGCCGGAACTGACCTCCGCCCGCCCCTTGGTCACATAGATGATTTCGTCAATGTCGCGGTGCCTGTGCCAGTCGAACGTGCCGCCAGCTGGCAAATATCCCATTGATGCGGCCTCCAGTTTGCTTTTGGGCGCGTCGGAGTTCTTGAAAGCCATCCTGCGCTTTCCGCTGCCGCCGTGGGCCGGCTCGAATGCGACCTTTGAAAGGGGGTGCACCACGAGCTTTTCTTTTTGCTTTCCTTGCACAAAAAAACCTACGAAAAGATTATCCCAAGCGGCCCCAGCATCTGCTTGAGCGTCTTCTTGCTTGTCTTGAACCCCGCGATTGCAAACACGCCGAACGCGAGGAACGCGCTTGCCGTGATTGCGGGGTTCCAGCCAAAGTACCACGGGACCAGCACGGCAAAGAGCGCGGCAAGGGGGCTGGGAAGGCCGTAGTAAACTCCCTTCTCGGCCTTGGGGTCCTGCACGTTGAACCACGCCAGGCGCATCACTATGCAGATTGCAAAGAATATCGCGCACGCGATTGTGACCCAGTCAAAGATTGCGCCTGAAAGGAGTATTCCAAGCATTGCGGGGACCGCGCCGAACGACACCGCGTCCGCAAGCGAGTCCAGCTGCAGGCCGAAGTCGTTGTCCTGCTTTGTCCAGCGCGCGACCTTGCCGTCCAAGAAGTCGGCAACTATTGCAAGCACGATGAGTGCGGGAGCCCAGGCGATTCCCTGCAGCGACAGCACTATTGTGAGTATCCCGAACGCGACGCTTGCGAACGTGAACGCGTCCTTGAGACCAAGTTCCCCAGCCTTCCTGTTAAGTAGTGTCATGAAATTGTAGATGATTTTGCCGGTAATAAACCTGACGAAGGGCACAAGTTCTTGGGGCGCCGGGTGCTTTATCCACAGCAAGAACTACTGCCTCCCAAGAGCGGGTAGGGGGCTTTCTAATCGGGTTTTATTGGTTGCCCAACACTATTGTAAAACAGCCGAATTATTGGGCCTGTAACTCAGCTTGGTCCAGAGTGCCAGTCTTATATGACGCCACAGCCCCCCTAGGGGGACTATGGTTCTAGGCGAACTGGAAGTTCGTGGGTTCAAATCCCACCAGGCCCATACCCTTTTTTCAATGCCTAACCGTAAGGAATATGGTAGTGTATTAGGATGAAACGAAAAGCCGCATCGCAGTCGTCATTTGAGGACTCCGCTGCAAGAAAGCGCATCGACACTCTGCTTTCTCTATCCAAGGACGCGTACGCGTCGGGCGAGCAGAAGCTCTCGGTTCGCTACGTGTCACTTGCGCGAAAAATCGCGATGCGCCACAGGCTCAAGATTGGCGTGGAGTCGTTCTGCAAGCACTGCAACCAAATCTTCTGCAAGCAGGGTGTCACTCACAAGGTGCGCGTGGTTGCGGGCAAGCCTTATCGGGTGTGCGCAAGTTGCGGAAAGAGGCGCATGGCAGGAAAAGCATCAAATGCCCAGGCAAGCTGATTGCGTATGGCCACTACTGCAGACCGATGTTTCGCCATTGCAATCGTTTTTTCTATTGCGGCAATCGTGCCGTTTGCTTTCGCCCAATCAACCGAAGCCATCGGCTCTTCCTTTGTCGCCGCGCACATCGAGTATTCCATCCTAGTCCCTGCGGCTGCAACCGACGCGGTCTTTTCAACTTACGCGTTCGGAAACTTCTCTGCGCAGTCGGCCACGTTCAACTCATCAGACGCGTATTCGCTCTCAACGGACGAGTATGGAAACTCCGTGCTTTCATTTTCCTACAAGCCCGTTCCCAACGAGGCGAACAAGATTGTCCTTGACGCGTTGGTCAACGTCTCATACGACCCTTCGCGTTCCACTTTCGAGAAGGTGGCCGCGTCTGGTGCGGACTACCTTTCCCAAAGCAAGCTCGTGATAGTCGATTCTCAGGCAGTTGGGCTTGCGGCTTCGATAACGCAGAACGCGTCCGGTGCAGAGGAGGCTCTTGTTGCGCTTTCGTCATGGGTCTATCAGAACATAATCTACGACTCCAAGTACAAAGATGCCGCGCTGGACTCGACTGCAACCCTTGCAGCCGGCAGGGGAACGTGCGACGAGAAGGCGCACCTTCTTGAGGCGCTGTTGCGGGCAAAAAAAATCCCTGCAAGGCACGCGGTCGGATTTGCGTATTCCGGGGAGGCGTGGGAGCCGCACGCCTGGGTCGAGGCCGCAATCAACGGCAGCTGGGTGCCCGTTGACCCCACGTTCAACGAGCTTTTCTTCATAGACGCTTCGCACCTGCGGCTTGCAGTTGGCCGCGACCAGGAGGATACCAAGTACTCGCTGAAGGCAACAGGCACAAGCAACCTGTCAGGCACAACCGTTGGCGCGGCAACAGGATTCTCCTTCGTTTCGCAGTCCGCATATTCTCAGTTCTTTTCGCTTTCCGCGTCGTTCCCGTCGCAAACCTATGGCGCGTCCCAGGTTGCGGGCATAAATGCGACAGTTCGCAACCTGCTTTCGCGCACAATTGCGGTCCCGGTTTCGCTTTCACTGCATCCAGACTTCTCGACTCCTAGCCAAAAGGAGCATGTCTTGCTGCTTCCTGCAGGCTCGCAGGAAACCGCGTATTGGGATGCGGTGTATCCTTCCAAGGTTTCGGGCGGGTATTCCTACAATTACTCTTCCACAATATCCGCCTACGGCGTCGAGCGCACCGGACACCTTGTAATGTCACAAGGCGACTCCGGCCAGGCGCGGTCGGTTGTTGCTGTTGAGAACTTCGCAGCAAGAAAGCTCTCCGACGGGATCCAGCTTTACTTCTGGCTGCGCAACACCGGAAGCAAGCCCGTTTCGGAAGCGGTGGTGTCCCTTTCGGTTTCGGACTCCGCTTTCACAAAGACCGTCAGCTACATTGCAGTCGGCGACACCGTGCGCATCGAGTTCCTCGTCCCTTACGCGCTTGCAACAAGCCAGAATGCCCTTGAGGCCAACCTCACAGTCAACCTTGGCGATTCAATCGCGTCGCGCGAAATAATCGTTGACCTTTCCCAAAGCCAGGCAACCGTTCCAGCCAGCGGCTCGCTTGAGGCCGAGTTGTCCCGTGCAATATCATCGCCCCAATTCGCACTCGCCGCATTTGCCGTTGTCCTTGCCGCCTTGGCGCTTGCGCTTGTTGCAAAAAAGAGAAGGTGGCGCTGAACCAGAGTCCCGCAAGGCGCAAGTAGCTTATTTATAGCGCCGGGCAGTTAGTATTTTTGGTTTCTATGGCAAACTTACGCGGCCAGGGCGCATTCGAGTACCTTCTCATCATAGGCGGCAGCGTGCTTGTCGCCGCAATAGTGATAATGATAGTCCAGGGCTCTGCAGGCCAGGCCAACGGCGCCATAACGGACCAGACCCACAGCTTCATCGGCTTCATACAGAACATGAGCAACGTGACCGGCTGAGCCTTCGCGTTCTCGCCTGCTTGGGGCAGGGGGCTTGTTTTGCACCCACAGCAATCGTTTTAACCTTTCTTTTCGCAATTATTCTTCCTATAAACAGATGCAGCCGTAGTCCAGAGGTCTTATCTCTTCGGGGCTTTGGCCGGACAACCTGGAGCCGCCGAATTCTGTATTGGGTTTCAATCCAACACTTTATCCGTTTGGCGGGCACTAGGACGTGAGGTTGCCAATCTCGAAACCCGGGTTCAAATCCCGGCGGCTGCATTCATTTTACCGCCCTAGCGGGAGGCAAGCGCAGGCATTATATTCCCTATTGTTTATAATTTACTATAGGTGGCTATAATGACTTATACTACCATTCAACTTGAGCGTTCCCTTGTAAAGCAGCTGAACGCAATCAAGAAGTACCCCCGGCAGACGTACAATGATGTGATTTGCGCGCTTGTCGACTCTTCAAAGGAGCGCAAGCAGGGTCAGTACGACGATTTCCTGCACGCGATACAACGAAAGAAGATGGCGGAGCTTTGGGACAACCCTTCAGACGAGGTGTGGGAAAATGTTTGAGCCCGGCGACGTCATACTTGCTTTTGTGCCCTTTGCGGACTCTGCACAAGCAAAGCAGCGGCCGGCAGTAGTCCTGTTTGAGGAACTTGGCAACATAGTTGTCGCAGGAATCACAAGCAACCCCAAGATGAAGGGCATCCCCCTGACTGTCAAGGAAGGCGCGGTTGTTGACAGCGTAATCAAGACAAACTATATTTTCACAGTCTCAAGCGAGATGGTCGCAAAGCGGCTCTTTTCCCTCTCAAGCGAAAAGAAAAAGTCAGTCTACGGCGCGTTAGTGGCAAGGCTCAAGCCGCTAAACCGCTGAAGCCGCCTTTTCTTCAGCAGCAACCTCTGCGGCGGCATTCACTTCCATTGCCCTGTGCCAACTCCGGCGTTATCTATCTTTTTAATCCGTGCCGTATTTTCATTACCAGCAGGAATTGCCGGTGAGGAGATAAGATGCCCATTGAACGGATTTTAGATGATGCCATTCTGTCCCTTAAGAAGCACCCCGTCTTAGGCAAAGGCAGGACGTTCGAAAACTGCGGGTGCTCAGGCAACCAGCACGGTTACACTGCGGGGACCATTCTTGTAGAAGGCACGGGAGTGTCTCCGCAAACCCTTAAGTCCATGGCAGACCACGTCAGGCGTACCGTCAAGTTTGACCCGAAAAAGGTTCCCGAAGGCCTGGAAAACTACGATACTTTCTTTGTGGGCGTAGCAAAGAAGGGCCTATTCCTCTACCTTTCAGACAAGGCCGGCAAACTGAGCTGACCTTCCAGCCAGTCCAAGCAACCTGCGCGTCTGAACCTACCTTAGCAGCCCTGGAGCGAATAGCATCAAAAGCCCCAGTAGGAATAGTATCGAGCCGCCCACAATCTTGGAAAAGCCGGCGTAGCGGTCCATGACGTCCGAGGACGAGAGCGCGAATGCGGCGACCCCGAATATTACGAGGTCGTCCAGCATGAAGAACAGCGTGTAGAGCAGTATGTACCCGTAGTACTCCAGGCCGCCTAGGTTGGACAGCGCAAGAATCTGCGTGAACACCGCAGGTATTCCTGCAGAGCACATGAATTCGACTGAATTCACCGCAAAGGCAAGCGCGATTATCGCAAAGACCGTAGAGACCGTAAGCGGCGAGGCGATGATTTCCTTCATCCTGCCCATCGTGCCAAGCTTCTCCTCCTCGTCGCCAATCTTGCAAACCGGCCTTCCTCCGGTAAGCAGGTACTCCCTGACTGCAAGTATCCCGCTGCCAAGCGCAATCAGGCCGATGACAATCATTATCGGACGTAGGTAGCCGACGAGCAGGAACAGGTTGAGCCAGGCGGTCATGAAGAGGAAGTAAAGTATGCCGGATGCAAGCAGGAACGTGCCGACTATGAGCCACATCCTTTTCTTGTCGTTGAGCTCCATCACAAGCGCAATCAGGTACACGAGCACCCACATCGCGCACGGGTTGAAGCCATCCACAAGGCCAAGGACAACTGCAAGCGCAGGAAGGGACATCTCGGCCAGGTTGGTCTTTCCAAGGAACGGTATGTCAAGAGTGAACCTGCTTTCGTTGGCGTTTGCCGAGTTGTTTGAAGCCTGCGGGTTCTTTGCGACGTAGTCTGCAAGCATCGCCTTGAGCTGTAATCCGGTAGTTGTCTTTGACTCGTACCCGAGTACGTAGTTGTTCCCGACAAACGTCATTGGCACGCGCAGGTTGTCGCCTTCCATCCCGTGGTCCTTCATCATCTGCGACATTATCTGGGCTTCCGAGGTCTTGGATATGTCGTGCTGCACCCACGTCACTTGCGGGTATTCCGCCATCAGCTCGGCGTTGAACGGCTTCTGCTCCGCGCAGTGCGGGCAGGTCGGCAGGTAGAAGAAGTGCACCGTCAGGTTGTCGACGCAGGTGCCGTTGTTTGCAACTGCGCCTGTTGTCGGCATCTGCGCCTGCTCGAATGCAAGCAAGAAAAAGCCAATCATTGCAAGTGCTATGAACAGGTTGCGGTTGAACGGGATTGAGAGGAAGTCCTTTGCGCCTTTTATCATCGTAATCAACTCTTTTTGCATCATTTTTCTTGCCTTGGAAGTTTTTTACACGTTCGCAGTTGGCGTGGCCTTATGCCGCAATCGTTCCGTACAGCAGCCCTGCTGCAACCGTGAACACTAAAATCAATCCCGCGTAGACTATGGTCCTGTGCGTTCCCATTATCTTGTTGACTGCAAGCATGCTTGGAAGGGAGATTACCGGGTCTGCAAGAAGGTATGCCAAGAGCGGTCCCTTTGCCATCCCCAGTTCAAGGAACGTCTTTGCCATCGGAACCTCGACAAGGGTCGGGAAGTACATGAACAGCCCGAACACAACCGGGATGAGGACTGCGAGGAAGCCGTTGTTTCCGACGTATTGCGCGACCAGGTCTGCGGGCAGCGCCGCTCCAAGGACCCCTGCGATGAACACTCCGGCAACAAGCATTGGGAATATCATTGCAAAGAATCTCCAAGATTCCGACATCCAGTAGTCGGTTTCTTCTCTGGAGTAGTATTTCTTTGCAGCAAAGGCCGTTGCCGCCACAAGCGCCGCTATCGCCGCGTACTTGATTATTCCCTCCTCAAGCCGCGTCCCTGCAAGAAGAATTGCGACAAGCGGGACAAAGAGCATCAACAGCCGCTTGATTGTGTTCTTGTCCTTTTTCTTCTTGCCAAATACGTTAGCCGCGGCAGCCTTTGCTTCCTCTTCCTTGAAAATCCTGTCTATGATGATTCCGATTGCAACCGCAAAGACTATTGAAAACGCGATTCTCCACAGCGCGATGTCCCAGCCAATCAGGCTGCTTGTGTACGTTATCGCAAGGATGTTGGTTGCAGGCGCGGTGTAAAGGAACGCTATTGCCGGCCCGATTCCTGCACCGCTTTTGCGGATTCCTGCAAACAAAGGAAGCACTGTGCACGAGCATACTGCAAGGAGAAGCCCTGCAAGAATCGCAATCGGGTAAGATACGAAGTTGGATGCCTTCTTTCCCAGGTAGGGCAGGAGAAGGTCTTTTGGTATGAGCGCGGCCATCGCGCCTGCGATGAAGAATGCCGGAATCAGGCAGAATAGCGTGTGCAGTGCTATGTAGTCCCAGATTGCGGAAAGGCCTGCGATAAACAAGAGTGAAAAGTCCATTTGCATCGTCTACTTCGATTTTTGTTTTTTCTTTGCAGTTGCCTTGGCCTTCTTTGCCGGCTTTGTTTTTCCTGTTGTCATTTCTTTCGACTTCTTTGCAATCGCCTTCTCAATCTCTTCCTGCGAGGCGACCTTTCCTGAGAGTACTACCTTGCCGTCGATTGCTATTGCGGGCACTGCGTAGACTCCGCGCTCGGTTATTTCGTTTATGTCAAATATGTGCGAGACCGCGGCCTTTGCCTTGAGCTTTGCAACAGCTGCCTTGGCCCTCTTTTCAAGCTCGATGCAGGCGGGGCACCCGGTTCCGAATATCTCGATTTTCATTCGTGTTTTCACCATCAAGAGACGCTACCATTTTGAAATGTCGTCCAGTATGTTCTTTGCCTTCTGTGTAATTGAGTAGAATCTCTTTGCCCCGTCGTTTCGTACCTTCACCAAACCCGCGCAAAGCAGGGTGGAAAGGTGTTGCGATACTGCGGGCTGGCTTACCTTTCCGCACTTGAGCTTGCAGGCGCAGATTTCTCCCTTTGCAATCCTCTGCAAAAGCGAAAGCCTGGTGGGGTCGGAGACGGCCTTCAGGGTCTTGGTTTTAGTGTCCACTAATATAAGAAAACGCTTATATTAATAAAACGGGCGATTCTGCGTCTTCTGCCGGAAAGTGCAAGGCGTGTTTGCCGAAAGCGTTGCCGTCCTTGGCCTTCAGAAGAACTCGTCAATCTTCTTCTGCCGCTTGTCAAAGCTTGTTCCCGCGAAAGCCGCGTCCTTGTCTCCCCGGTCGATGCTTTTTTTGAGCGCGCGCATGTTCTCGTGCATCTGCCTTTCCTTGCGCTTTGCAATCCACAGGAACGCCTCGTCCTTTGTACCGCGAGTTACCAGCATCATCACGTTTCCCGCACGCACGCGGCCAGCTCGTCCGCGCCTTTGTATGAGCCGGATTTCCGAGGGAACGGACTCGTAGAACACCACCAAGTCGACTCTTGGAATG
>Ga0074198_1000536_pt1 | contig 37721 bp, 66 predicted proteins | sample EPASupsiteSAE323_FD_64527 | JGI IMG/M metagenome (GOLD analysis project Ga0074198, IMG submission 64527) | Bioremediated contaminated groundwater from EPA Superfund site, New Mexico - Sample SAE3-23 | ecosystem: Environmental > Aquatic > Deep subsurface > Groundwater > Contaminated ... | reverse complement strand
TGATTGATCGGCAGGTATGTCACCTGCGGGATCTCTCCACTCTTCCGAGCCTTGTACCTCTTCTGGCCTTCAGCGGCGGATGCCGATGAGGTAGAGGAGCGCCGTCCTGCGGGTTGATGGCTCACGCTGGCACCCCCGCCCGTTTCCGTGCCATGAAATGATCCGGATCGCACCGGTTCACCGCATCCCGGGAAGAATACAGGCATACGCGATCGCGCCTTAAGGGGTTCCCGCATTTCTGGTTTCCGTTGTTCCAGTCACACGAATGCGATCGATTCCTTCTGAATTTCGTAGTATACTTACGGTGCCGGTGGCAGCTCTCGGACCCTCGGCGCATGTAGTGGACCTCGCCGATTTTCTTGCATTCCGGGCAGACCACAAACCCGCGCCGGTACCAGTAATGGCAGGGCCGACAGGCTGGCGTCATGTTGGCCGGATCGTAGTATGCCGCTTTGTCCTTGTACATCCAGTCCTCGTCATGGTGGGCGACTTCTGACGGGTTGATCCCGCAATACTGGCAGGTCGGGTTGTCCTTCAGGAGTTTATCTTCGATGGCGTGGTATTCCGGATCGTTCCAGCGTTCGGTCTGATTCCTGATTTTGTGGTTTGTGGCGGCGATCTCCTGCGGGCAGGTGCACGAGTGGACGGTGGTCAACATACCAACACCGCCTGACGTGTTCCGGGTTCCGTTCCCCCGGCCTTCGCTATAATTTTAGGCAATGCACCCGGGCGGCCTTGTTCGCTTGACATCCAAACTCCCCTGATTTTTATTACCGGGATGATTTTTCCAAGTTTGAACGCGGCATCGTTCCGATCGGTTGCATCAATGCGGATTATTCCCGATGCGACCGGGTGCTGTCCAACAAAGGAGACTGTGAAGAACGGCATTAAGCCTCAGCCTCCGCTACTTTGCGCTGAAACCTGTAAATATTTCCGCATGAACATGAACAACATTGGCGGATTCCTCGTCTTAAACTCTTTATAAAATCAGACCGAAGCACTGAGAATCGTTTGCCGCATACGGGGCACTCAACACGCAATCTCCTCATTCCGCCGCACCAATCCCCACTCTCTTCCAACCGGTTCCTACCTTCTCGACATTCTCCATGCCTTTGAGCAGGTTGCCAGCCGATGACGCGGTGAGGTTAAGATCAACGGATACGTCCCGGGCCATGAAGATCCGGTCCAGCGGTTGCTTACGTACCCACTTTTCAACTTTCGAGAACAGTAATTTGTGGTCACCCATTTTAGGCATCTCCTTCTGTCAATGGTGTACCAGCGTCCATATCAATCTGATAGGTGCTTGCGGAGTACTTCTGATCCGGATCTTTCGGCAAATCAATAAGGCAATCATCGCATAGGTCATGCGCTCGGTTCTCAGGGTCGTAATCCCCAAGCAGTTCAAACGATGCACCGCAATTCTTACAGGACCGTGTGCTTTTCTTTTGCGGTACCTTGATGCGGATCGTGGAGTTGTCGGGGTCCATTAACGGCATCACGTAATCTCTCGGCAACTCAGCTGGGTGAAACTCGGCATTCCCGTTTTCGTCAATTCTCGGCATAATTTTCATCCCTCGTCCATTTGTGATATCTCTTCTTCAGTGATTCCAAATTCTTTCATTTTTTCACGGAGATCGTATGTGATGGCGGCTTTTTGTTTTGCCTCAGCCCGTGCATTTTTCCATCGATCGATCAATTCGTCTTTTGATTTCGGTTTCTGTCGTTCCGCCTCCATCATGAGGAGTGCCCGTATTTTCGATTTTACATCCCCGCTCCCCATTCTATTGAGGATGTTTCTTTCCGCGTCTGTGAATGCTATGTGTGTCGATTTCGGGGCCGTTGCTCTAGGCCTTGGACCCGGTTTCATTGTTCACCACTCGAACTTTCGATCCGCACCTGGGACACGACACAAAGAACATGGTTGATCGAGTGTTCCACACATACCTGCATTTATCGCAGAGTATCGGCATTGGTTCTCGTTTCTGCTTCATATATTTTTATTATAGTTATTTTGACTATTTATAGTTACCTAATAGGACATTGATGTACTAATGATCTGATAATTTTTCACCTCATAACCCCCGTCCTTATCTATCCATACATGTATGGATAATTAATTGTGATCTCCCTCATTTTTAGCGGTCTTGAAATCAAATTATAAAACTATATATAGTAATAAAGACAAAATGACAATGAGCGTTTTTTATAACATTTTTTAATAGGAGCGTTAGCGAACGGGAAAAGATCCCTCTTACGGATATTATCTATCCATACATGTATGGATAATTACCGTCTGATGCTCTGACGTGAAATAATTAGGAAATAATAGGACATTGATGTACTAATGATTGAGAAAAAAAGTATCCCAAATGGGATCAATCAGTGGCATACTTCCAGTACTTGCTCGCAGGCTCAAAGAGGGGGGCGGCATGGATCATCTTTTGCACATCCTCAGCTGAGTGAGTGGGGCAATGCCAGATCACGCTCCCTCCGCCCTGGATCGTACCACACCCGCGTTCTATGAGTTCCTGCCTTGATCCTCCTGTGATCCGGTGCCCGCAGCATACGCAGGTGAAGACCGGATCGAATTTGCCGGTCATCGCTGCCACCACCACGGGCACCCGAACACCGCAACGTATACCCGCTCAATCCATCCAATGTGATGCGCTCCACCCTCACCGTAGATATGCGGGCCGCTGGTGCAGTACCATTTGGGAGCGTGGCGACGGGCGCAATTTCCACATCTCTTGTCCATCATCGCAGCACTTCCGGGTATTTCTCCGCTTCTATCTCAAAATGTTTTTTCCGCGCTTCCGGGTAAGGGAGAGTGTACCGGATGCACAGCCGGCGACATACCTGATATAGCGGTCCATTGCCTGGCAAAAAGCAGATTTCCGGGAGTTGATACCATTCTTCTTTTGGCCTGATGGTAACGTATGGCTTGGTCATTTTGCGCGGGATTGACTCGCTCATTCCGGATCACCATTGATATAATTCAATATCTCTTCATCCCTCATCAGCCGGTTGTGCATCGTGGCATCTGCCGGGAGCTGTGGGAACCGGGCGCCGAGCGAACTATCTGGAGTTTCCAGACAGTTGCGGAGTCCCAACTGTTCCGCCAACGAGGGCTGCATGGGGAGGTCGGATACCGGTAAAGATCCCGGCTGATAGCAGGATTTCTGATAATTCGGATCTCCGGGCTCCGGTTGCGTGAGTGGGCGCTTCATCGCACGAACTCCCGTGGACACATGTTCATCGCAATGAGATACATGCACCGAGACGAGCAATGGCCGTATTCCTTTGCGATTTTACAGACGGATTGATCTTCCTCTCCTTTGAAAAACTTTTTCCTGTCATCGGAACAGTTGGTCAGATGCAAAATCCACTCCTTCCTATCCGGGCAATCAGCGAAGGTGCAGATCAGGCTTCCGTTGCTTGGCTTCGGGTCGGTCATTTCTTCTGTACCTCCGGATACCCGCAATGGACTTGATTTGCATAAATCCATCGCTTGTACTGGCACTCGTGACACTCCCGGGATTCAACCAGATCTGCGTCTGATAACTCTGACTTTTCGGGGCATTGAACCATTAGTTTGATCGGGATTACTTGCAGCGTCATTTCCTTTCTCACTCCTTACAATCTTTCGGGCACACCCCATTCTTCACCAGGTTCTCGCAGAATACGTGCAAGCTATCATGCGGTCTGAGCGTGCACACCCGCGTACCATCTGCGAGCGTGAAGTAGTCGATGCAATCGGAGGGGGTCATCTGCGCACCCATACACCATCTTGGAAAACTTCTGGCCTTCCACTCTCCGTGTATTCCCTATCACGAACCCCCTCACCATGCAACGCGTGCAAGAGATTATTCAGATTGCGCACGTCTTTTCCAAGATCGTACATCCGATTATTTATTTTTCTTGCAAGATTTTGAACTTCATTCCATTCCGTTTCAGGGATTGTTGTTTTCTCGGTCATCCGCTCACGCCCTTTTTCTCGCGCTTGCTGGTAGGACGTGGCGCTGGAACGAACACGAGCGTACCGCGGGGTAGTTTGAACCACGCCATGTCTTCTTTGATAAAGTTGAAATCGTATCGATCCCCTGCCTTTGGGTGGATTGATTCAGACACCGCGATCCGGTGCCCCTGCTTCTTGTCACCTACAACAGAATATGATTTGTTTTTCATGGTGTCACCAAAAATTAATGGATGATGTCTCCGTCGCCATTAATCATATGCAGGAGCAACCCATCTTTTACACGGTACTCCCACAAGTTCATATCTTCCTCATCAATCGGTCGAACGGTAATCATTTTGTCGCCGTTGTCCATCGTCCAATTCTTTTCTTTTTTGACAGCGATACCGTTGATCTCCTTTGGCACTTTTTTAAAATACTGTGGCATTTTTTACCTCACATCCTTTGTATACAATACCATACGGTGTATAAGTATTTAATACTTCCGTATGGTTGTTTTACCGTCTGAAAAGAGGGAATTAATATTGTGATTTCTGGGGCAGCATAACCTGATCCGGTGCAAGATCACGCTTTTGACCGAGCGCCATCTGGATCGATGCCAGTTTTCCCCGGACCAGTTGCACCGCATCGGGAGAATACCGGATCCGGGTCTCCTCATACATCCGGTGCGGCGCTTCCGGTGTCACCGTGAACAGCTTAGCGAACCGATGACCATATTTAGTGAGCATCATGTGAGTGTTCTGATACCCGATTATCCCCTCATCGACAAGGATCTTCCGTGCGTCCGGTTCACTACATGCACAGAAATGCGATAATTTCCGCAATGAGATGTACCGCTCGTAATCAGGATCGGCTGCCGGACCGCTTGCAGGAGCGGGGAGCATCGGAGCGTCATCTGGGATATCAGCCGGGCCAACTAGGGCACGGTATGGCATAAGGTCTGGGAACTTATCAATGGCGGTCGCCATCACTACCTTTTGAGCAACGGGGAGATCAACTCCCCACTCGTCAGCCAGTACCCGGGCCTGCCTGCCATACTCTGTGAGGATGCCGGATAGGGCCGGATGGTTGTTCGCAGTAATTTGCAGATTCCCCCCTTCAAATTTTGAGAGGATGCTTTTCCGCATTTCCAAGAATCCCGGAAGTTTGGCCGGGTCTTTTGGGGTTTTCATAAACAGGAACAGATCGTCCAACCCCTCCCGCGTGATACATTGCGTCTCCTGATTCCCCCCGGCTGTATGGAGTGATAGGGATAGGGTAGAAGGTAACAATGTATCCTTATGGCTTCTGATGAGGCCCGATAACCCCTGTCTGGTATACCCCATCATTTCCGCGATATCGTTGACTGGCACGACCGGCCCGATTGGTGAGTCTATGATACGGAGATCCCCGATCATACCGGAACCCTCCAGCACGTTGCACTGACTTTATACTTTAGCCTCTGCTTTGGGCACGGTGAGGTTTCACGATCCTGGAATACATAATCACAAAAGACCCTTGATCCGGCACGGTCTGAATTTAAACCGGGGCATTTACAAGTTTTTGCCATGCAGTAATATTATCTTATAGATACTTAAAACTACCTTAAAATAAGTTATGATTTAGAGATAATCAAACAGGATATTGTTGATCTCCGTTTCCGGTTCGCAATCGTTCATCGCACTTACCACCCTTGATTCACGGTCACTCTCACGGTTCTGAAACCGCGTTTGTAAGCATCGTCCCAAACCTGCCACATTCCCTCAAAAATGAATGCGTCTATCGCCTCTGTGCGGGTCTTCCTCACTGTGCCCGGCAAGATCCACGGAGATCTAATGCTCATGCGAGCAATGGCCCACATCTTAACTGGCTTCACCCTTCCCAAATGCAAATGCTCTGCCATCATCACTCACCTATTACGAGTTCCCGCCAAACAGGAATATTGCCATCCTTTGACAACGGGCATGTGTCCGGGCATTCTGCAAGCTGTCCGGCACGCGGGAGGATGCAGGGATCATTGGGATCGCATACGGAGCACTGGTAGACGGTCATCATGCACGCTCCATAATTTCATCAGGGTCGTATACTCCGGACACACTGAACGCTTTTCGCAGGCAAACGGATTCTGCCACTTTGATTAACATTACAGAGGGTTTGGTCTGCCAGAGTCCTTTATATCCGCTTTTCGGGATGGGCTGGACATACTCATCAAAACGGACTTCGGTCTTGAACGAGTGAGCCATATCTTTCCGCCAGATCTCGCACCACGCGGTAACTGGGATCTCTCTCCCCTCTTTGTCTTTCACATAGTTAACGCCAGAGGTCATCCCGTCGAACTGCTTTGACCTATGCGCGATTGCCAGCATCCCGTCACGCCCAACCATGATCAGGGCCGGATCGCGTTCGTTGCGCTTAATCGCCCAGATCTGTTTTAAGAGCGGGTCCAGTCCGTAGGTTTTCGCCATGTACATCATCATCTTGAACTCTGGCTCAGTGCAGTCTTTGGCGATAACGTTCCTGAGGAGGATCATTTCATCGTTGGAATACTTCGGTGCGAGTGCAACAGTACTCGTTGGCACGATTACCGCCGGTGTAATTACCGGTGCATCTTCCGGCTCCCGCTCGGGGGAGATCTCGTGGTATTCCGGTGTGACGCTTCCCTTTGTGCCGGTAATGCTTTTGAGGTAATCAGAGTTTGCCGCTTTCCGTGCACCCCCCGCCGCGTTCTCGGCATCGATCACCTTCTGCGCTTCTGATGGTACCACCGGCTCCGGCCAGATCTTTGAGATCTTCCCGTCTTTCGTGGTGAAGCACACCCGGCTTTTCTTTTCGATGTTGTCGAGATACTTCTGCACGAAATCCAGCACGGTGAATGCCCGGTCTGCCTGCTCTCCATCGACAAGGATCCGGCATCCCCTGAACACGGTGCCTTCCTTGTCCGTCAATACTCCGCGATTGGTTGGCGCTTCCGTCATTATTCACCGTCCACTGTGATGATCCGGACCGGGCCGGTATGATTTTCAAGGGGGAGCGTCCCGCATTTGTTGCACTTCTGGATCTGATACCTCTCCCCGCAAAACACCCGGTGCACGGCAACCCCCTCCCGGCTCACCAGTTCACCGATCAGATCATTGGTAGAGATCGCTGCAAGTATTGCCTGCAATGCCTCTGCTGCGTGGTCTGCTGATCGGCTCATAGTTCCCCCATTACATCACTTTCGGTTGGGATTTTACCCCACGGCATAATGTGGCCGATCTCGTGGTGGCAGAACGGACAGCCTACTTTTGAGATAGTGCATCCGGTTGTCGGATCATCGATCTTCGGTCCCTCTTTGATCGCCAGCATAAATTCAGCACCGCATAAGGGGCAGATGTAATCAGAGCACACCGGCCCGCATTCTTCCATGAGACTCATTTCCTTTTAACCTCGTATGTATCCGGCGCCTGCGTTGTTGCAACCACTCCCTGAGCAGCGTTTAGGATCACCGGCTTGATTAGCTTGTCAGCCACTCCGAGAGGGATCTTCTCCCCCGCGTGCTGCATCTTCTCATTGAGATCCCGGATCTCGATCTGCTTGATCATCTCATATTCTGCGGGGAACGCCTCGCGGAACTTCCCTGGATTGATCGCCCTGACGATCCGGCCCGCTTTGACATCCAGCCGACAATTCTCATCCTCTGCGATCTGTTCCTGTATTGCGTAGTTCAACGCCTCGGTGCGCTTCTGCATGAGATCCGCGATCCGGTCCTGCAATAGTGCGATCTGCCTGTCACTATCCCATACGCGGGTGAGCGGGTTGATGATCACGGTTGGCGGCAGCGGGCAGTCTGCAAGGCTTTTTTGCTCTGCTCGTGCGTCCATCACAGCGCCCCCGTCAACCATCCGATCCGGTTCAGGCAATCAAACGCCTGGCTCGTATCATCGTTCCTGATATGCTCTTTGGCATCCTGCACGAGATACCCTATACGCTTCAGGGCCTCGCGGGGGTTGTGCGATGCGAGGATCGCTGAGTTCATCGCTTCGCTGTCTTGGACCGGGGCTATCTGTGCATCGCTCATGATTTCACCGGCACCTTATAGCAGAGCATACTGAGCCGGCACTTTGACCGGGTCTTCGGGCATTGTTCCTTTGTGGCAGTGCATGGCGGATTCGCATCCTCTTTGAGATAGTCACACTTCTTCTGTGCCATACATATATTTAGGCTGTATTACTATATAAAGTATACTTAAAGTGCGCTTTAACAGTAACAATTATATATGTGGCGTGCCCAATCAAGTAACCATGCAAAACAGAATGAGGGTTTTGGTTGCAGCGGTCTTCTTGATCGTTGCATTGCTCGCAGTGGGCACGGGATCGGCAGCGGTTGCAGAGCACAAGTACAGCCCCGGGGATATCGTCTATACTGGCACCGGTAACCAGTACTCCGTGATATCGGATCGCGTGGTGATCGTCTCAAGCATCGGAGGAGAGTGCCGCGATGGGTTCTGCCGGAATCAGCATTACCGGTTTGTCCACGCACGCCTGATCTCATCAGGTCCTAATGGAGAGTGGAACGCACCGGGCGGGTATGTGTACGGCAGCATGGTTTATACCGCGAAATTTGAGGAGTTTGATGCACGGTATCCGGTATATGTCCAACACGCGGCAATGGTGCACGAAGGGAAAAACGAGATGCCGGCACCGGACTTTTCACAGGCAGAATAAAAAAATTACTTTTTTAACTCACTCTTACAAACTTCAGCCGCACCGTGATATTCGATCCTGCCGAGTTCGCCGCAGTAAGGTTCACCGTCTTGAATCCCGAACGGTTGTATTGGTGCGATGGGTTCTGCAATGTGCTGTTGGTCCCATCTCCGAACTCCCAGAACCACGATGTCGGGGTGTTGCTCGATACGTCCGTGAAGGACACAGTGAGCGGCACGTTGCCAGCGGTAGGGCTGCCGTAGAACGATGCGACCGGAGCAACTACCGGCGGCGTTGGCGTTCCCACGGTGACATTCATAAACGATGTCTCGGAGGATAGCCCGTTGCTCACGGTATGCGTCACGTTATAGGTTCCTGTGGCGTTCCATGTGAAGTACGTATTTGCCAATGTTGAGGTATTCCCCTCTCCAAAATCAGTGAGGTAGGTTACCGGCCCGGGTGTCAGGTTCGTGCTGGTGTCGTAGAGGTATGTGGTGTGCGGGGCTGTGCCGTCTGTATTGAACAACGAGAATGCAGAATGCACAGCGCCCCATACCGTGATCGTAGTGCTCGCAGTACCGGTGCCCTCTGCATTGCTGACATACCAATCGACGGTGTAATTCCCTGACGTGGAGTAGGCGTGAGTAATGTTAGTTCCAGGGAATGTGGTTTCGTTCCACCACTCCCCCGTACCGAACGAGACATTATAGGATGTGATCGCACTTGTCGAAGTTGTTGTGTCATTGAACTCAACGGTCATGGGATTGACTCCCGTTGTCGGGGTTGCCGCAAATGAGACTGTTGGTGTGGGTGAGCTGCTTACGTTTACAAATGTGATCTGATCGCTGATATCAGAACCTACCTCATTTGTTGCCGTAAGATTGATCGACCAGTTTCCAACTCCGAAAGTTGGAGTGGTGTCTCTCGTAGTCCCTAACGGTACCCACGTATTATTCCCGGTAACGTCGTTAACTCCCCATGCCCACGATGTCGGGCTGTTGGTTGACGTATCGTTGAACTGCATCTGCACCGATCCAACGCCGCCCCATGAACTTCCTGTTGAATTGGTAACCGGAGTTACATTTGTCGATGAAAATGACGACACTGGGAGAGATAGGTATTCGCCATAAACCACAACTTCTTTGATGTCAAATGTCGGGTTATCAACACCAATTTTGGTAATTACCAACCGGTATGATTTGTAAGGGACGGTATTTGATATCGTAAAATTCGTGTACTGCGATCCAACCCACGCCCCATAGTCGGTATGAGTGTCGAGAACGTCATAATTGATGTTATCGACAGACCCCTCGAACGTCCAACTCTGCGGGGTAAATATGGTTCCCGCCTGATACGGATATATCGCGTATCGGTGAGCGATGGAATAATACGAGGTATTGATGCCTGTGATAATCGGCAGGAATGTTGGGGAGATTGCAGAAAGTAACAGTTCCGTAGCCGTTGATCCATCGTATAAGAAATAAGCATCCGCTGCCGCCGTGATGTTGTTCACATAGGAACTATTACCGGTTGGGGCGGTATTTGATGTCATCAACGGAATAATCCGCGAATACTCCGTCGCCTGAACCGCCCCGATACACACTCCGAGCAGGAGGAGCGCGATCATTAGTTTGTAAGTCTGTTTCATGATAAATCTCCATAGCTTCCTGATATGTTCAGGACCGCTGAGCAATCCGCTGGATATCCTCCGCCAACGGCACGGAACTTGATCAATGGCGTTGCCTCATTGTAATCAATGTATGCTTGGGGATCCGATAAGGTTGAATCCCCAGTGCCATCGGTGTACATCTTGAACGCCGTGAGCGGCACCTGATGCCCCGCGATCTGGGTGGCGGCAACCGGGAGAGAGATGGAATCCAGCACCGCATCGTGCCCGTCCGAGATGTTGAATGTCATTGCGAAGGTTACGACGTTGCCGTTCCTGACGTGCCTGGCAACAATGGGCGATGCGAGATCTGGCGTACCTTCTGACCATGTAGGGGTGATGGTTGAAGCCATCCAGACCCCGAACGAGACGTTTGACGCGATCGCGTTCCAGTACGTCCCGACGGTCGCTTCATCCCCAGACGCTGAACCATCATGGTTGCACAACAGGGTATCCCCGATTGATACTGTCTTCCCGCTGGCTCCCCCGATCTTCCCGGCTGCGGAAACGATATACACGTCACCGGCATCCGCGGCAGGGTAATTGGGATTGGGGGAGCAGTCAATCACGCCTTTGTACGTCAGGGAATCAATATATGAGATGAGGTTTTGCACAAAGGAGCACGTAGCGATCTGATCAGTATCCGTTCCCGCTGCCGCTTCTGGGGCAGTGGGTGTGCCTATGAGAGCCGGTGAAGCGAGCGGCGCCTTCAGGGCAACCTCTACCTTAGTGGCAAGCAGGGCGTTTGTCGGGTGAACGTGTGCCCCATCGGCCCACTTGCCGGAGGCGCCGATCGCCGCTGTTCCGTCAACAAGTGGTACCGATGTCGCAACAACTGGCAACGCTCCGCCGTCCTTGATAATATGCCCCCCGGGCCCATCAAATACCGCAGCATGTCCGTCAACCGATGACGCTGGCCCGGCCACCCCATCAGAATCAACGCTTACGAGCCGTTCCAGGATAGCGAACATATCATACGCCGTAAATCCGCGCTTAACCTCAGTACCAAGACCCCACGGTGCCGCTGTTGTACCTCCCTGCCCCCTGGACATTCCAGAGACAACATTGCCAACCAACGAGGTATAGATTACCGTCTCTGAGTTCTCCCCGGTTCCGATGGTAAATTCTCCTGGCGCTGAAAGCTGGTCCGATGCGTCATCCAACGTCATTGTAACATCAATAGCCGAGATTGGCGCTGCAAGGTGCGCTGCCGGACTCCCGGGATTTGGTGAATATAAGGTGTATCCGAATACCATGATCAGGACCCCCATACGATCCATGTTAGTGTGATGTAAGGCTGAAGGTTGTTATGCGCCCCTCCTCCGCCTGTATTTGCGGTGTTTCCAGAAGTCGCCGATATTGCTTCTGTTCCTCCTCCTGAACTTGGAGAGAGAACTGTAACTGCACCACATTTTGGGTGAGCGTGTGATGCGATCATTGTCGTATCAAGCGTCACGGTATTTGCACCGGACGTAACCCCAAGCGATGACGTAGCGCCTAACATCATTCTTCCAGCAGGATTCGGGAGATTGAACGACCCCCCCGATCCTCCGAACGCGTACCCCATTTGCGCGAACAAACCCGGGTATGCAGATGTTGATAATGATTGACCGTTACAGAGCAGCCAGCCAGCAGGGGCCGCGGCACCGATCCAAGGCAATATCATAGTGGGAGCCGATCCGAATTTTCCCCCGGATAATTTCGTATTGAAGTACGTGAGGGTTGTGGCATCTCCTGCTGCTGAAGGGGTGCCAATATTTACTGCCTTGAATCCCGCAAGGGGGAGATTTGCGTTGACGACAGTTTCCGAGAATTTAAACGGTTTTACTCCGGCAATTCCGCACAGTGCATAATCTGAGCGTTCGTCAGTAATTACTCCAGCGGTTATAGTTGATGCACTCGGAGCGACCGCGATCGATGCAAGAGATATCTCGGTGCCGTCAACTGCGAGCGCCGGGAGACCAGATCCGGTAGTACCTTCGAGGATACGCGGCGATAATTGCCCGGGCGTTGTTTCTTCAAGCCTCAAAATCACGCGATCATATCGGGTTGATCCGGTGGTATTTGCTGATATAGGTAGTTCATATTCATCGTCTTCCATATACCAATACCCGTTTACACGTGCTCTACCGTCAGAAACGATAATTTTCATTCCTGCCGGATCGGCCGGCACTATTTCGAGTTCGCTTCCGTAATCTGAGATGTACCCCGATCCAAGATATGACGTAAACATACGGGCCAGATTCTCCTGCGTGCACGGTACTGCGTCGTATATTGCGTTTGTAATTGCCATTATGCACCTCGCACTATAAGTTTAAGCACCAAAAACGGCTGGAGGTTGTTATGCCCAGTTCCGGATCCGGCCGATCCGGTTGAGGCGTCGGTAATTGCAACAGGTAAGTCCACATACGGCTCGTACTGCATACTGGATGTAACTAAAGACGCTGCCGAAATAACCCCGTCGTGAAGGTGCTCTGGGATTTCGGCTTCTACAAGTGCGTGTGTTTTCTCCCCGCCCGTCTCACCGATCGCGTTAAATTCGGTTTGTGTGGAATCATACCCTATGATGGTTCTGCCGCGTCCATCGGGTAGGGTAAAATGCAAGGAATCGATAGATCCAAATGTCACGCCAATCGCAGCAAAAAGATAGGGGTATGTGGCCCTAAGTACTGATTGACCGTTACATTCCAGATACCCATCGGGAACTGCTGCACCTGCGTACCAGATCGGTACTCCGGTAGGGACGTTATAGGCAACGCTCGTCCGGTGCGCAACTGTCACCCCATCAGTTCCTGAAGTAGGATCCGCCGATCCGGTGATCCTGTAGGAGTTCATGTCAGGGGCATCAACCGGGCACATATCAGACATCCGGGAATACAGCGGGGCCGCAACCCCGCAGTACGTTGTATTTGCCCTCTGATCTGTAATGTTGGCCGTGAGGATCTGCGTAACTCCGGCACCAACAGTAATGTCTGCAATGAGGAGATCGTGAACCTCCGTATTTCGTGTATAATCAGGCGCGACCGGAGAACTTGCAGCAGTGCCTGTTATTACCACCGGCTCGATCTTTCGTGTCCCAACGATGGTATTTCGCATCACTACGCGATCGATGCGTCCGAGTGTTGCGTGAGCTGCAGCAATTTCCAGATTAATCGCGACGCCATCAGCGTGGTGGCATCCCTGGATCCAGCACTCCCCGGATCCGATATCGACGCTCATATCTCCGGTGCTGTGCTGGATAACTGCCAGCTCCGATCCAACTCCGCTCACATACCCATTGCGACGATAGTCCATCACAAACCGGTGCATTGCAATTTGAGTGTAATATCTTATATCGGTTGCATTCCCAAAAAATCCGCTTTCACCCGCCATGATTACACCTTAATCCCATATGCCATCGTTATTGCAGGCCCCATGTTTGCGTGAGCTCCCCCTCCGCCGGTTGATCCGGTCGTGCCCGATACTGGGCCGGCAGTAATCGAAGTTTTGCTTCCCCCTCTAGTGACCTGATTTGTCGCCGTCTTTATCCCAGTGTGCACGTGCGGAGGTAAATTTGCCTCCGTTACAGTTACGGTTGTAGCCCCCCCGGTTAAACCTACTGTTGCAAAATCAGCATCGAGCGGATCGTGCCCCACTGGGATCCTGCCAGTCATATTTGGCACGTTAAAATGTGTTGAATCGGCAGACCCGTGCAGAACACCGATAGCTGAGAACAGTGCCGGGTAATCCGTCCGTAGGTATGATGCTCCGTTGCAAAGCAGGAATCCCGCAGGTACTGTTGTCGTGCCGAATACAACGACCGATCCCTGCGGAACATCTGCGAAGGTTGCGCCCGCGTCGCATTGCCCCTTATTGATAAGGTCATGCACCCCGACCCCGTCGCCTAACTCAGTGATCTTATTCCCGCCGGCATCCAAGTTCCCGTCGATCAGGATAGAAGCAAAATCAATATTTTTCAGGGTTGAATAGATCCGCTCATCGTGGATATCGTCAGTATAGATTTTTGTGGCACCATTTGCAACCTCAATCCATGCAAGCGGCACATCGTAATAAGTGACACCATCGGTAACGAGGTCCGGGGCAACTGGAGACGCTGCCGGGGTTCCGGGGATTACATGGATCGTGATGCCAGATGCAATCGTGTTCCGGGCCACCACGCGATCAATGCGGGGATTCCCCGATGTGTTCGCCGTAATTGTGGCAACCTCTACGGCATCGATCAGGGCATTGTACCCATACGCCCAAACGGAGCCGGGCGCAACGTTCACCTTCATATCTCCTGTGCCGTATTGAGATGCTGCGCATGTTCCAATCGGGTTGCCGTACACTATTCCGCTTGTGAACTGCGATCTGAACCATCGTGCCCAATCGGACCCGTGATACGTCCTCGGATCGGTTGCTGTCCCCGAATAAAATTCGTCTGTTGCCGTCATACTCTGCTCCTGATACTTGCCCGTTTTGCAATCTGCCGCATAATCTTTGCCGTATCCCCTGTGCTTTTCCCGCCGATGACCGGGACGATACTTTCCCCAATACCCTCAACACCGTAATTCTCCTGCACTTCGATAATTGGGGCGACTGCCGAGATCACGCCGGAATAGATCACCGTGACTTTATCGCCGAGATCCCACGCTCCGGCAGCGTTCTTGGTCATATACCCGAACATATTGTTTCTGACGGTGCCGAACTCTGCGGTTTCATCGCTTGAGAGATTTGCCAGCTCCACGGTACCCGCTTGGATAAGTTCGGTTGCGTCGGTGCAATCGTTGCCGTCAACGTACGTTTCTCTTCGGTTGGGCCATACCGGCTCAGTCCCTGTAAAAACTTTGGTGAATGTCCGGGCCGCATCCTCCCCACTATCGCCAACGTACGCAACGTTTCTAAAACTCGTATCGTCGTACGAATACTGCATATCTGAAATGTTGCCCGATCCGTTTGAGAATCCGATCGTTGCAGAACGGTCAACCCCGACTTTGAAATGTGGCCGGATCCTGCTATCCGCGGGAGTGTCCAGATCGCGGATGAACAACATTTCATACCCAAGAGAATTGGGGGATGCGAGCAGCAACGTCTCTATGAGGTCGTGAACGTTCGCTTCAAGCCGTGCCGAATAGGTGACATTCCCCCCAAGGGCTCCATCGGCTTCCAGTTCAAGGATTGAGATCTTCCGTGCTGTATCGCTCGTGCCCGCTGGATTCAGGGGGGTGATGCAGTTCACATCAATGTAGTGACGGCAGGCCGTTTCCGCAGGTGTTGCCGTTACCGTGTCGTACCCGGTTCCCGCTGAGATGCCGGCCAATACCTGATTGTCCATCAGTAATCCCTTTGCATCGTTGCCGGCAATGGTCCACAGCGGCTCCTCATCGGCACCGGTTGAGATATCGATGCTCATCCGCTGAACCCGCCCGATCCTGGCAACACCCCCCCGGAATAGCGATATCCATGTGTTTTCATCGATGTTGTCCATACTGGAGGAATCCATCGGAATGTCAAAGGAGAATTCCCCGGCAGTTCTCCATCGCCTTATCCATTGACCCGATACGTAATCAGTGACCTCACATACTGGTTCAAGGGAGGAATCAAAGACCCTAAGTGGATAATATTCAACCGGCGGCGGAACGAAATAAGGGAGGTAAAGAGGATCGGCTACGGTATCCTCTGACCGATCAAACGCCACCTGCCCGAATGCCTGCCCGTCAAACTCCATATTACACCCCTATGTGCCGTTCCCAAAATTCGACAGAACATGCAGCGGTTGCCCCGATCGTTGTCGATTGAGTGAGCGATATCGTGTTGCTGCCCGGCGCGATCATGAAAAACTCTCCCGCTGGATCCCAGTACTGGTATGCGTTGGTGTCCGTGGTCCCTGCGATGTGCCGCACCGTGTGATACCCTTGAGCAGTATCAATCCTGACGTATTCTCCAGCACCGAGATCCAGAAGCATCTTAAGGTAAGCGCCAGAGGGGTATTTCGCGTTGTAGATATCGACGCGAGGATTGGTGATCGCTCCTGTAAATGTGACCACGCACGGGGACGGGACGTTGCCATTGTTGACGACAGTAATAGACGGGTTTGTCGTCCCAAAATCCATAGGGCAAATGATCGGGAGCGTCATACCTCCGGTGAACGATGCCAGCGAATATGTTTTGAGCGCCGGATCAAGCCAGAACGGTTCCCACGCCTTAAGAGGGATTTGCACCACCTGATGGGTGACTCCGCGCCCCTCACCCGTAAGGGCTTCCGGTTCATCGGTGATAGTGCAGGGGATTGCCCGCACATTGCCGTTATCCAGCGTCACGAGGAGCGTACCAACTCCATCATACGGATTGAATGCAGACTTGAGCGTTTCAACAAAATCGTCCACATCGGATCTTGTCGCACCCCGCAGGACGTATTCAATGAGCATATCTTCACGCGGGCCAATGGTTCCCCCGTAATAGTTATCCCCATCCGCCCCGGCAGCTGTCACTGAAAGCGGGCGTGAGGGTGCTTTGCCAAACGTGGTGTTCTTGGTCCGGTATGCCTGTGCCCTGACATACAGCGAATCGTCCCAGACAATCCCCCGGCTTGAAGTAAATTTTACGTCCACGGTCAGGCCCCCATCATATTGAATTTGTTGGCTAGGTGACGGTCATTTGCCTTTAAAATCGCTCGTGTCTCAGAGGCATTGAGACCTGTTTTGATCTGGTTGTTCTGATTGATGATGATCGTTTTTCTGCCAATGCTCCCCATCTTTGACATTGGGATCGCATATTCTGGCTCGTTCTCTGCGAATGTGGCGAGCGTTGGTTTTGTGATCAGACCTCCCTCTGCATATCCCGGGATCCCGGCGGCTGATGCTTTGTCTGGGTGACGGGAATAATACAATTGTTTGCTTGGAGAAAGCGTGGATTTTACAGACGATGCGATGGAACTCTTACTCGATCCGACACGGGACATCGCGGCCTCCCCTGCTTCCGCTGCACTGGTGATCGGTTCAATCGATCCGGTAGTGAGTGCTTCGGTGTAGGTGTCAACTCTAAGTAAGCTCATATATGCTTGTGCCGCTACTGCAAGATTGATCAAATCGCCGATTGCTGCTGCTGCTGCCGATATTGCCGGCAACCACTCCTCAAAAACCGATGTTACCTGTTGCATAACTGGGATCAGGCTCGTTCCGAGTTGGAGATACAACATATTGATCTGCGTGTTCATCTGTGCCCACGAATCGTTAAATGCCTGTTGCTGTGCGAGTTGTTCCGGAGATAGGAGCAGCCCCAACCGTTCCGCCTCGTCCCCGTATGCTGCAACACCCGCCGATCCGAGTTCTACCAGTTTTGCAACCTCGCCGGTATTCCTCCCGAAGAGCTGCATCATAAGGTGAGCCCTCTCGGTACTATCCCTCATATTATGCAATTTATCAATGATTTTTGGGAGCAGCGTATCCATATCCTGGATGCTTCCATGAGCACCAACCGCGTTTATTCCGAGCCGTTTAAGTGCTTCGGCTTGGGTTGAGGTTGGATCCTTTGCATTCTCAAGATTTTTACCCAAAAATGTGATCGACCCAGCGAGCGATCTGAAATCTCCGCCGGTCGCATTTGTGGCATATTGGAGCCGCTGAAGTGACTTTTCAGACATGAGCGTTGTGAGGGAAAGATCGTGCAACTCATCCCCGTAACGGGCCGCTGCCTGCGCTGCTTTGTTCATCTCATTAATGACAAGGGCAGCAGCTCCGGCTGTTGCGGCCATCTGTGCCCCCATCTTAATCATGCTCAGGGTATCTTTGTCAACTTCAACCCCGAACGATTTGAGCGTAGCCTGTGCCTTTGTGACACCTGAATCCAGCCCACCGGTTTCAAGATTCAGAACCACCCAGAGATTACCAACGACTTGATCAGTTACTCCCATCATTCCCTCCTTTGCCGCGCCGGATCATTCCCCGCATTATCAGGCTTTGCTGCATCAGTAACTCCTGATCAATCTCATCGTCATCGTCCGACTCCGCCACCGGTTGATCCGGGACTTGATCCCAGTTGAACGCCGTGCACTGATCCGGCTTCACCGGGAATGGATCGTCCTTCGTGCCGTATAATAAATTTCCGATATTCGCCGTCTGTCGGGCTTGCAACATATCTGAGTATCGCCGGTCCTCGCGTTGTTCTTCCCGCTTCGCAGCAACCACCGCCAGAACATCCCGGGGCGTCATGAATTGCAATGCGATAGGGGAGAGTGCACATAGTCCGTACGCTACTGGCTCAATGTATTCGAGCCATCGGCTTCCGAGTTTTTTGGGGCGCTATCCCCCTCAGGCACGGAAGCATGGGCCTTTTCCTCTGCGAGTTTCAGCGTCTGGGCGATGTTATACCAATCCCCGGCTGCGAGTGCTTTAACCACCGGATACACCAGAACGACCGAGACGTATTCAAGCGGTTTGTCTTTCAGTTCTGCACGGATGATCGATATCACCCGATCTTGTCCGGCCCGCGTCGATGGGATCGCCCGAATCGGTTCTCCGTTGGGTCCGAACTTCCCCGGGACCTTGAGCCCGTACATCATGACCGTCGTTAAGACGTTCAGTCGTGACAGTGATTGGCCCGGGGGCACCTTCATTAGTTCGACGAACGGAGGGATCCCGTCGCGCTGGAACGCCACTTCGATATCGTACATATCGCGGTCAGTAAAAAGGAGATCGTAGGTCTCCTCTCCAAGAGTGATCGGGACGCTGGAAAGCACCACGGAACACCTCACGCCACGTATGCAGCGATACCCATCTTAATCCTGATCCGGATAACGCAGGTCTTGCAGTTCGCCTTTTCCAGCACCACAAAGATCGTGGTGATGTCGCCACGGTTCGCGTCCAGGGTAATTGCACCGGATGCCGCACCGGATGCAACAACAGTCCCGTTCACGTAGATCGTGCCGGCTGCGGTGCTCGTCGGAGTTACAAGGACCGAGACGCTGGTAGTGAATGCAGTACCGGTATAGGTGTACTTGTCTGCTGCCGCCGTTGGCGTAAGCGCGATCGCGTGCCCGTCTTCATCAGCGACCGAGATAAACGGCGTGGTGAGTGCGGTGAATGCTCCTGAAGGTTCGGTCGGGAGATCAACGGGCGTAATAACAACGGCCCACGTTGCCAGACCGTTCATAGGGGTGGCCGGGGTAATCGATTTGATCCACCCGGTAAACTCCTGTGTGAAGAACGGGGTCGGCTTGAACGTTGACGGCCAAACGATCTGGAACAGGCCAGTTGTCTTATCCCGTTTCATCGTCTTGAACGCCTGTTGCTGCGTGTCGTTGATGAAATTCACAGATAAGGTCACATCCCCGACGCTCGCTTCACCGGGCATCGATACGACGATATCATCTTCCTGATCGGTTGCTGTTACTGGTGCGGTGGTCTCCGCTGGTGCGGTAAGCGCCGTGTTTTCAGACGCCACCGCTCCATTGCAAAGCAGCCTTAAGCCCTTTGCCAGTTGTGCTTTCATGCTCATGGTTTCAATCACTCCACTTGATAGTGTACGATGAAGTCCCGATTATCCCGGTATTCTCCGGTGGTTCCTGCATCGCTGTTATCGGGGATAGGCCCCAAATCCTCAATTTCCGATACGAAGATCAGATCCTTTGGGGATCCCGGATCAAGGTAATCGTTTTGGATCCCTCCGTCACGTTGCGTTGAAAGACAGTTTGCGATGATTTCACTGAGTTCAAAGGAATCGGCATCACCCGGAGATGTCGGAATGGTGAACGTTGTGCACTGGATGCGGGCAGTTCCCCACGATCCGGTCTCACTGGATTCACCTGGGGATGGAGGGGCATCGATCCGGGCGCACGCGATAAACGGGTGCTGAGGGGTAATTGGGATGGTGCGGTACACGCGGGCGCTCACCTTTGCGGTGATGGCAGCATCCGCCTTGATTCTCCGGATCACACCTTGCAGCACGTCTTTCATTCATATCCCCCAAAATCGCCCCGCATCGTTCCACCAATGGCAGATAATCGCGCCCGTGAACTTGTCGATGACGAGATAGACGATGCACTTTCAGCAGACCAGATCATACCCATGCGTCCGGCAATATCAGCAGCAGATTCCCACTGGCTGAGTTCCCCGGCAATGATCGCCATGTACTTCCCCATCAAGGTGTCGATCACCGGTCTGAAATGCGGCTGCGGGAGCTGGTGATAGGTCCGGCCCAACGAATCGGTCATGTTGTTGAATCCGTACTCAAGGCGGCGGCCATAGGGGAGATCAGTACCAACATAGACAACGGGCTTTCCTAAGTTGTCCGACTCTTCGACGTGGATTGAACGCCGGTAGGTGCCGGTCTTGTACGGTGCAATGGCTTTGATGTCGTTCGCCATCGCCTGCCCTGCGAGTTTTAGCCCGGGTTGGCCCCGGCGCTTAACCTCAACAACCTTGTTGGCAATGTTGGTGATTACCTGATCCAGCCCCTCAAGACCCATCAACTACCTCCCTTAAGAGAGTTCCAGATCGAGAAAGCAATCGCAATTACACCCATTGATGAGGATGCCAGTACCCCGATGTTCGTCCGGGCGATGGATGCACCCCGCTCCTCTGCATGCTTGGTTTTGATGTCGTTGATCTCAACAAAGATCTCCTTTTTGCAATCGCTGCAATTACGTTTGTCATCGATGAGTAGTCGTTTAATTTCGGCCACATCGCTCTTCAGATCTGCAACTCCCTGCATAGAGAGCGCGATTTTCTCAATATCATCGCGTGTGAGTTCATACCTCCCTGTGCTGTCCATCAGACACCTGCCTTTGCAAGATCGCAGGTCCAGTGATGCGGGCTCCCGCCCATGCTTGGAGCTGGTTCAACGTTGCTGATCCTATACGGATTGTCAACAGTAGCCGCATATCCGGATGCCGTGGTGATGATCTGATCACCGTTCGCAGGAGTGGACGTTGCCGGTATCATTACCCGCTGAGTGGTGACAATGTAGAGCGTCTGCCCGGATTGCTGCACGGCATCCTTCTGGCTGTAGAACCGACACGCGATCGTGGTGTCGATATCGGTGAATACTAGTTGCTCGTTGGTGTCGAACGCCTCTGCGATAACACCGTTAACAACCGCTGCCCCGGGCACCGTGCCGTTATCAGATATAACCTCATCGTTCAGGAATGTGCCGGTGATGGAATGTATCTGTAAACTGCCGGATGCTATACTACCAGTGCTCACGATTACGGCGGTTGCGTGGCTGGTTGCGCCCGTGAGCGTTGCGCCCGCGTGGAATACGGCAGTACCGGCATCGTAAGCGAGAGTGAAGTTCTGGCGCTTTCCCCGCAATGTTGCAGAGTGTGGGGCGCTGAACATTAATGGCACCTCGCCCTTACACGAGAGCAGCGGAAGTTTGCCCCACTATCTGAAATTGTGCTTGCCTCGATGTACTGATCGAGAGCGGTATATGCAGATGTCCTGAGCGCCTTTACCGCTTCAGTAACATTCACAGAAGAAGAGAAATCGCCGTTTGATGCCTGAAGATCCCCTACCTGAAGCCCGAATTCAAGAAGTCCGGATTTTGAGAGTGTGAGGGAAATCGATTTCAGATCGTCACCAGATGCCCCGGTGATGCCATTTGAGCGGAGATAGAGATTGATCTGACGATCTGCCTCATCTATAATACCCTGAAGGATCGTGGCGCTGCGGGTGCTTCCAGTGACATTGATCAGTTCGGTTGTGGAACAATACGATACCATTTCAGCTCTCCCGTGCAATCTTTCGCTCGCATAACAGTACCGGATCGGTGTCCGGATCAATCGGTTGGCTCATAACCTTGATCACAACCGCATTGCTGTCGTAATCGTCGTTGAGTTCATCCAGTTTACGGTGTGTGATCAGCGCCGTGTTTTCAGATGTCAGGACCATTCTAACCCCTCAAAAAAGGGATTAGTAGATGATCCGACAGGTTGCGTTGGCGATACCGTAGTTCACGCCGAACCGGATCCGTGCCTTGCTGGTCGTGAGATCCTGGAGCGGTTCGCGGAAGTCCTCAATGGTGACATCCTCGCGCATCACGTACGCGCCCGCGCTCATTCGGTTGAACACGATTGCACCGGTATCTCCATCATCCTGATAGTTCCATGCGGTTCCGTAGGCGGCGCTGTTGATCGTGCCGTTGTGCTTGCCGTACGAGAGGCCGAGGACTGAAGGCTGCCCACCGGTTATGATGGACTGCCCGCCCCAGTAGTTCGTCAGCAGCATCTCGGTCTCAAGCACGCTGTTGAAGTCTGTGGTTGCAATGAGCGAATCCGCCATGAACCCGCCGCCGGTCTGTGCCCGGGTTTCGAGTTCGAGCTTTGCCTTTGCGATTGCCTTGATCCCCTGGTTCGCAGCAGTTCCGAGCGTGTCATAGGACCGGCCCGCGTTCTGAACAATAACTCCGATTGCCTCATAGTTCAGGGCATTTTCGATGTGCTGGCCGAGCATTGCGACCTCCATCGCCATTGTGTTGTACAGAGAATCGCTGATCATCTCATCGGTGATCGGGGCAACCTCGCCGTACTTCTTGATGGTGAAGTCACGGTATGAGTACGTGCCGTTACTGTTCCGGTACGGTGCACCTTCGGGAACTTCCGGGGCGATGCCGGTCGCTGCACCTGCAAAGGGCAGGCGGAGAGTGTTCCCCTTGCTCATGCTCTCAGTGCGAAGCATTCCCCGGGCACAGCGGACGTACTGGGCGCCCTCCATGACAGTGTTGAGGTACTGGATCTGCACGAGCGGGGTGTTTGCGATACCTTCCGAGAGGACCAGCTCCCGGGCGTTGTGGATCTTGCCGTCAACATCAACGGTGAGGTGACGGGGGATCCGGCGCTCTGCAAGTTCACGGGCTTCACTCGTTCCGGCGAACATCATAGCGAAGGCGTCGGAGAGTGCCCGGATATGCACGTTGTCTTCCCGCATCGGGACGGTATCGGTGCCGGTAGGTTTGTAGGTTGAAATCTGTTCAGTCATGGTAATCACGAAGAGCTCCCGGTCGGTCCGTACTGGATACTGATTTCGATCCTTCCGGTTGCACCGCCTGCGATGTCCTCCTGTGCAATTCCAACAACAGTCCCGGTAAGTTCCCCGGCTGATGTGACTTCCTGCGATGCGGCGGAAACGGTTCCACCCACTGCATTATCGTTGCATTCGACAAATGCGCCTGCATCGATGCCTGTGGTGTCGTCAGCGTTGGCTACATAGACAATAGCGCCGTTCTTGAGGACTGTGCCCCACGCACCGGAAGCGATATCATAGAGTGCGACACCTGCAACGGTGCCGGTAACTCCCTTTACTGCCGGGTGCACGGTGTCAGTTACGCCAGTAAGAGCGAAGGCAACAACCTGTCCGGCCTTGATTGCGGCACCGGCCTTGTATGCCCGTGCTTTGTCGTGCCCCTGGTCGCATACCTGCGTGATGGTTGGGAATGCTGAGATATCTGCCATGATCACACGCTCCTGATAGTACCGGCCTTTCGGTCAATGGCGATCCGTGCATTGATAGGCTCTTCGAGCTCCTTGCCGGGGGTTCCGTCGGTTTTTGGTGTGCCGTCCTGCTCCAGCGCCTTGATCTGCGCAGCCTGTGCGTCGATCTTGCTGGAGAGTTCCTTGATCGTGCCGAGCGCTTCAGAGAGTTCCTTCGGGATCTCCATCACGGGCGCGGCCTTCGGTGCGGTTCTGGTCGCTTCGAGCTCTTTGGTGAGCGCGGCGATCTTGTCTTCAAGTTCTTTGGTGTCTGCCATAGTTCTGTCCTGCTTTTTCTGGATTGCTGCCATCAGTTCTTTGGGATCGGCCCCTGGGAACCGTTCAAGCGCCTTTTTCTCAACATATACTTCTTCCACCTCAACGGGAGTTCCGAGCGTGACCGAATCAGATTCGATCATATACGGAGCCTCAAATTTCTTCCCATCGTAGGAATAGATCACGCGATCCGGGAATGTCATTACAATCCACGGGGTTGAGACGTAATCCCCTGATGCGGCGGGTTTGAATTTTTTGTCAAGAGCGCTCTGGAGAATCACCTGCAATCCTTCGAGAGAGTTGTCTTTCTTTAACATGGGTTCCTCATTGAGCCGGCAAAGTTTGCACGCGCCTTTGTTGACGAATGCAAACCCGGTGAAAGTAAGCCCGGCTGATTCCATCTGCCGGGTTTCAGTGTTATACTGTTCCGGGCCGGTGTGTTCAACCGAGACAAAAGAGATCAGGTTATGCCTGATCATTTCCTGCATATCGCGCTGGTTCTGGGTCCAGGGCCATACCCGTACATCAGATATGACGGCTGCATGTTCTCGTCCATCATTACCAGTGAAGCGCCCGAAATGCGGGTTTACTGCCTCCCCCACCTTATCAGTGGATGCCCGGGGAACTTTCCCGACATGACGATTCCAGCCGGAGTTATCCAGCCAGTTTGTCGCATCCGCTTCAAGGGTGCGGGGGATGTAATTCAACGGTGTGCCAACTGCGCTGTCGGTCCACACTCCTTCTGCCAGCATGGGAACGTCTTTGATCAAAAGAGATCCGTCTGGCTCGGTAATCATTGACCCTTTACTGAAGGGCATTGCAAGCGCCCTGATATGTTGAACGGTGCCGGAAGCGGCCTGCGGGGCTCCTCCGGTGTGGATGGTTGTATCAGGGATAGAAGAATCGGCTGCCAATTCTGGCATACTATAATAGGAACGGTAAGGATATAAACGGGTTTCTTATTAATGACAGTAATATCGATCTCGGTGAAATCACAAAAAAGTATGATTGAAGGTAATTATTTTCTCTTCCCGTTGCCCTTCCGCATATCTGGCACTTTCTTTTTCTCAGATTCCTGAGAGAGCACGGGCAACTCTTCCGGCACCGCCTCACCCATCGTTGCCTCGCGCTGCTCCATCATCTTGATCGTGTCTTTCACGGTCTCGGCGCTGCGATATCCCCCGTTAAGGTGAGCGTACCGATCCGACAGATGCCGGGCAATCACCACCGGGAAATAGCCGAGTTTATGCAGTTCCCAGATCTTCCGCTGCTCTTCTTCTTTTACCGGGTATCCCTGTGCTATTTTAATCGCCTCCGCTTTCAATCACATTCGCCATGTTCGTTGCCTCGTAGAGCGCAGCTGTCTTTCCTGCGATATTGTACTGGTACCCGCCTGTTGGGAGTTTCGTGTACTCAAAACGGTTGATCACCGTATAGAGCGGCTTCCCTTCAGCGTCTCGCAGGCACACGAAGCCACGGGCCGGACGTTCCAGCAATACGATCACATCATCCCGGGTGAGCGTGTCGAACCGCACCGCAGGATCGTCTAGGCTGATGTGCAGCCTTCTCCCAGCATCGGTTTCAAGGTGCTTCGCGTAGGGCATCGGACTTGGTGAGATCCCCGGATTGTGGTCCATGTACCAGTTCATCGGGTCGAGCCGGCCAGTCTGGATAAAGAATCGATCGCGGTTCTGAAGGATCTCGTAGAGGAGCCGGTCGAATGGTTCCGCTGCCTCGTCCTGGTGCCAGAAGATCAGGCCGTAAACCCAGATCTTCCAGAGTTTTTCACGCCGTTCGTTTGATTGATCGCAATCGTACCAGCATTCCTTTGCGATATCATAGAGGATCTTCTGGTTGCCGGTGAGGTTGTCGATCCATGCCTGCGGGATATCGGGCATGATCTGCACCATCTTCCGGAGCGGTTCTTTCATGAGCCAGTGAAACATGATCGTTGCGGTGCTCGCCTTTTCCCATTCGGGAATCCAGTTCAACCCGTCGATATCTCCTGATGTTCCCATCCATTTAAGGATCCGATTCCTGAATTTGATAAGTAGTGATTTCATGCTCGTGCCTCACGGTATATTGCCCAACAGCGGCAACCGGGGAAGCGCGGGGGCTCCTGATCGCCCGATGGGAAATCCTCATCGATAGGTATCCACCCTGCTGCGCTGTTCTCCAAACATCCGTCTGATACCTTCCCATCCCCGCTATTCTGCCAACTCTTCTCCATCTTCACGCCGTCTTCTTGAATGGACTGTGCGAAGATGTGATTCCCGGTCTCATACGCTCGGGCGCTCTCGTTTACTGCAATGAGCCGGGCGCGGTCCCTGCTGATCGGACCGTCGAATAGTTTCCTGATCTCCTGCCCGGCTTGATTATACGACCATCCTTCACCAAGAGCCGTAACCATGAGCCGCTGAAGGCTGCCCTTTGTCGTATCCTGGATATCTTTGATGTATTTCAGCGATCCGCCCGTTTCCTTGAAATACTTCACGGCCCGGGGATTGGCGAGGCTGAACGTGGTCTTTGGATCGTACTTCAGTTGTCCTTTGAGTTGATCAGCGCCAGATAAGATGCCGTCCTTTTCAACACCTAGAATAACGTTTTGTAAGTCCTCATCGGTCTCTTTCTCAATATCGGACCACATCTTATTCAGTTTCTTCAGTGCTTCGGTTTTGATCGGGTTACCGGCTTCCAGCGCCTTGATCGGGATATCGGGCGGGAAGTACTCACGCATCCGGGTAAAGTGCATGAGGGTAAGCCGGCCCTGCTCCTCGAAGAATGCGCGAAGGTGCTGCTCATGGTTGCGGGCGATGCGGTCTTTGTCCCTGACCTTCTGGTACCCGATGGTTGCAGTGGTGAAGCGGGTGATAGCCCGGGAAAGTACGGCTGGGATCATGTCGTTCGTTCCGATGGATACGGATATCCGCATGTTGGCGTTGTGGCAAAATGGTAACACATAATGCAAGGACCGGATTCCAAAGGATGTGGGCATGGCTCTTTGATTGCACAAAGAGGCGGTTTGGTTCTGCATCCATCGACCATACTTATCCCTTCCTTACCGCCTCTGCCAGTTCGTGCGCCGCTGCTGCCATCTCCTTCTCTGATGCAAGTTTCTGACGTTCCAGCGGGGTTGTCGGGTAATCTCTATCCAACCGTTCAAGGAAGGGATTCTGGGGTTCTTGGAATGGGTTCTCCTGCCGTTTCGGTTTCTCCTCATCGCTTCGTTCATCCTCTGGGATCCCGAGCTGTTCCCTGCACCAGTCGGCCGGGCATACCGCATCCGGATCGGTGCCGGTCCTGAGTTGAGATATTGCCGTTGCCATCTTTGCAAAGTCTTGCGGGTCCGTATCGTTAAGTTTCATCTTCACGAGCCCGGGAACACCGGTGCGCATGTCGATCACAATATTCCACATCTGTTCAACGTCACGCTGGCAGCTCTTAATCTTCTTGAAAAACGCACCAACGCGAGTAACGGCGGTTGCGTCCGTGGTGCCCTGCCGGAGTCCGAGCAGTTCACCCGGTATACCCATGCCTGAAACCACGCGGGTAAGCGAGACATCTGAGTATTGCTGCACGTTGGGCACTCCTGCCGTATCGTGCATGATCATCTCAATGTCGCCCTCTGTGGGGAAATTATCAAGAGCGTTGATATTTTCAAACTCTTTCTTGAACGCAGTCCAATCGGCATCTGAAGACTTTGCAGCGTCGGGGCGGTTCTTATTCAGCGCGATCTGCCATTTTGGGGTGCCGTGCAGACAGATGCCATTCGCCGTGGCCTCAATCACGCGGGTATCGCGCTTGATATCGTGGATCACCCGCTCGATCAGGGAGATGCCATACGGGGAATCAGGGCGGCTCATGAACTGGTAGTGCAGGACCTGCTTTTTCTCCAGAGGTACCGGAGCACCGAGCGAGTCACCGTTGTTGGCGTTCCGCTGGATGTATCGCAGGATCGCGCCGCTCTTATCGGTGTCGAACTCGAAACACTCAGCCGGCCGGGGGATGACGTTCACGGGCTTCTCTCTCATCTCTCCCCGACCGAGCACGATCTCCGCGAGACCATCCCGGACCGTGATAGCGTCAACCATCATCTGCCATGTAATGTCATAGACGTTGATGCCGGTGAGGAAATCTTCGACGTCCTTTTTGGCAATCTCTGCAGGGGATAATACTTTCTCGGTATTCGCGTTGGGATCATCAGATACCGTCGGTTTGCTCTTCTTGTCCTCGTCAATCTCCAGCGTGTAGCCCGCTCCGATAGTGTACAGTGGGTAAAGGTCCACGCCCTCAGAGATGTACGCCCCCTGAAGGTAGATGTGCCGGAGATCCCGCATCTTCTTGAAGGTCCGGTTCGGATCCTGGGTGAGATCCGGGATATACATCGATCCCTGCCCCGCGATCCTCCAGTCCCGGGCTTTTGCCACTGACTTTACATCCTCTGTCGGTCCTTCGTTGATGCTGAGGAGCCGCTTACCTAATACGTCAATTCTCATGGTACCCTCAATATACTCGTTGTGCCGGGTTCCGTTCCCCCGGGCTTGATAACAAGCGGGGTAATGCATTGCGGTTTTGTGTTTGGTGGATATTCAAATGTCTTGCATTTTCCCCCGAGCCCTATACCAATGATTTTCAGATTGCATGTCGGTTCAATGCCGTTTGGTTGGTTATAGCGGCAATCTGTGGCATAGCATGCCACAATTGTTTCGCGTCTATCGTCAGTCATGTCTTACTCTCCATCTTTCTCCCGGCTGCCCGGAATCCTCCATTTGCCCGCAATGCCAGGGCGTTATACCCGCCGCTGACTGCATCGACCTGATCATCATGTGCTCCTTCTGTTGGAAATAATGCCAGTTCGTCCATAAGTGCCCCTGTAAACTGCCCGTGCAAAATGAATAGATTGCCCTGCTCTGCTGCTGTGCTTAATGCCGCTGCCCGGCTCACTTTGCTGCCCGTGCTCTTGATGCCCTTGAAGTTATAGCCTACCAGCACCTGCCGGGCGTAATGGTCGATCACGTCCACTCCTGCGCTGCCGGGCTCCTGCTCCATGCGTATCATCACCTCAGGGCCGTCCAGCTGAGCGGTCTGATAGATCAGCGCCTCAACTCCAGCCGGCCGGCTCTGGGTGCGTTTGACATCCAGCACATAGACCCTGCCGTGATCGATGCCAACCAATGCCCCGGCGGTCCAATCCCCCCCACCTTCCGTCGCCGCTTTATCCCAGTACCGGCATAGCGGCATGTTTCGGGGTACTGCATCGGTGAGTTTCAACCATTCCCGTTTAAATAGTCCGCCTTCGGGCCGGACATCCCAGTTACCAGATAATAACTGCTCCCGGGTGATCGGATCTAGTTTCATCAACGATTGAATATAGGATTCCCGGTCCAGGTGCGGGTTATCGTCCAGCGATGCCGGGATAAACATCCTCTCGGTGTTCTGCGCTGATGTGATGAACCGAGCCTTTACCCACTCGTGCCCGATATCACCCGGGTTACTGGCTGCCCGCATCCTTAACGGAACATCAGAGCCCGACAGCCTCCGCAACCGCGAATGGAGGTAAAGGTACTGGTTCTCCTTAAACTGGGTCAATTCATCGAAGCCGATATATTGAAACGCGGATCCTTGATACCGATAGTGATCCCGTGGTGCATCAAGATATCCAAAGGTAAGAGTTGCCCCGCTCGGGAAGTTCCAGGTCTTTTCCTTGTCGTGCCAGTGTGCATCGGTGTTTTGCAGCCACTCAAAGGACCGGCTCATGATGGCTTCAGGGAGAGAGAGATCCGGGAAAGTACGACGCAATAACAGAGCGGCATACCCTGGAACATGGACATATTGAAGAGCTGCCATTAAGAGGGCATCGGATTTCCCCCCGCCCGCTGATCCGCCGTAAAGGATCTCTGGAATATGATCATGCAGGAGAAAGAGCGCCTGCTTTTCTGTGGGTTCGTGCGGGATATACTTATTAAACCTCACAGTCTGGAGGTATCGGGTAACCATCGGCTCCTGTTCAGGTTTTAACAGCGGGCAGGATTCCGACAAGTTTCTTCACCTCCTCGGCAATATTGAGGTTCACAGTTACGGGGCTATTTTGAGGGGGATCCTTGACAACCCCCAAAACCTTGCTTTCGATCTCCAGTTGTTTCTCTAGCCGAGCGAGTGCCTTTAATGCCAGTTCATTGTCCGGATCGTTTGACTCCTTGCCCTCTTTGTCTTTTCGTTTCCGTTCTCTGCATTCTTTATGGATAAGCCACGTTTCCTTTTTGATCCTCCCCATTTCGGTGAGCACTCCATCAGCATGGATGACCTCATTGATGTGCTCTGCCTTCGCTATCTGTTCAGAAACGTGATTGTTCTTTACATGCCGTTTTAATGCACTTTCTGATAAGTCGTATTGGTGCGCTATTGTGCGTAATATCGCACCATCAACGGCGATGGCTGAATCGATCTTGTTTCGATCCTTGTGTGCGCAGATAGTGCAGACTCTTGGCATCCTCTCACTCCGCTTTGCTTTCCCGCATTACCTTAATCTCGTGCTCCATTACTGCGATGCAATCCAGTTTCTCTAGTACCTGCATCTGCAAGTTCAGCACCGAGTCCTGTAGTTTCCGGATCCGCTTCGCGCCCTTGGCATCGCTGAGGGTTGGGCCTGCCTTCATTGGCGTTTTAACGTCTATTAAGGTAGATTTTAAATCTAATTCGACCATTTTACAGACCAATTATACCAAATTTCCGGCGGTAGATACTGCATCTATTATCATCATACGATAGATCGAATATGCAGAATCTTTTGAGATAGGTTGGGCATCTATGACCATCTATTACAATATCAGATATATTAAATCTTCCCAAGTAGATATTTCATCTATGACCGTATACAAAAATATTGAATATAGGAAATCTCTTTGGATAGGTACCGCATCTATCGTTACCATATGATAGATGAGATATACGAAATCTTTTGTTATAGATATTTTATCTACAACCATTTATTGTAATATCTGATATATAGAATCTTTGAGCGTAGATATTTTATCTATTATCGTATATTAAAATATGAGTTATATAGAATATTTTGGGGTAGATGGTTGATCTATGATCATCTATCAGTAGATGACATTATAAATATTCCATTGAGGTAGATTAATTATCTACAATCATCTGCTTTTAGATTGATTATAGGGGTTCTTTATTGATAGATTTTACATCTATGACGGTAGATTCGGTGCCTTCTGCTGTTGTTTCTGCTTGAATAGTCCCGGGCAGGTTGTTTCATACCGGCAGGATTGGCAGTTTGCGGTCATGATTCCCACTTTATGATCCGCGCCAAAGAGATCTCGGCTGCATTATCAAGGTTCAATCCATTGAGATCTACTTCATCCGCGTAACATTCGATGTGGATATACTTGATCGCTCCTGACGGTGCTAATTTTATACTCGTTACCAAGCCATCTTTTATTTTTGGGAAAATTGCTTTCATGAAAACAGCCATCCGGAATTGAACCGGATCCTATCACATTGCTGTGCAAGTACTACCGTTATACGAAGGCTGCAAATATACTGTCCCTGTCAGGAGATATTGAATTTAGCGATCCGCGACAACGGATCATTTTTACGCCACAATCCTGTGAGATGAGAGAGGGCAAAGGTGACAAATGCCATGCGTGGAATCCAGGTGTATTTGGTCTTATAGCGATACATTGATCCATGACAGGGGAAGGCCGGGTGGAACGTGCTGTGAGGTTCCACGGTAGCATACCGGCGGGAGTTGATTTGTTTCCTAGGGATTCATGCAGTCCTCACACCCGACAGTGATGGATCCGCCGTAATGTGAGGTATGGGCCCGGCTCCTGATGAGGGAGAGCGTCATGCTTCCGGAATGGACGCGGGCCCGGTTGTTCATCTGTCTATCCGATATCGTGCGGGTTGCCGGCTGAGCCCTTCAGGAGCCCGTATTCGATGTCGTAGTACCCGCCGTCAAATACGATCTGGTATTCAACCTTGTGCGCATTCTCGGCTACCTCAATCTGAGTAAGGATGGTCGCCTTGTTCGCCTCTGTTGCATCGAAAGTAAGCCAGCGCTTGGTGCTGTCGCTCATCTTCCATGTGCGCTCCGGGAGCGATGCTACGATCACCGGGTCGCTGGACTGAGTGCTGGCCACATCGTACGCGGCAATGGCGTTATCCTTCTTCACTTTTTCAAGATATGCGATCGCCGCTGCGATGACTGCGATAACGAGCGCCCAAAGGCTTTCGATTACAGTTGTTGGGATGTCGATCATAGTTGTACAACTTCCTTACCCGGTGATGGTGCCGGGACACCTTGACAATGATAATTAAGAGAGAACATTTATATATGTTTCTCTTTCGTCTCGCGGTCTTTTTCCATCCGTGCCTTTGCCGCCGTGTTGTGCTCAAGTGCCAGCGCCCGGCTCTCCGCGGTGTATTGCCCCCTTACATACAACGTGCGGCACGGTGTACTGCAACACTGATCCTGGTTCTTCCGGGAGAACCGTTTCCGCGCTTGTGCCCCGATCTCGGAGAATCGCTTACCGCACACGGTGCAAATCAACCATACGCGGGGTTGATGGAAACTCAATTATCCTCCCACAGCAGGCACCAGAGCGCCTTCCGTAACCTTGTCTCTGCAATCATCGATACGCATTCCCTCATAGGTTCATATTCTTCCGCTTCGATCATCATCAGGATAAACGTAAGTGAGTGGGAGACGGAGCGCCATGCAGCATCAATACCAGGATCAATGTCGTATTCCGGATTGAGAGTTTCCAGCGGGCACGTGTCGGGAATCTTTGCTGGCGGATAATCATCTGTGTGAGTGCCCCATCCGTCAAGATTGCAATCGTGAGATTCCCATCCGTCGTTATCGCTGGATCGATAGATCGGGCAGCCTTCGCACGATCTGATAATTTTTACACCGCGGGTAAGTGTTATTTGCTTTTTCACGTTCCCATCCTCCTTTTGATCTCCACTAATAGTTCATCGGTGGTAAACTCATTGATACATTTAGCCACTGGCGTGCAATAATACATCGTGGTTCCATCACATTCAAAAGTGTGATACCGGCATCCGAAGCACATTTGATAGGGGTCCGTGATACTTGCTCTCGGACAGCCCATATAATTGGGTTTTGAGCACCCCATTCAATCCATCTCCTCATCACCCACATACCCGCCTTTCGCTGCCCGTAATGCCCGGTCAATATCCGATTGGGGGATGTTCACAGTGCCATCAGGGTTCATCGTGCAGGTGATCCCATCAAGCCATCCGGTTTTGCACATCAGATCCCACATCTCTTTGCCATGCTCTTTTATCACTTCATCTTTCGTTGGCATATTCTCACTCCTTCATGCTTATCCTCTTCCATTGTTCGCGTGACAGGCAATCCGGGCAGAGATCCCGGATCTCCGGGTTGGCTGCATCGTACGGCAGCGGGAGCGTGTAGGTACGACCACACGCACATTTGCGGGATTCGCCGGTCATGGGTTATTCCCACGAGTTATATTCGTCTGATTACTGACCGCGAACAGGAATAAGTATCCGAGGCCCATTATTGTGAACGCCCACGCAGCACCGTACAAAGCGCCAAATGATAACCCGATCATGGTAAATCCCATGATCACATAGCCGGATTTCAGCACCGGCATAAGTTCATAGGACTCATCGTAAGTTATTGTCGTCGTTGTTGCCGAATCGGGCACGGGAATGGGAGATTCGCCGGTCACTCGTGCACCTTCCTGAAGCACCTGCAGCCGGTCATTTCCGTCGCAAGCCGCATTGAGAAATGATCGACGCCACGATCATTTACGCGGCTGATATCTTCCCGCTGTTCGTACCAGTCACATTCGGTATTTCCGCAGTTCCCGCAATGACACGGGCTAGTAGGGGCATCGTTGCATTTTTGTTTCATAGATTCACGTCCAGGCAATCCCTGATAATCCGGATCTCATCAATGGCATATTGCAGTTCGGCATTGCTCATCGTTTTTCCATCTTCGGGAGTTTCAAGGAGATCCTTCAATCCCTCAAGGCGCCCTTCAAAAAGATCCATCACGTCAGGCCGGTGCTGAACCGCCTTTAGCGTTGCGAGATCCCCGTTTTGGATTTGCTCGATTTCCTCATCGGAAATTAATCGGTATACTTGCGGTTTTGTCATTGTTCCTTCCCGGGTTTCCTGATGATCTGAACGATATCTCCTGGCTCAATATCCACCAGTTTGTCTGACGATCCGTCAAATCCCCTTCGGTTCATGAGTTCTCCTTTGATTTTGATACGAACGCACGCGACAACATCAGTGTTTTCACATTTGCATTTCATCGTTCCCTTTCACCTTACCTTACTGTTTGTTCCTGCTGTTCCGGATCCGTTCTCAAAAGGCGTTGCTCGCTGTCTGGGATCTGATTGCCCCAACAATCCCACCCCTCTATTTTATCTCTTGAGAATAGTTCGATCTTTGATCGTTCCGACCCAAAAAGATCGGATATGCATTTTCTAAATATTTTTGGTTTTTGTGAATGCTTCAATCGTTTAGAGAGGACGACCTGTTTTATACTGGCATCTAACCGTTTTAAACCGGTTCCGCGTTTACAAAGCAAACAAATTTCCGCGTTGGCACGGGTGTATCTCCCCATACCCATATAGATGGTACCATCCCCGTTCGTTTTAACCCATGTGAACGCAACAGTCTTAAAAACAAATCCCCATGCCTTGATTAGTTTGAATGATTCTTCCAGCATTGGAAACGTAACCCAAATCAGAAGGATTGAATTATTTTCTGCGATGGATTGCACCGGAATTTCGCACATTTCTTCTATTGATAAGCACGAGTAATGTGATTCCGCCCCACCCCCATGAGATAAAGATTTATCATCGTATTGCCAGCACGGATCGGCATAGATTATCTGATACTTCTTTTCAGGAAATGGGATCATATCTTCGCCCCACTTGCAAGAGCGATCTTCACGCTCTCGATATTTCCGATTATTTTGAACAGAGTCCCTTGCAATTTTGCAAGCCGATCATAGAGTTTGCGCTCTTCTGGATTCACGATCGGATCTCCTCCCACATCTCCCCAAGCAGCCCGGCCCGCCACCAGATCACAGTGTACATGATCACCAGCAGAGCGAGCACGGTACCTGCGTATGCAATGGGGGTCATGGCGAATCCTCATCAATCCATTCTCCGTGCATGTGAATCGCACCCATGTTTGGATACGTTGGCGACATCATGTAACCGAATGAATCCCACAAATAATGAAGAATCGCGGATTGTTTCACCCACCCCGAATGCCCGTACATGGTGTTGAGCACGAGTGATCTGCCCCCTTCAATATCCATAAGTATCTGCTCTCTCCAAATTTTCATTTCTTCACCATCCTCTTTTTAGCTACGAAATCCGGGCAATCCCTGGACGCCTTCGTTTTTGCATACTGACATCGTGAATGGAGTGCCGAGAGACCGCACCATCCGCCGATCCGGTGATGGGTGCACGGGTGAGATACCTTTTCTTTGCGGCGCTTTGCAGCCCGTTCTTTATTGAGGGTTTGGCGGGTCGATTCTGCGTTTTCTTTCCGCTCTTTTATTTTCCTGAACTCTTCCGGGTGCTCCTCTACCCAACAGGACCAGCACTCGCTCTCGTCCCATCTGATGTAATGGACACGGCCCTTCTTTAGACACTTTGGGCAGGGGATCATACCCTTTTCGTACATCCAGTTACAGGTTGTGCATTCAACCCGCATCCTGGACGGATCCCATGTGTTATGGGCCTCTTCGCTGATGTAACACCGGCGATCCGTATGATTGATGGTGAGCCGGATAATCGTAATTGACCCGTTATCTTTCTCGTACTCCTGCCCGTGCTTCCGATGGCAGATGGTGCATTCCGCTTCAGGGATATGCGCATGATCCCGCAGCATTGCCTTCCATGCTGGCTTTCTCCGGTACCCTGCGATAATCTGCCTTCTGGTTTTTACCCGCAATAATTGAGGGCAGGCACATTTGCCGGTCATCGTAATCCAGCCGCCTTCAATGCCTCATCGATCGATGTCGTGATCTCAAAGGGTTTCTCCAATCCCTTTTCTACACGATATCTCCGTTGTCTATTTTCAGTACGACCGGGAGATCCGGCTCCTTTCCTGCTTTTTGCGTACTTGCTCTTTTTTATCGTTGGTACAACCGTGTGATCTAACGGATTTTGATAGTCCCAGTCGCCGGTCTCCTCATCATAATGAGTTTCGCATTCAGAGAGAAACGGGCATACGTGCGGTCCGTCCGTGCACTGGTTGGCGCGATACATGCCGATCCTATTGGTACAGGTGTTTTCGTGCGTCGGGTTGATCCTCACGGTGAATCTCTCCCTTGCTTTGCCTTTTCCATGCACTCATGGCAGATGAAGTACGACCAGTGCGATACTTTCTTTGTGTTGTCCTTTTCCCGAGTCCTGGCAAGCACTCCGCGTTTTTTCATCTCATGGCAGATCCCGCACTTGAAGATCGGCTCATACCCGTACACGTGCGTGAGATAGTGCCCACGATTGGCGTGTTTCTGATCGGCGAGATTGCACGAGATCAGGAGGTTGGCGACATGCTCCTCTAATCGGTTGGGGTTGGGGATGTGTGGAGTCATCACATCGGCCCCACATGACCGCGCCCGCCGCACCGTGGGCATTCGGTTGTCGATCCCGAACTGTGATTCGGGGATTCCCGGTGTTTCCATGTTTTCTTACCGGTGCCTTCGCAGTCGTTCTCATAGTCCTCCAGTGCTGCACTCAGGGCATCCCGGAGAGCGTAGGCGGATCCGGGACATATCCCGATAGTCGTACCCTGCACCACCCCCTGAATGTCGATAACGGGGCATCCGTCTGGTTTGGTTCCCATGCGTCGATATCTTGCCTTCATGAACATGATTTCCCTCCTTCTTCCACAATCCTCGCCCGGACCACTTCCGGCACCACCGAGAACAGCGTAACCTGCCCTTCGGGTATTCTGTGATACTTCCTCCACATCGATTCCGCAACGGCAAGATCCGATCCGTGGATCTCGATCTCCCGGGGCAGGAAGAACAGCGCCGGGTTGTGCCAGCAGCGATCGCAGACCTGATAGTACCGGCCGAGATGATCGGGATGGTTGCTTGTCTGGTGCGCTGGCGGGGCATCCGATAGCGGGAAGCCGCATGATGCACAGGTGCCGGTCATCTGATTCTCCAAAGCAGTTTTAGCCCGGCTGCGATCTGTTTGCGCTCGTACTTATCCACATGATCGAGGGGGTTTTGGTTGAAAAGCGATTGATAAACGTGATTTTCAGACCCGTGATCATCACGACTGCAACTGAATTGTGCCTGAAACGGTACCCCATCAACGATCTTGAAACATCCATCGCACATTTCGGAATCGCACCGATACTTACGATCCTCAGGATATTCGGGATTTCCTCCATACGGGCGATACCCCTGACACCAGAAATACAGATGCTCGTTGCCATAGTTGCTTCTCATGAAGCGGATTCTGACCGGTTTCTTTGCTGAGGGGAATTGTTGAGCATTCCCATCAGCTACAGGTGCGGGGTGCCCCTCGATGACGGCCCCGAAGAGATTGATCTGTTTCGTTGCGATCATCGCAGTACCTCCAGAGCCTGATTGATCGGCAGGTATTGCACCTGCGGGATCTCTCCATTCTTCCGAGCCTTGTACCT
>Ga0074198_1000535_pt1 | contig 37729 bp, 35 predicted proteins | sample EPASupsiteSAE323_FD_64527 | JGI IMG/M metagenome (GOLD analysis project Ga0074198, IMG submission 64527) | Bioremediated contaminated groundwater from EPA Superfund site, New Mexico - Sample SAE3-23 | ecosystem: Environmental > Aquatic > Deep subsurface > Groundwater > Contaminated ... | reverse complement strand
AGGGGTAGCAAAGCCTGGTCAAATGCGTAGGACTCAGAATCCTATCCTTTAGGGGTTCGAGGGTTCAAATCCCTCCCCCTGCACTTATCCTTGGTCTAGAAGTATCCTTTGGGCTTCCGTGCCTGTATCCGCATAAAACTCCTAGACGAGCCTCTTTTTATCCTCTGCACCGCTTTGGGGCGCAACGAAGTCGAATTAGGCAGTATATAAACAAAAAACGACCGTGCAGAATAGTGCGTAATTATACGGCCTAATCAAATTGGGTGGGTTTAGAAAGGTTATTGAATTGCGGTATGAAATAACAAATTATGGTAAAAAAAATTGCTCTGTTTAATCATAAGGGCGGAGTAAGCAAGACAACCACCACATTTAATATCGGCTGGAAATTAGCTGAAAAAAATAAGCGCGTACTTATCGTGGATGCTGATCCCCAGTGTAATTTAACAGGAATGACTTTAGGTTATTCTGGGCTTACAGATTTTGAACAATTTTATGAAAAAAATAAAAATGGAAATCTAATGGCAGGGCTTTCCCCGACATTTGAAGCCAAATTAAGACCAATCGAAGCAGTTGAATGCTTTGAAAAACCCGATAGAAAAAACCTTTTCTTGCTACCAGGTCATGTACGACTTGCAGAATATGACTTGTCGTTGGGAATAGCACAAGAATTATCTGGTTCAATAGGAGCTATGAAAAATCTGCCCGGTTCAATAAATGCGCTAATGAACAAAACGGCAGAAAAATACTCATTCGATTACATTCTTTTTGATATGAGCCCAAGTTTAAGTGCAATTAATCAAAATATTTTAATGACAAGTGACTATTTCCTTGTTCCATGCGCTCCTGATTTCTTTTCTGTAATGGCAATAGATTCACTCGCAAGAATTCTAGATAAATGGTCTATCTGGGCAAGAAAAGCGGAAGAAAACGAAATACTAAAAAATGCGGATTATCCTTTTCCAGAAACTAAATTGAAAATTATTGGAACGGTTATCCAAAAATATAAGCCTAGAAATAAGCAACCCGCGGGAGCATTTCAAGAATGGATAAACAAAATAAATAATGCCATGAAAAGCAAGCTAAAACCCGAACTAGAAAAAAATAACATGCTGTTACCTAAAGAAAAATATGCTTCGGCTGGCGTTGAGGACAACCTTTGTTTAGAACTAATTCCAGATTTTAATGTACTTATTGCTAAATCCCAAGAATATCAAAAAGCAACTTTCGCTTTAAGCCCAGAAGAAATCGGGACTGTTGGAGTCGTCGCCGATAATCAAGAAGAAAGCAGAGCATATTTTGATAAAATATTTTCGTCTCTCGCTGACAAAGTTATTAAACTGACTGAGTAAAATGAGCGAAGAAAGAAAAAGATTTGAAGCGAACCTAGATTACATCAATAATTTAAACGCTATTTTTAAGTATTTAACAAACAACAAGGCGAATGCGTTAGATGTATCGGATATTCTCCGCGCAGAATTAACAATGACGGAAAGTGCGCTTGATTTATATATTCATGAAATTGTAAAAACAAGAATAATTGAAATGTATGTAGGATCGAGAAAAAAAAGTAAGGGCTATTCGAAAATTAAAATTTGCCTTGAAAGTCCATTGAATAATGACAAAGAAAAAATTGAACAAAAATTAATTTGGCTGGATAGCGAAATTGCTAAGCAGCAAAGTCGCAAAAGTTTTATTAGAAGCGATACGATTCCGCAGGCACTTTCACAAGTATGTGATATTGACATATGGGCTGAAGTCGCAAAAGAAATTAAAGACGACCAAAAAGAAATGAAAAGAAAAATTAATTTAATTGCAGACAGACGAAATAAAATAGTTCATGAAGCAGACGCTAAGCTGCCGTTTAAAGATGAGCGTTGGGATATTGATGAAAATGAGGTAAATGAAGCTATAGATTTTATAAAAAAAATTGTCGGCGCTCTAGATACAATTCTTGATAAAAATTAGTGTTTCAAGTATAATCAAACTACGAATAGATTCAACACTACCTGAAACCCATTTTGAGAAGTAATTATCATTTTGTCTAGTTTGAATCTTGTTTTTAAATGGGAAAAGCCTTCTGACATAGATGAGCTTCGATAAAATCTTTGCAAAAAGTGAAGTTGAACGTCTAGTTAAGAAGCTAAACGATATCAAGGCGAGCGGACGCCTTAAGACGTACAACGAAGAGAGTACAAAAAAGGATTTCATTACTCCCCTTTTTCGTGCGCTTGGCTGGGACGTTGAAAATAGTAAGTCCCTAGATGAGGTTACAAACGAAGACCGAGTTTCAAAGGGCAGGGTAGACTACGCATTTAGAAAAAATGGAATTCCGAAGTTCTTTCTTGAAGCCAAAGCGCTTAATGTCGGACTTGATGAGGTAAAGGATTCTAGTCAGGCTATTAGTTACGCGTGGTACAAGAATACGACTTGGGCAGTTCTCACAGATTTTCAGACATTGATAATCTATAATGCCGAAGTCAAAGGTAAATCGCTAAGCGATGCCCAGTTCATCCGTTTTACATACGACCAATTCGAAGATAATTTTGAAAAGCTTTGTTGGCTTTCTGAACCCGCTTTTCTTGAGGGTAGGCTCGACAAAGAAGCTACAAGCTGGGGAAAAAAGCTCATAAAAACCAAAGTCAACGAACAACTGCTTTCAGAATTGGTTTACTACAGAACAATACTTTCCAAAGATATTGTCAAGCAAAACGCGAGCAAAAACTTGACCGAAGAACAAATCGACGAGTCAGTCCAGCGAATTATTGATCGCCTCATTTTTATCCGTACAACAGAAGATCGAGGAATTGAACCACCGACGCTTCGACCATTGGTTCGGGAATTCGGCGATAAAAAACGCGGGCATATCACAGATGGCCTCAATAAAATCTATTCTGAATATGATGAGAGCTACAACAGCAAGCTCTTCACGAATAATCTGCTTGACTTGAGCAAACGCCACTTGTGTGAAGCGCTAACGATTGAAAATGACGTTCTGATTGAAATAATAAACGGCTTATATACCAGCCGAGACGGATTCAAGAACTATGATTTTTCTGCGATTGACGCGGATGTCCTGGGAAACATTTACGAACAATACTTGAGCCACATCTTAAAGAAAACTGAAAAAAGAGCGAAAGTTGAAAGTAAAGAAGCGCATCGTAAGGAACAAGGCATCTACTATACTCCCACATACATAGTAGATTACATAGTGCGTAACACTCTTGGCGAAATAATAAAAAACAAAAAACCGAACGATGTCGATAAAATCAAAGTCCTGGACATGGCCTGCGGATCTGGGTCTTTCCTCCTAAAATCCTTCGATATTCTAGATGAATATTATTCGAAACAAAACAAGAAGCACTACGAACAATACAAACTTGATGGAAAAAGTGATGCAATACAGATCACTCGCAAGACTACGATATTGAGAAATAACCTTTACGGTGTTGACCTTGATACTAAGGCAGTTGAAATCGCCCAACTAAATTTACTTCTCAAAGCCGCTGAAACAAAACATCGTCTTCCTGACCTACGAGAGAATATTAAATGTGGAAATTCTCTGATTGACGACGCAACAACTGCTGGAGAATTAGCTTTAGATTGGAACAAAGAATTTCCAGAAATAATGAAGGAAGGCGGATTTGATGTAATAATTGGTAATCCGCCTTATGTTTTTTCACGAAATTATATATCTGAATCTGAAAAAGAATATTATTCAAACAAATACCAGGTCTTCGAATATCAGTCGGATCTGTATATTTTGTTTATCGAACAAGCTATACTAAAAGCGCGTTCTGGCGGAAAAATTGGGCTAATTATTCCAAATGCATGGCTTGGAAACTTACGTACAAAAAAAATACGGCAATATCTTCTTGAAAATACGACTATTCAAACGGTAGTTTATTGTCCGAAGGAAACTTTTGGAATTAGTGTTGAAACGGTAATTATCATCATGAGAAAGGGTGCTAAAAAAACTAGAAACGAAATCGCTATTTTTGAGTATGACCGAGCTAAAAATATTAAGAAATGCGATAGCATCTTGCAAAAAACTATAGAAGACGACCCGGAAAAGAGATTCAATCTCCGTGCAGGTTCGAATAATTTAGGAATAATAAAAAAAATTGAACAAAAATCAATGAAGCTTGAAGATTACTGCGATATTACTCGCGGTGTAAACGCATACGACAAATATCGTGGACAAAGTGAAGAAATAATAAAAAATCGAGCATATCATTCCGATCACAAAATTGACTCATCGTATATCCCGGAACTAAGAGGAAAAAATGTTGGACGATATTATTATTCGTGGGAAGGAGACTCTTGGATTAAATATGGTAAGTGGCTTGCTGCACCAAGAGATCCGCGTTTTTTCACCGGAAAAAGAATTATTCTAAGACAAATTCCTAGTAAAAAACTGGTTGTAACAATAATAAATGAAGATTTCTGTATTGACCAAACAGTTTTTATCGCAAAACCAAAAAATAACGATGTAAAACTTGAATATTTACTGGGAATTGTTGCATCTAGCCTGATGTCATACTATTTCAAATTTAGAAACGAAGAATTGGATGAAGTATTTCCAAAAGTCAAACTTGAGAATTTTAAAGAACTTCCGATAAAAATTTCTGAAAAACAATCGGAAATTGTGAGCCTTGTTGAAAAAATGCTTACGCTAAATCAATCACTAGTTAAATTGAAAGATAAACAAACTGATGAAAAAGATAGGCTTGAAAAAGAGTTCGCCGAAATCGATCTCAAGATTGACAGACTTGTTTATGACGTATACGGTTTGACAGAAGAAGAACGACGACTAGTAGATGAAGCAGTCAAATAGTTGCTTTGAATCAACCTATTGTTGATGCAAAAATCAGTACGGTTTAACTAAAAGTTCACAACGCCCTTTTTACTGTTTTTCTTGCATTAGCGATAGTTATGGAGGCATTTATGTTTGATAGCTTCGCAAAGCTGTGCTAAATGCGATGTTCAACGCGTTCTCCTAAACGACTCAATACTTCTTGATAGCAATTCGGACAATCTTTTTCTTCGAAAAGACCTTTCGGACAAAGTTCTGAAGGGAATCAGGAACTGGAATGAAAAACGGCATGCGGCCAACATAATCCTTTATGGTCGCCCTGGAATAGGCAAAACAACCCTAGCCCAGCAAATAATCGACAATATCCGTGCCGCCGGGATAAAATGCGTTTACGCCAATTGCTGGCGGTACTACACCCGCATGGCCATTTACTCACTCATGGCCAAGGAGGTTGGCGAAGTCATACCCCGCAGAGGTCTTGCCACGGACGAAGTTTTTGACCGGATAGGCCAAGTGCTGGAAACAGAGGAACAAAGAATGGTAGTCGTCCTGGATGAAATAGACGGCTTGATATTCAACCACCAAGAACGGCTATTGTATGATTTGACCGAGCAAAGCGGTGGCAAACAGCGTTTCTGCTTCATGGGAATATGCGACGAGCCATCGGGTTTCACGGAGCTGGACGATGAGCTAAAAGCCGATTTGAGGCTTTCTGAGGTCGAAGTAAAGCCATACTCGCCTGATGAGATTAGGGAAATAATCCGTTCAAAGGCAAAACTAGCGTTGAGGCAGGGTTCATACGATGAATTGGTAATCGAAGTTTGCACTCTCCTGGCCGCGAACAATAACGGCAACGTAAAATTAGCCCTCAAAGCACTGTGGAACGCGGCACTACTAGCCGAAGCGGAAGGCAGGCAGAACATTCGGGCTGGCGATATATTCATAACCAAGAAACCAGACCGCAACCAGATATCAAGCGGCAACAAAACGCAAAAGTCCGAACTGAACAAGGAAGAACAACTGATAATCTCGATTCTGTCAAAAGGAACGGCATCGTCATCCAGCTTGTACGACAGCTTCCAAAAAAACATGGTCAGAACAAAACGGCAGATTCGAAATTATCTGAATCGCTTGGTCGCAAGACGTATTATTTCAAGTTCGGAACAAATGGATTCGAAATCTTTTTTCAAAACCAGAGAATACTCCTTGACTACCACGTTCTAACGCGATTTTTTCCTTCAGACGCTGCTCTGAACGCTGCTAAAACGAGCATCTTTTTCCATAGCCCATTTATATATAAACGGACGCTGCTTTTCAGCAGCGTTTTACCCGATTTCTCGAATACAAGAATTCTACGCACTACCCCTTAAATGACGCATGAACCTGCCCCCCTACTTGTCTAGCACCTCCCCCTAGGGCTTGACGCACTGCTTCGCTTACCTCAGTTCTGGTCAGAACAGGCAGGCCGGTTATCGCCTGGTACTTGGGTTTCAAGCTCCGGTCGGTCACCACGATAAATAAATCGTCGCAAAGTTTCTTTCGCCGCTCCATTTTCTCTAGCACACCCTCCGACCCATCAAAGCGAAGGTGCTCGCCGGTCTCGATTTCAAAGCAAATCTTGCGGCCATCGTGCATTACGGTGACGTCGGCGTCAACGGTTGGGCTAGTCGTGGGCTTCCCACCGTTTTTTCGGATCTCTTCATCGACCGCCCAGCAAAGAATAGCGTGCTCCGCGGACTCGTTCTTGTATTTTTTGATGAAATAATACTTTCCTCCGCCGTAACTGAGCAAGTGGCTTTGCTTCATAACATAGCCTTCCTTACGCAACTGTTCCTTTTGCCTTGAAGTCAATAGTTTTGATTCATAATAGCCCTTGAATTCCCGAAGGCTGACCAATTCTTCCTCTTCCGGCTCGACTTTGCGCTTTCGAATGCAAATTTCGCTTGGGTCGGTTGTTATCAAATCATGGATTTTAGGTGGTGCGTTAATCGCGAACTCGTACCTGCCTTGCTCGGTTATCAACAGACCGTGGCCTTTTTCGGCCCGGAGTAGGAAATTTCGTTCTTCTTCGTTCAGGCAAAGTATTTTGGCTATCAGACCAAGGTTGCTTGAATTCTGTCGCAGTAGAATCTTAGTCGAAGTGGTATTGAGGATGCTTTTTCCTCCGTCACTTCGGAGCAGGTCTTCTATTTCCTGGGTGATGAAACCGATTGAGGCATTGTATTTTCGTGAGGTCTTGATGAATTCAAGAATGTAGTTTTCGGCCTCTTTGCTTCTAAGCAGGCTCCAGCCTTCGTCAATAAGTACCACTTTAGGCTCTTTGTCCTTGCGTATTTCCCTTGAAATTAGCTCGAGAACCAAGAACATGACAAGTTGCTTAACCTGAGAAGGCAGTTCGCTTAAATCGAAGTCAACAAAGTCATTTCGCAAGTCCATTCGAGTGGGCTTGTCCAGGAATTCGAAAAAGCCGCCTTCGGAGTACATGAGAACGCGGTTCAGCAGGCTTTGTGCGCTTTGTTCGTCGTTCCAGAACGCGTCTTTTCCCTTGAAACGGGCGACCATGTCCAAAAGCACTTGCCTCAGGTCGGAAAAAGTGGGCGGGTTTTTGCCCCAACTCGCGGGCTTGTGCGAGTCAATGCCCTTTTGTCGGTAAACCTCGGTAAGCGCTTGGTTGAGGATTCCCTTCTGGCTTTCAGTCAACCCACCGGTTATGATGTCGAAGACCGAAATCAGGGTCAGCATCTTGTCCCCGAAATCCTCTCCGGCCAAGTCGAACAAGTTGATTATCGAATCTGAGTCTTTGGAAAGCTTGACGACTTCGCCCTTCATCTTTGAAGCCAAGCCCGTGTACTCTGCATTCGGGTCGAGAATGAACACCTTGGCCTTTTGGGCGAGTAATTGCTGTGTTACCAGGAACTTGGCGGCATAGCTCTTTCCAGCCCCGGAAATTCCTAATACGAAAAAGTGTTTGTTGCTCATCTTGCCAAAATCGATGAACAACGGGTTGAGGGTTTTGTGCTCATGGCCGAAAAACAATCCTTGCTTGCTTGAATCAACGGGATACAAGAAGGGAAAAGTGGCGCTGAGCGAACTTGTAAGGAACTCTTTTTGGGAGGATAAGGCATCCACCCCTTCGGCTAGCATGGACTTGATTCCATCAGCCATGCGATAATCCACGGTTTTGGGTATGATCAAGGCCGCGTTCATGTTCGCCTTGCACTTCTCGGTAAGGAGGTCGAGCTTATCCAGGCCTTGCGCTTGACAGTCAATGTACAGGGATACACGAAAGAGCTTTTCCTCGCCTTTGTATAGCTCCTCATAGACCCGAGTTGTGTCCGCAAGCTTGATTTCCAAGGACGGATTCGGGGTTCCTTTCATGGTGCTTGAAGCCAAATCAGTCGTTTGCTTGACTATCTGGTTATGCAAAAGCACTAGCGTGCTGTTGATGGACGCGGGGTGCACATGAAGCGAAATATCGTAAGGCTCGCTGGCCGCCAAGAACGCGCCCAGCCAACAGTCCTCCACTTTCCGAGGATACCCTACTGCCTTGACTATCCGGTGGAATACCCCGTTGACAATGGCATGATCCGGCTTCACGTCCAACTCGGGAGTAATAGCCACTTGAAGCAAGTCAACCGGTTTTACCGCTCTTTCAGGCACCTTTACGGGTTGCGCAGGGGGCTTGATCGAGGGTTTTAGCGGGTTCTTTGTTTTCATTCCTTGTCCTCCTCGCTTGAATCCGCTTCCTGGCTTGAAAACTGGGATAGGAAATCTACTAGGCCGTCGTTTTCCAAGCGTCTGGACTTCAAACCACAAGCAAATAGCTTTTCTTGGATGATTTTCGTCTTTTCCTCTAGCTGTTTGAGTTCCTGGCCTCCGTTGGTGGCTTTTCCTATCAATCCCCGGTCTTCACTGCAAGCCACAACGTAAAATTTGCGCTCGCGGACATTGTTTTCTTCCAGAAACCCCTGTTCGAAAATCATGAAGTCTTCGAAAAGGGCGTTCATCTCGGCGGACTGGCCAACAAGGCGTTCTTGCGCCTTTGCAAAGTAATCCCCCAAGTCTGGCTTGGACGTTTTCACTACAATCTGGATTGAGGTAGTAAGGTGATTGAGGAACTCACGAAAGCTTAGCACCAAGGCTTTCCGCTGGCTTTCCTCAAGCAAGCTGTAATTGACCGGTTCTATTTGTAACACGGTACGCAAACCGCCCTTTGACAGCCAGATGGCGTCTTTCTTGATTGCCTTTACCCCAACCAGCTTTTGAGCCGCAGGGTCAGTAGAACCGGCCTTGCGAACGCCCCGATAATAATGGAAAGCATCCCAAAAGCGTTCTTCCAAATTCAGGAAAACAAAGCCGAGTCCAACGATAACGAAAAAGGAAGGCAGGATTAGTTTCAAATCGCCGTTCAGGGGCAGGCTAAACGAAAAGAATGCGACAAGTCCGAACGCGCAGGCGTAACCTAGCTGCTTGAAGTCGAGTCCAAAGATGATTTTTTCCTTATACTTGATTTCGTCCGGAATGTCATAGCTCGTTTTTCTTCACCGTTTCTTCATTACCTTGCTAAGCACCGTAAACCCGACAACGCTTGACAGGGCTTTGCTTTGGGAAACTACCGATAGAATCGCGGACAATAGCAGCAAAGCGTTGATTAGGCCGAGTGCGCCAAAGCCGAACAGCACAGCAAACGCCCTTACCAGCGTATCGGTCAGGTTGGGGTCGCTGGCAGTAAACAAAGACGACAACCCCATGAGTACGAGGGCATCAATGCTGGTCATGAAAAGGATCATGGCTATTGCCCGCAAGACCGACTTGCCCCATGATTGCGTCAGGGGGACGAAGTACAGGAAAATGGCTATCGGGAAAAGCAACAGCAGAAAGGGAATCAGCAAGTACCGGATTAACAGGGTAATGAACGTGATTACAAGCAGGACGGTTACGAGCAGGAGGATTATCAAGGAAAAAATCGCCGAAGTCAGGTTCGCTGACGGCGTGAAAATATCCTTCATTGAATCGCTGGCAAGGCTCGAAGACAGGTACGCGTTAAAGTCGGCCAACAGCTGAAACAAGGCGAAGGAAAATGATAGCAGGATTATCATTATGAGCATATTTTCCAGCCATTTCTTGGCCGCAAGCCTGCCCTCAACGTCATTAGCCCGGACGATGAACAGCATTGCCAAGCCCATCAGGGCTATCGAATAAAGCGTTTCGATAAGCGCCATGACTGTGTTATATGACCCGCAAAACCAAGTAAGATTGGGCATTGAAAACAGGAATTTGAAGCTGGCGTCAATGAACCCCTGAATTGAGGAAATCAGGCCGGAAATAATGTATGTGAAAAGTGATTCAACGATGCAGTTGGGCAGGTTCGTCAGGGTGTTCAACAAGTCGTTGTTGCCCTGGCAACTGGAAGTTGTGAATGTCAGGCCGCTTGCACTGGCGAAACCAGAGAAAAGAACAATCAAGCCGATGACTAGAGCGGTGTTTTTCATGGGTATTGCCTCTTTATGAAAAGATACGTCAGCCAAAACCCGACGACGAGGGCTAACCAGTACCACAATATGCCCAGCAAGTCCGGCATGGTTGCGGGAACAACTGCGTTCGCCTTGGTTGATTTGACCTCAAAATCAGTGGTGAATGCCGCCGAGACAATGCCAACGCCTTGGACATAGCTGAAATTCGTCTTGGTAGTGCCAAGAAAATCCGTTGCCAAAACTGCCGACTGATTTCCGTACGCGAACTGAATAATCTTACCGGGAAAAGACGCGTTTGAGGAATTGTCATAGAAATGGGCTAGGACTTCGAAAGTTGTATTCGTCACGTTGGCAACCGTCAAGTTCAGCATGGGCTTTTGTGTCTGGTTGAAAAAACAAGCGTCCAAATTCACGGTTTCCAAAAAGGGCGAATAGGTACGCAGGGTGCAGTTCAACGCCTTGGCTGAAACTAAGAGGTGAATCTTGTCCGAATATCCTGCAGTCCCGTTTGATTCGAAGGACAAAACGCTTAACGCCTGCAAGCGAATCGACACCGGTTTCGAAACCGAGACAGGCGTTAAGACGTTGTACGGTTCCAGGCCATACTTCAACTGGTACTGCTTGCGTTGCAGGCCGAGCTTGGCGTTTTCCAACAGAAAATCAAAATCGGTAGAATCATTTTTTGAGGTTACATGAAGCCACAAATCGGCTAGTCCATTCTGAAAGCCGTCAACGAAGGTTTTCGCTGAAGCATTGGCTTGATAGTAGTATGCAGTGGCGTTATCATAAACGGTCAAGGAATCTTGGCGGCTGTCGGTGCGGTATAGCGTGCAAACGCGTCTCCAGTACCAACCGACGACTTTCCACTGCATATTGTAATGATGAATCAAATACTCCGAATTTACGGCCAGAGTCACCGAGAAGTTGTTTGTGGCTCCGTAAATGCGGTTAGGCACGGAAAAGGACGCCGTCGAAGTGTTGCCGGTCAATCGTTGTCCGTTATCGAAAGCGGTTATTGAGTAATCGTATCCGCATACTTCGTAGTCCGTTCGGCAGTCGCCGGAAAAACTTTCCTGTGGGACTACCAACGAAAAGCCATGAACGATGGACAGCTGGCCGGAATCGTTTATGTATGTCTTGTTGTCCCGAGAATCAATCATGGACGGGCTTATTGAGATGATTTTTACCCAAGCGTCCTTGATGTACGAGCTATTCCTGGAAACGGTGCCGTCTGGTGGGTATTTCGTGAATGGAATCCTGGAATTCCAGGCACTGGCTTCTGAAAATGGGGGAAGACCATTGTTTTTCACTAAATCGTCCAAGATTAGTTGCTTTTTGCCATCAACGGACAGATTTTGCGCAAGTGTGCACAGGCTTGGGTTAGTCAAGTTCAGGTTGCCGCAATTGCCTAGAAGCGTATCCGCTGGCCTTGCCGGGGACGCGTACGCGCTCGCCCAAGAATAATCCGTATAGGGATAACTAGGGCAGGCGGCAAACGCGAAGCTTGCCGCAAACACCAAAACCAGGAACGCCTTCATGGTTTTGTGCCCTCCTCGTCCCGATCATAGACGCTCATGACTTTCCAGAGCAATCCCCTGGAATTGACGGCATACCCGAAGCTGACATGAAAGCCCCGGATTGTGAAGACCGTGTTGTGGACAAGCACAATTCGCTTTCGGGCAATCCGGGCCAATTCGAACAGCCATGACAAACCGGCGTCCAAGCGTTCTCTCTTTGCCCAAGGCGGGTCGCAGATTACGGTGTCGAAGGACTTGTTCTTGAATGGCAAGTGCCGGTAGTCCGCTTTGATTACTCCGGGGTCTTGCGGCTCGATGTCAACGCGCACGTCTCCGAATTTGCTTTGTCCGCAACAAACGTGCAGTACTCGGCCTTCGCAGAATTGCTTGTAAAATTCCTCTTCGTCTTTTTCCCATGCCCAGAGCTTTCGAAACTTGAAACCCATGATTAGTTCACCTGCAGTAAGTTCCACCGCCGAGTTGTGATGCGATTAGCGGGGCGAGGAAAAGCAGGATCAAGCCGATGAAGACACCGGCTATGACCTCTTTCCACTCGTCCCTGGTTTGCGGGTTCTTGCTGGTGGCAAGAGTGAAACCCGCATATGCGATGGTGATAGTCGCAAAGAACACGGCCAATGTTTTCAGCGTGTTTGCGACTTCCACCAGGTCAAACGACATGGGCTTACCATCCGCATACCGACGTTGCTCCGACCAGGCTCTTGACCAACATGGGCGCTATCCACACGATAATCAAACCGATTACCACACCTGAAATCAGGACTTTGGAATTGCCTCTTTCCGTGGGGTCGTGCGTTGTCGCCAATTGGAAGCCCGAATATGCTGCAACGAGCACTCCGCCGACTGTGGCGAACAGTTGGAGTAGACCATACAGCCTGCAAACGGGCTGGTCGGCAGGTATGTCTAGGGCTTGCGCAAAGCCGGTAAAGGCTAGGACAAGCAAGGCTAACACTTGCGTCTTGTTCACTTCTTGCCACCTCTCTGGTTAATCAATTTCAGATCCTTTGGGGCGATGCCGGACTTGCGGCGAATCAGGCCGAGGTAGGCGGGGTTTACCTCATACCCGATGCTTCGCCTGTCCAACTGGGCGGCCACCTTGGTAGTGGTGCCGCTTCCAAGGAACGGGTCTAACACCGTTTCCCCAGGATAAGTGTACAAGCGAATCAGGGCTTCGGGTAATTCCTCTGGAAACATGGCCGGATGCGAATCCTTGCTGTATTGATTCTTTGTTTCCGGTGTCATGTCCCAGATGTCCGAACTCCAACGGGTCTTTGCTTCACCCAAGTCTATGGCCGCCCGTTGCTTGTCCTCAAAGGTAATTTTCTTGTAGTCGAACCTGCCTTTGCGGAAGACCAGGATGTGTTCGAAGATGTTGTTCGGGAAATAGTACATCGGAAACGGGTGCTGGACGAACACACCAAAGCGCTTGGACGCGCCGCCGCCACCCTTTGCGCCTATCCCGGAGGGCTTGCGCCAAATCAGGTCTTCCCGGTACTCAAACCCTGACCGTTGAAGCATTGCGACATAGTTGGCCGGGATGGGGTACTTTCTATCGCCGCTGATTATGTCGCAAATGTTGACGCACATGTACCGCCCGTTTTCCAGGACGCGGTAACATTCGTCGAAAACCTGCTGGATATTCTGCAGATATTCATGAAAGTCGTCTATCGACCCGATATTCTCAATGCCGTAATCCTTGACGTTGAAATACGGCGGGGAAGTCACAACAAGCTGGACAGACTCGCTGGAGACTTCCACCATTTTTCGCGAGTCGCCAATTACGACCAAGTGATTCGGTTCCATAGAAACGATTTTGGAACCTAGACTACAATTGCAATCGTGGGGACTCCCACACGAAAATACATGATTCAAGGTTCCAGGCGAACCAAAAACCGCAAGCCCTTCCGCTCGAACTTGATTTTCTTGCCGGACTGGGCAAGCTCAATCAACTGCAGGTACTTATCGACAGTCCGGGCATCAAGCTTAGCCCGGCAACAAAGCTGGTGGACGCTCAAAGGCTCCTCTGAAAGCACGTCCAAGACCCTCTGCAAAATTGCAATATCCCTCATTTTACTCAAAAATAGATGGGAACGGCCTTGGGTAAGTGGTTTAGGACAGACAGTTCATTTCCTAGGAAATCGCTAAAATTGGAAATTCCAAAGCGGAAAGGAACCTGAATAAGGCGTATTAACCGGTAGAATGCTGAATATTCGTATGTCCGCCGAAGATGTTCAGAAAGCGGTTACCGCAAAGGTTGATTCAGCTACATCAGACGAGATAGCCGAACTTATAGAAAAAGCGAAAGAATCGACATTGCTAGCAGTTGGTATTTACAACAATCCGAAGGTTACTTTTCGCTCCGGGGCGTATATCGTTTTGATGATTATCGCTTGGAATGCGTTACTTCAGGCAATATTTCGTAAAACGGGAGTAGAGTTTTTCGAAAAGGATGCCAGTGGAACAGTCATCATGGTCAATGGACAAAAAAGAGCTTGGCCAATAGAAAAATGTGTCGCGACGTATTTCATAGTAGACATAGATCCGATAAGAAAGAATCTCGAATTAATGATTAAATTGCGAAACGAACTTGAACACCGTTTTTTACCACAGATAGATGAAAAACTGTTTGGCGAATGCCAAGCTCTATTGCTTAACTTTGAGAAAGTGTTGCAAAAGGAATTTCCAGATATGGCGTTAGAACAAAATGTTTCATTTGCCATTCAGTTTTCAGGACAGCTTATGCCAGAACAAAAAAAAGCGTTGAGTGAAAAATTTGGTCACGACTTGACTTCGGTCATGAATCATATTAAAGACTTCGAAAAAGAATTGCCAAAAAAAGTAACTGAAAGCCCGGAGTATAGCTTCAAGCTGTTTCTTGTGCCCAAAATTGGAAACAATTGCAGTAAGGACTGTATACCCGTTCAATTCGTAAAATATGATATGCTGAAACCTGAAGAAAAATTACAGTACGACCAATTGGTATCCGTTTTGACTAAAGAAAAAGTAATTGAAACGGTGGTTGAAAAGGAAAAGATAGTCGAAAAAGTTGTTGAAAAGGATAGGCCAGTTGCCTCGCTGGAACTTTATCCATATGCGGTGTCAGATATCGTTCGGTTAGCCGGACAAAAAACTGGAAAAGCGTTTGACTCAAAAAGACATCTTAGCCTTTGTTACGAAAACGGGATTCGACCGTATTTTGCTTCGGATGACCTGGCAAAGTGCGATAAGCGATATTGCATTTATGACCCAGCACATTGCGACTATTTATTCTCCAAAGAATGGCTGAATTTTGTTGTAAATAAGTTGAATAAGTGATAAGAAAATGCGAAACAAATATGGCAGATTCATCGACGAAATAGTCCAATACATTGGGGGAGTCGTAATTCTCAGTATTCTCCTGATTTTCGTATACAAAATGTCAGAACTTGATCCAAATAACGCCGCGCTTAAACCTCTGATAGGTTCGTTTACGTTCATTGTTAGACTCTTTATTGACTGGGGAGCACCTGACCCGCTACTCTGGATTGTCAGAATCCTAATTGGTGCAGGAATTGTTATTTTCAAATATGGACAAACCCAGGATGGACGCGGAACAAGGTTTTAATAAATGGAAGAAAAAATCGAAGAACTGAAGCTAATTTCTGTGGGCTATACCATTCAGATGTATGCAGTCGTAAAAAAGATACTCAATCGAAGGGACGAAAGCCTTCGACCATTTTTATCAAAATATCCCGAAGGGGATAAACCGTACATGTATGACGAAGAAGTAGCGAAGGGAACACTAAAGGCAGATAGTGTTGTGTTTTCAATCAAAGACGACTCGCGAGTCCTCGAAATGATTGACTCGCTTTTCAAAGACCCCTACATTGCCAAGCACTATACCCGTAAAAGACTGGTGGAAATATTTGCGGAAGCATTTTCAAAAAAAATGAATGAAAAGAAAGCTATCAAAATGAACAATACCGACTTAGAAGAAGTACGGGCGGAAATTAAGAAGAAAGTCCTCACTCTGATTACAAAAACATTTGCATATCAAATAATTGGATGCAACTATCAGGGCGCGGACATTGAAATCGGCCAGTACAAAATTATTACCAAAGACCTTAAGACGGCTAAAGATGTTCGAGGAACTCCAATATTGTTGGCTGTGCCGCCGCTTAATTTTGACTACAAAAACTTCATTGTAATACCGATAAACGGTAATGATAACGAAATAATGCAAAAAAAGGCGTATGAAATTGCGCTGGATATTCTCGCATTTATCAAACTGACAGAACCAAATTCACCAAAACTTACGCTAGCAGATGCATATCTTGAAAGCCACAAGTGGAAAGGAGAACAAATATGGATGGTTTCTTATCGGAATCGCGGGGTTATGCATTGGGATGCAGAATTAAAGGACATCGGATTACACGAAAAATTTAAACTTAAAGAACATCTGGCAGGAATTGAAACACGGCCTATCAATCGGACAATATCTCTTGCTTTGACAAGATTTTCTAGGACAGAGGAAATCCCTCAAAATGCATTTAGACTCGCTGAACTGATAGGCTGTCTAGAAACGCTATTAATAGAGCGAAATGAACCCCGAGTTAAAGACTCAAACATTGCAGAATTGCTGACCCAACGTATTACTGTACTGGTTCCAGGCCTAATAGAAGACCGAGTAGCAGATTTATTGAAGAAGGCATATCATCTGCGTTCTAATTACGAGCATGAATCTGACCTGGAATATCAAGAAGATATTATTAAGACCGTTAGACACTTCCTTCTAGAAAACGTGCTTTTTTACTATATGCAACTAGCGGAAAAATTCAATTCAAAAAAAGAACTTATAGATTATCTTGATGAGATTTCAAAGAAAGCTAAATCCGAAGGAACGAGTTGAAAAAAATGGATGCTATTATAAAAAACGTGATTTATCTTAGTCCGCCAGTTGGTTTAGCAATAGTAGGCGCATATTGTCTGGAATTATCCTCAACAGCATCTCAGTTTCAAAGCACATACTTTTTTACGGGAATTGCAATAATTTTCGCGTCATTTTTCCTAGCAAAATACGGGTTTGACTCACTTGAACGAATGACCAAACACAAGAACAAAACGAAACTGAAGGTTGAAAAGGAAAAGACCAGAGGTTTTGAGAAAAGACATCAAATCGAACAAGAAAGGAGCAATCGACTCGCGAACCAGCGAGAAGCGGAAAAGGAAAAATTCGGGCAGACCGTCACCAAGGACATTATTAGACGGTTGTAAACACACGTTTTTGGTGCAAACCATGGGAAAAATTAATCACGAACTATTGGAAAAATACGTTTCTTATGGGGACGAGTACAAAGAAGTAAACCTCGACAAGGTTTACGATACAAAGAAAATGCAAGATGACTGGTGGGAAGGCAGTCAATTCCTTATTTCTCATGCAATATACCAAGGCAGAACCGACATACTTTCTGAAAGAATAGAAGATACAATATACGAGGCCATCGAAAAGTATATTGGAAATAATCCGACGGTCTTACTAGAAAAAAAGAAATTCCCCGAACTAAAAAAGGAACTTGAAAAGGTGATAGGAAGAGGAAAAATTGGTAAGGGCGGAGACATAAAGATGATAATAGGCATTTTTGAGTTTATTTCGAATTTAAAGGACAAAAACATCATCAACCATTCAATTAACATGGTTAAAAATGGACGAATAAGACGGCTCAATGAGGAGTTAGATAATATCTATCAAATCGGCCCGAAAATTTCTGCATTTTACCTTAGAGACCTCGTGGACATATACTCGCTTGAGAAATATATTTCCCAAGATGATTTGGTTGTTATACAGCCAGTAGATACCTGGGTAAGACAAGTATCGCAGAAAATCGGGATTTCAGAGCCCAACGATAATGACGAAGTTATTAGAAGGAAAATCGTGGACGTATGTATCGAGGAGAATATGTCGCCAATAAAATTTAATGAAGGCTTGTGGTATGCGACATATCATGAAAAATTATAGCGTTGTTGCAACAGAAAGAATTGCACTTCCCGCATCTAAAACACTCCCACATCTGCAACAATACCTATTTGTCGGCGAGTTTGCTTCTTTGCATCTTGGGCATAGCTTGTTTTGAATCGCGGACACCACGGGTTGGGTGTTCACCGTTTTTGCCCCGTACAAAGCAATCAGGGTGTTGTCAACGTCGCGGCCGGATAGGTGGACGTAGGTTGAGGGCATTTCTGAGCCTTGCGTCCAGCCGAAGTACTCGTTCATCTGAGCTTCTGTCAGCTTGGAGGCCAGGACGGTTGCTCGGGAGTGGCGGAACAGGTGGGGGTATATTTTCTTGCGGATTCCGGCCTTTTTGCCTAGCTTTCGGAGCATGACGTATATGGACGCGGCTTCTGCAGGCTCTCCTGGTTGGTAGTACTGGTTTGAGCGAGGCGGCCACAGGCTGGCGTCTGGCTCTCCAGAGTGCTCGTACAGGTCAATCCAGGCAGTCAAGGCGGGGACGGCGTTGATTATGCGGACGCGGCGGTCACCTGTCTTGCCTGATACGCGCAGGACTGCGCCGTACTCGTCGAATTGGACGTTTTTCATCTTCAGGGACAATAACTCGCCTATCCGGCACCCGGACTCATACAGGACGAGGATTAAAGCCCGGTCTCGGAGGTGGTTGGCGGCCTTGACTATGCGTAAGACCTCTTCTTCGGTCAAAAGCTCTTCCGGGAGCTTGTGGGCGGCGTTCCTAAGCCGGGGCTTAATCCACTTGACTTCCTGGGGGAACTCCTCATCGTTGCCTTTGAACCACTTGTAGAATAGCTTGAGGATTACCTTGAAGTCGTGTTTTGACCACTCCGAGTAACCCTTGGCTTCCAAATCACCCACCAGGGAAACTAAGTCGTCCTTGGTGGCCTGACTGAAGGGCGTTTTCAGCCAGTGCGCCCAGTAGCGGAGGGTGTAAACGAGCTTGACCGCCCTTGAACTGGTTATGCCGTTGGCGACCTTGTTTTTGCAAAAGCGAATAATCAAGTCCTTGTTCTCTTGCGTGACTTCCGGGTCTTTCGCTAGCCTCGCGTAAGCAAGGTTAAACCGTTGCTGGTTTTTTTGTAGCTGGCATCCGCTGCTCATTCTAACCTACTCCACGGACACAAGACTATTTATCTTTTCACGCAGTATTCAACGTGATAAACAACGCCCCTAGACCGCATCTGAGCGTCCTCCCGGGGCTTAACCTCTTTTTCTCAAACCCACAATCGGCCGATTTATTAATCTGGGTAAAAAAAGTTCTTTGACAGACACTTCAGGTCACGATAGCATGACAAGGGACATCCAGAACAATGGCAAGAAGAGAACGAGCCTGACGGTGAAGGGGCCGAAGCTGATGCTTGGGAAGAAGGAAGTGACGATACACAGCCCCGAGGTGCGCTTTGGGTTCAAGAAAATCAACAACTTCACGCACAACCTCAAAAGGACGCTCAGCATGCACGGCTATACCGGCACCCTTGACTGCAAGAGCCCGCTTGTACTCAGGCTTGAGAGCGAAAAGCCGGAAGAGATGCCGTTTGTGCCGTACAAGCTGCTGAACAACCTCCGGACCAAGGCAGTTGAGTCCGGAGTACAAGTCAACGTCCAGCTGCCCGTCTTTTCCCACCCGGCCAACGGCGAGACGCCACTTGGGACCAGCAATGGCGACATCCACAGCAACGTCAAGCTCATCTTCCCATTGAACGTCAAGATGAAGCACACCCACCCAAACGCGATACTGTTCACAAAGAAGGAACGCAAGACGCTCAACGAGGCTGTGGAAAAGGGCATCATATTCAACCTTCGCACTCCGATGGAATACCGATCCAAACTGCACGCATACACGCTAAGCAACAAAAAGAACGGCGAGAAGCAGGAGTGCAACAACCACTTCTTCGACAACATCCTGGTGGAAGGAAAGTGGCTGAACAGGAGGGACAACACTTCGGTAAGCAGGCCGACGGAAATCGACTTCATGACCATCAACCACTCGCTGAAGACGATACACCTCTACGAGATATACAACCGCAACATAGACAACCTCGAAAACAAGACCAAGGCGTGGCGCATCATCGCGCACAACGCCGCAAAGCACGGCTACGTGGTGGAGCCGATAATACTGATGACGCACAACAGGAGAACTGACGAGACCAAGAGGCAGGCCAAGGAAAAGGTCGACGAGATAATTTCCGAGGCGAAGAAATGCGTGCTGCAGTACTTCCCCCACGTTGAAGTGCGGAAAATCAACGTGCCAAACATAAGCGTAAATAAGTAGGATTCACTTAGTCGCAGCGGAAGTCAAGCCATTCCGCCGCTATTTTCTAAGTTACTTTTTTGCTTGGATTTTTAGTCCATCTCAATCTCATCGACTAAGAGGTCTTCGAAATCCATTTCTTTTATTTCTTCATTCATTGTGAATCGGAGGAAAGGAATTTTCCTTTTCCGAATTGGTAATATAATTGGGGATGCCCGGATTAATAATCCCTCTTTTGAGGGGCGAATCGTAGGAAAGAATGTGAAGATATTAATCACACCACCTGCCCAGATTCCTTTTGCAGGGGTACCAAAGCTCGGCCAAATGAGCTGGACTTAAGATCCGGTCCCTTAGGGGTTCGTGGGTTCAAATCCCACCCCCTGCACTCTTTTTCCTAAGGCTTTCTCGCAACCGGATAGATTAGCGACGGCCCCGCAGCTGTTGCCAGAAGCACCAGCACCCAGAGCCTGCCTGCAAGGATATTGTAGTCGGCAAGGAGCTTCTCCCAGGAGTTTCCCATCACGTAGTGGCCGAAGACGAACTCAAAGAGTATGGTCATCAGAAGCCACGCCAAGCCCATTAGGGCGAGCTCTCCTTTCGTGTAGTCTATTTTTGCGTACTTGAAGAACGCATACATTGCAATGAAAAACAACGAGATTCCGACAAAGCAGCTGGCTTGGTGCGCAAGCAGCTCGCCCAAGAAAGGGCGGTAGCCGAACTGGCGCAGCGTGCCGTTGAGGATTGCGATGATTACAAGCAGAAACCAGAACAAAAACGGGTAGAGGTATTTTTTCACGAGGATATTTCCAAGGGGCAATATTTAATCCTGCAACCCGCTGATTATGTCCGATGGACAAGCTTCGATTGGCGTTCACGGGCATTTTGCTGCTGCTTTTGCTTACGCAGGGAGTCCCGCCAATTTTTGTGGCATTCCTGGGAATTTTGTTCGCCGCAATATTCCTCTTCAAGGACTACCTCTGGAAGCGAATAGAGAAGTTTCTCGACGCCAAGAACGTGCCTAAGGAACCGAAGTGGCTGCGCTGGCTAATCATGTTTGTGGTGTTCTTTGCCGCATACTACATAGTCAAGTTCGTCCTGTTCTACCTGCTCGGGCTTGCGGGTTTTGACCTGCAGGCCGAACTCATAAAGTCGATGAACGTGACGCAGTAGGAAAAAAGGGACGTAAACCATTCTTGAAAAAAAAGAAGTCCCGCTGGCCTGATTTGAACAGGCAACACTCTGATTACCATCTGGAGAGCAGCGCCGGCATCATAAATCAGCCGGGCTGTTATGCCAAGCTACAGTCAGATGCTCTGCCAGGTTGAGCTACAGCGGGATTCGCCTTAGCTGGCCGCAAATACGCGGGCCATGTGGACAATTACTATAAAGGCCAAATTAAAATAGCGTTTCGCTGGCCGGTTTGAACCCCCCTCAAGCCTTTAATAAAGGCAGTTCTAATTATTTGCGATGATTTTGACTATGGATTACCCCTCTTGCACGAGCCTAAAGACCCTGTTTTTTGCAGCGCTCCTGCTGCCGCTCCTCTGCAGCGCCGCTGGAGTTGACGACGCGGCGCTGAAGTACCTGCTTGCCAACGAGGCCTCGACGGCCACGATCACCAACTTCACCTCGGGCGGCACCACGTACTACATGGTGTTCCAGAACCAGACCGAGGCGTTCGTGCTCAAGGCGGAAGGGACCGGGTTTGCCATAGTATCGGACAGGGCTGCGCTCACCACCCCGCTCAAGGACTACCTTGCATACAAGTACGACGCAGCAATAACCTCAGACAAGATTGCAAGCATAAAGTCGGAGTACCAGAAGATACTCAACACCTCGACAAACTGCACCAAGCCGATGGCCGACCTCCTGCTCAACCCGTACCAGATGACCCTGGTCTGGGACAGCGGCGACTACACGGGCAACACCTACCGCGCATACACGCGCCTCAGCGGCATCAACAACACCCGCAGGATAAACATAACCGGGCTCACGCAGGACGAGGCCGAAGCGCTCCAGAACAAGTCGGGAATCAACAAGGCCATCCGCTACGGGTACCTCGCAGTTGTCGCCGGAGGCACCGGGTACATAGGCGAGCTGTCGGACAACCTTTCGACAAGCGCGACAACCGTTGACAACACCGCAATAATCGAGCAGATGCGCACGCTCATAGCCAAGTTCAAGACGCCGCTTGCGCAGTACACCACCGACCACAACTTCATGAACAAGTACTACCCGGGCGTGCTGTACAAGGCGTGCACGTTCACTTCAGCTTCGTTTGCGACGATGGACACGCTGCTTGTCGCCAAGGCCATACCGTCCGAGGCCGAGCTTGCGGACAACCTCTCAAAGTCCGCCACCGGCCGCGCAACAAGGCTTGCGGCAAGCGGCGACATAATGGCAATAGTGGCCTCAGAGCAGGCAAGCGCGGCAACGCTCGGCCAGGAGGTCGCTGCTGCAAAGCAGGTGCTTGCCCAGTACAACCTTTCAACCGAAACAATCGACTCCAAGCTTGCCGAAGTCACGGCAGCAATCGAGCGCACCGGAAAGTCAATGACAAAGACCGAGGCGGAAACCCTGGATGCGGACTTCAAGGCAAAGCTTGCCGCTGCAAGCGGGTTCGCGGGGCTTGTGACGCAGGAGTCAACTGCCCTTGCAACTGCGGAAGCGACGCTTGCGCAGGCGCAGGCCGCGATAGGCCTTGCGGCCGCAAGGATGGGCGAGACCGACATCAACGTGAACAACCTCAACGAGACCTGGGACCAGGCGCGCGTTGCGCTTGAGGCTGCAAAGGCGCAGCTTGCGCAGGGCAAGGCCGAGTCGGCAGCTGCGGTGACTGCTGCAACGACCACTCTGACGCAGGTCAAGACAACAGCAGAAGGCCTCAGCCCCACTGCAGGCCAGACTGACGTCCTGATCATCGGGTTCGTGCTGCTTGTGATCATAATCGGAATAGTCGCGTTCTTCTACACCAAGGGCCAGAAGAAGGAGCCGCCGGTCTCGATTGCAGCAGGCCCCGGGACCCCAGGGCTGAAGAAAGGCACTTCGGGCATAATCGTCGAGCGCAAGTGAGCTTGGATGGACATTGAGACCCGCATCGGCATAATCAAGCGCAAGCCCACTTCCGAAGTCGTCACCGACGAAGACCTGCGGAACCTACTGGAGACCAAGGCACGGCCGGTGCACTACATCGGAATGGAGATATCCGGCCTGCTGCACATAGGCTCCGTCTTTATGCTCGGCTACAAGCTGCGCGACTTTTTGGAGGCGGGCTGCACCGCACAGGTGTACCTGGCTGACTGGCACTCCATAATCAACAACAAGTTCGGAGGCGACTGGGACAAAATCAACCGCGCCTCGAAATACTACGAGGAGATGTTCAAGTTCTTCGCCCCGGGGGTGAAGATTGTCCGCGGGAGCGAGCTTTACCACGACAACGACGAGTACTGGAAGAACGTGATTACATTCTGCAAGCACGTCACGCTTGCACGAGACGTGCGCTGCCTGGAAATCATGGGCAGGAGCCAGAAGGAATCCCTGGACGTTGCCAAGTACATCTACCCGCCGATGCAGGCAGTTGACATACGCACAATAGGGGCGGACATTGCCCACGCCGGCATGGACCAGAGGAAAATCCACATGCTTGCGCGCGAGGTCTACCCCTCGATGGGGTTTGCAAAGCCCGTTGCGGTACACCACGCACTGTTGCCGGGGCTTTTGGAGCCGCCCAAGGTGGAGGCCGACGAGGGCCAGACCGAGAAGGAGGCAACTGTTGCCGCGGCAAAGATGAGCAAGTCAAAGCCGGACACCTCGATTTTCCTTTCCGACTCGACTGAGACAATCAAGAAGAAGATTTCCAAGGCATACTGCCCGCCCGAGGCCGAAGGCAACCCGGTGCTTGCGCTTGTCAAGCACATCGTGTTCAGGGAGCAGAAGGAGTTCACAATAATACGGCCTGCCAAGTTCGGCGGAGACGTTTCCTTCCAGTCCTACGAGGAAGTCGAACAGGCCTATTTGGAAAAGAAGCTCCACGCAGCTGACCTCAAGTCAGGTGTTGCGGAGGCAATGGACAGGGCGGTGTCGCCCATAAGGTCGCACTTTGAGAAGCGGCCGGAGCTTCTGGAAGTCTTCGAACAGGCAAAGATTACGCGGTGAATTGCTTTGGAGAGGGAAATCGCAAGGGAAGTTGAAAGGAAGTCGACCACCCTGCCGTTTTACCCAAAGACCGGGACCGCAACAGTCGCCGATTCAACTGCAAGGATGATGGAAGCCCTGAAGCTTGACGAGAAGCAGCTGCAAATATTCAAATTAAACAGGCCGGGGCTTTCGTTCAAGGAATTCCTTACGGCGATACGCAACCACGAGCTGCTCAAGGAGCCCAAAATCGCCGAAAGGAAGGCGTACCGCGAATTCATCCGCAACTGCGAGGACTGCCACAGGAAGGACGAGGACGGAGAGATGGTGCTTGACAAGAAAAAAGTCAGCACGTCGATACACCCGCTGTACGACCTGTACCGCTTCTACAAGCAGTACTGAAAAATAAAAAAAATGGGAAAGGAAACTATGTCCCTTCAGCGTACGCGTTCAGGTAGGCGACCTGTTCCTCGGTGAGCTTCTCTATGCCTATGCCCATCGACTCGGCCTTGAGCGTTGCGACGTCCAGGTCGATTTTTTCAGGCACGTCGTGCACCCCCGGCTTGAGGGACTTGCCGTTCCTTGAAAGGTATTCAAGCACAAGCGCCTGGTCCGCAAAGCTGAGGTCCATCACCTCGCTGGGGTGGCCCGCGCCTGCGGCAAGGTTCACTAGCCTTCCTTCCGCAAGGAGGCAGATTGACTTTCCGGCCTTGAGCATATAGCGCTCCACGTGCGGGATGATTTCCTTCTTTGACACCGACATCTTCTCCAGGTCGGCAATGCACAGCTCGACGTTGAAGTGGCCCGAGTTTGCGATTATCGCGCCGCTCTTCATCTTCTCAAAGTGCCTTCCGCGGATCACGCTCTTGTTGCCGGTGACTGTGACGAACACGTCGCCTACTGCGGCAGCGTCGTCCATTGTCATGACGTCGTAGCCGTCCATTGCCGCGCGCAGCGCCTCAACCGGCTTGACCTCGACCACTATTACGCGGCATCCCATCCCCTTTGCGCGGATGGCAAGGCCCTTGCCGCACTGGCCGTAGCCAACTACCACGAACTCCGAGCCTGCAAGCATCTTGTTTGTGGCGCGCATCACCGCGTCGATTGTTGACTGGCCGGTGCCGTAGTAGTTGTCAAAGAGGTGCTTGGTGGGCGTGTCGTTTACCGCGACAACCGGGAACTTGAGCTTGTTGTCCTTTGCCATCGCCTTGAGGCGGATCACCCCGGTGGTGGTCTCCTCCTGGCCAGTCACTATTTCCTTGAGGAGCTCGGAGCGCTTGCCGTGCACCATGTTGATGAGGTCGGCCCCGTCATCCACAAGGAACTGGGGCTTGACGTCAAGAACGTGGTTCAGCTGGGCGTAGTACTCTTCGTTGTTGCACCCGCGCACGGCATGCACCTCGATGCCTTCCTTTGCAAGCGCCGCTGCGACGTCGTCCTGGGTAGAGAGGGGGTTGGACGCGCAGAGCGCGACCTTGGCGCCTCCTGCGGTGACTGCCTTTGCAAGCACCGCGGTCTCCTTGGTCACGTGCAGGCACATTGCGATGCGCAGGCCCGAAAAGGGCTTTTCCTTCTCGAAGCGCTCCTTGATTTTCATGAGAACTGGCATGTGCGCCTCCGCCCACTTGATGTTCTCCTCGCCCAATGGCGCAAGGCTGATGTCCTTTACCGTAAAGCCTGTGTTCTGGACCATCCGATTACAATCCCCCACAAATAGTTGAAAAAACAAACGCCGCCGGTTTTGCCGGCACTAATTATTCCGCAAAAAGGCTTAAAGCCGCTTTGCATTGGAAGCGGCAGGGTGCGTAGTCTTTAAGTTAGCCTAGGGAGTAATTGCTCCGCATAGGATATGGCACGCTTTACGCGCGGGTTTGCGCTCTGGATACTCACCAAGTTCGCTATGCTGTTCTTCATCTTCGCGCTTGCCGGCATACTGCTGCAGATGAGCGTGGCGCAGCAGTCCGGCGCGTGCGCAACCCAGGCAGGCGACGCGGCCTCCGGCATCACCGCAAAGATATCCCAGGTCATATTCTCCCCGTCGGAGGATGAGAGGCAGACGTACTCGCTTGTTGGCGCGCTCCCTGTTGGCAGCAACGGCGTGCGCTACGGGATAAACATGACCTACAGGGTGCTTGCATCCTCGAACGGCAACGCCGGGCTGTACATCAAGCTTGGCTCGCTTTCCGAGGTTTCCTGCGACTCAGGCACCAACATCGGGCTAGGAGCGCCCGGAAAGTACACGGTGGTGTTCGTCTCGCCTTCGGGGATGCAGAAGGCCGCGCCAGGCTCGATGATGCGCCTGACGCCTTCGGAGGGCACCGAGGGGCTTAAGAGAAGCAGGTACGTCATAATACTCAAGTGCGCGCAGAAAAGCCCCGGGGGGAACAGGTACCTGTTCATACAGGACTGCCACCAGGAGTCGCTTGCCGACTGCTCGGAGCTGAACTTTGACAGCGCAACTGTGAAGACTTGCTGCGGCTGGGACCCGGCCGCGTGCCCGATAGGATGATTCGATGAGCAGGCGCGGATTCATAGGACCGATTGGCGACGACATCCCAAGCATATTCCCGCTAATGGCCGGCATCGTGCTGTTCATAGCAACAATCATTTACGCCAACGACGAGTTTGCGGCAAAGAACGACGCGCTCAACCTGCGCAAGGCCGGGCTGGACATGGCATATATAGTGGTGGAGAAGGGCTACGTCAACCAGGGCGGGTTCGACGAGACCTGCGAGGACCTGCTCAGGCCCTCGGCGCGCAAGAACAACGTGTTCTTTGCGGTGATGCTGCGCGACTGCACAACCGACCCGTCCGAAAGCTTTGCCGGCAAGGAAATCTGCAGCCTTACGCAGGAGACCAACGCCGAGATCACGTCAGAGTACCTCACTTCCAAGCAGACCTCGATATACAACTACCCGATTGCAACGGAATGCGACACGACTGCGGGCACGCGCACCGGCCTGGGCAGCGTGAGCATAATAACGTGGTACAAATGAGCAACGAAAGCCGCGCACAGGCAAGCCTCTTTGACGGCATCACGTTCCTTACACTGGTGATGACCTCGATTGCAATCATATTCGTCTCGCTCTCAGGCTACGGCTCGATGCAGAACTCGGTAATCAACCGCGCGCACGTGACCAACTACATGCAGAACGCGTTCAAGACAATCTACTACGTGGAGACGGCCACGCTTTCGTCGATAACCTGCAACGACGAGCCGTACTACTGCAACTCCGAAAGCGACTGCAGGGCAAGCGGCAACTGCGTGATGGGCTGCGACGAGCTTTCGACCTGGACGGGCGTGTCGGTTGCGGAGATAATAAAGCGCGACATGCGCGACTACGAGCCCCAGTCCTCGGGAACCGGACTTGACGACACGTTCGGGCTTTCGCGCGCGCCGGGCAAGCTTGCCGCAAGGTGCGCGTTCAAGGAGATATTCCAGCCGTTCTCAACAGCGGGCTACTCGTACATGGTCGACTTCAAGAAGGTGGTCGGAAGCTCCACCGCGCAGGTCCCGCAGTCGGGCATGAGGGTCACCAACAACCAGCAGGTGACAAGCTGCGACCAGGAGATGGGCAAGGAGAAGCTTACGGTAAACGCGCCGTTCAAGGTCTTCAAGTGCACCAACGGGAACTGCGAGGGCCAGAACTTCATAATGACTGCGTGCATGTGGCCAACTAGGGAAACTACTGCCGTAAGCTAGATGACATAAACCTTAATCAGCCGCACTCCGCGATTAGAACGATGACGACGAGGGAGTCGCGGCCTTCTTCTTTATGTGCACTTCCTCCCCGCACTTGGGGCAGGAGTACACGAACCCCGCGGCGTCGACCTGCACGTTGGGCGAGCAGTTGGTGCACATGCCCGAGCCGCAGTAGGGACAGAACACGATGCGCGAGTTCTTCTGGTGGCAGGTGGGGCAGCCCATGCCGCCTTCGTTGCCGATGTGCACGAACTCCATGTCGGAGTGCGACTTGAGGCTGGACTCGGCTGCCGGGGCCTTGCCGGGGCCTTCGACTGCGCTGATTTTTGAGAGCTGGTCGAACACGCCGCCGCTTTCGCCTGCAGGCGCTGCGGAGGGCTTCGATGTGCCGAACAGCTCGCCTTCCAAGTCATCGAACTTGCCTTTGGCGGCCTTTGCCTGGGACTTGGACTGCTCCGGGCTTGAGGGCGGGACGTTGACCATCATCGAGTCGTTGAGGGAATCCTCGTGGGCAGATGACTTGAGCTGGCTGTAGATGTCTGTTATTATGTCCGCAAACTCATCGGTCTCGGAGACGTCGCGGGGCGCGATTACCTTTATCGAGCCTGTGCGCGCGTACAGCCGCCTGCGCGATTCCGAAGGCTCCGCAGCTGCGGGCTGCGGCGCTGCTTGCCCGGGGGCTGCTGCCTGCTGCTCGTAGAACCTGCTGCGGCGCTGCTCCTCGGACTCCGCTGCATTCACCGCAACGGGCTTCTCCGCAGCTATAGGCACCAAGTCCTCAATCATCATCTCGGACTCCCTCTCAAGCTCCTGCCTGGTCTTCACCGGGGCAGGGGGCTTTGGAACGCCAACCTGCGGGACTGCTTCACCTGCTGGCTTTGCGCCTGAAGGCGCGGCCGGGGCGGAAGGCTTGCTTTTGGGGTCGTCCGAGGGAAAGCCTGAAAGGAGCTCGTTGATTTTCTTGTCGTAGTAGTCCTTGCGAGAGCGCTCGTCCTTTGGGACGCTCTCATCAACCGGCTTTGCGGGTTTCTGGCTTGACGGGGGCTTTGCAGTTGAAACCACGTCCGGGGCGATGCCTGACACGAAGGGCGCGGCCTTGGTTGCAAACGAGGGCCTTGGCGAAGCCGCCTTCTGTGCGTACGCCTGCTTGCCTGCACCGGCATTTGCCTTTGCCAACTCCTTTTGCTGGAGCCCGTACACGAAGGGCGCGGGCACGTTGGCATCCGCCTTGACCGTGCCGGCCTGCTGCCTCTTTCCGGCCCGGACAAAGTCAGCCTCGGCCTGCTCTGAAAAATCAATGCTCGTGAACTGGACAGTTGCCTGCCTCTGCGAGTCAGGCTGCGGCCGCGCTCCCGCGACGTTCTGCACAATGGGGACGTCCACCTCCACAAGCTCCTGCTTTTTCTGCACGGTCTGTGGCACGCGCTTCTTGAAAAGGAGGTCAACGAACCCGAACAGCCCCGAAGGCTGGGCCACCACCGTGGCGACTGTGCGCGAAGGCCGGGCTGCAGCCGCATCAGGCGGCTTTGGCGCCTCAACTGGGCCGAATGCGCCAAACGGCGGCCGGATTGCCGCCTTCTGCGCCGAAACATCCATTGCCTTCGCGGCATTGGAGGCACTGTGTATGGGAAGGCCGACTGTGAGCATGCGCGGCGAGTTGACAAAGAAGTACAGCTTCATTATGCCGAAGGTCACGACCACGAGTATGCAGGAAAACAGCGGCATCAGGCCCTGGTAGCTGTGCATGCCCAGGCCAAAGTCAGCCGCGTGGCCGGCAAGCCACTCCACGCAAAACGAGATGCACATTATGAAGAAGCCCAGTATTGCAGAGACGCCCAGCTTGGCGTCCTTGTCAAGAAGGCGGATGTCGGGGTAGGACAGCCGGACTACAAGGTAGCCGATGCTTCCTGCGCCCAACAGGTACATGCCATAATAGAGCGCGCTTGAGGCGAAACTGAGGTCCATCGCGTAATACCCAAAATCCAAGAATAATCAATTTGCCGGACTATAAAAGAAGTGCGTTCCAAGCCTCGCAAAAAGCAAGCGGCCGCATTTTGCAATGCGGCGTTTCGGGAGCCTGTTTTATATACCAAAAAAGGGTAATGACTGCGTATGGACATCCCGACAGGAACGGACGTGCTGTTTGTAGCGATATCGTCAGTGGTAGCAGGGTTCATAATATTCCCGATAGTGTTTTTGCTTTCGTACTACTACGAGAAGCTGGAAAAGAAGCACCCCAAGACGCCAAAGATACTGCTGATGCTATTCTGCACAATACTGGGCGTGCTGGTTGCGGAAATCATAATCTACGCGTACGTCAAGTACTCGTTTTTGCCTGTTGCAGTGCCCTGAAGGTAGAAAGGGAAACTGAACCAGAACTCTGTGCCTAGTCTTTGTAGGCGCGCACTGCCACGACAGCACCAAGGAGCGCGACAAGCATCAGCACCGCAACCGGCAGGTTGTCAACTGGCACGCTTGGGACCGAAAACGGCGAAGAGGACGAGGAAGATGAGGAGCCGGTTGTGCGTGCAAGGCCCACGTAGTTGCCGTTTGCTACTCCCTTGGTGCCGTCCGACGTACCGTAGAAGCTCATTCCCTTTGAGGCGAAGTCGCTTGACAGGCTCAGGTCCTGGCCGTTGAGTATCTTTGCAAGCCCGGTAAGCGGGTCGAACACGAATATGCCGTTCTGACCCTTTGCGGCAAGCAGGGTGGCAAGCTCGGCAAACCCGTTGGGGCCGGTCACGTTGATTTCTGGGTAGCCGGTGGCCGCATTGGTGCCAAAGCCTATCTTGAATATGCCGTTCTCGGTTGGAACGGTGATGGTGCTGCCGTCTGATGACAGCGCGCCGGTAATCCGGTATTCCTTGCACGTGCTTGTCTTCTTGTCGCATATCTTGAGGATGTCCTCCCCAGCCGCGTTCTTGGTGAAGTAGTAGATGGTGTTGGCGGTCTCAAGCATCTGCATCCCGCCGCTTCCCTGCACCTGCGCAAGCGCCTTGTTCAGCTCGCTTGTCGTGTCCTCCATGCCGGCCTTGGAAGTCAGGTTGACCTTGATGGCGTTGTCGGTGCCATTGTCGTTGACGTTCTTGGTCGCGACCACTGACACGTCCTTGACGCTCTTTGCGAAGTCGCCCTCGCCCAGGATGTACAGGGCGACAACAAGGCGGTTGTTTGCAGAGTCGTACTCTATCCTGCCGCGCTTGAACACTATCGACTCAAGCTGGCCCGCGTCCACGCCTTCGTAGTTGGTGCCGGAAGTGAAGCCTGAAAGCGTCACCGACGCGTCGCCGTTGATGTTGAGCAGCGCGGAGTCCATAGCCTCGGAGCTTGTGAGGGTGCCCTTGTCAACAGCAGCCTGCGCGTCAACCGAAGGCGAGGTCACCTCAGTGCCGACCTTGCTCTTGGTCGTGGTAACTGCGCCCTTCTGTAGGTCGGATTGCGTCACCTGCGTGCTGTTTTCGCTTATCGGGACTCCGCCGAGGTTGTAATAGCCCGCGCCAAGCGGAACAATCGGAGTTGTGGTGGTCGTGGTGCCCGCGGTAAATATGAAGCGGATTGGTGACCCCTTCTCAAACAGCGCAAGCCCTGTCGACGTCTTGACAGCGGAGACTTCGCCCAGCACGTCGCTAAGGTCGCCGCCAGTGATGCTCTTGCCCGCAAGGCCCGAAAGCTGCGAGATGATGCACTCCGTGGTTGCGCAGCCCGTTGACGCCTTGACGTGGGCGTCGGTGTCCGCCTGCATTATCACTTCGTCGGAACCGCAGCCCATCGTTGCCGAAACCAGCACGTTTGGAAGGACAGTCTTTGCGATGTCCTGCATCAGCGTGGAAAGGAGCGCGCGGTCGCGGTCGGAAATCTGGGTCTTTGCGCCTGTTGCTTTGTCTATCACGTACGTTCCGGAGTCGGTCTCGCAGACCGCCATGGTAGTGCCGTCCTGGCACTTGCGGAAGCACCCGCCCTGCTCAAGCTTGTTGTAGATTCCCCAGCTGACTTCGCTTGCCCCGTCAAGGTGCAGGTAGTAAAGGTCCGACGGCCTCAGCATCCCGCTCTGGCTGTCCATGGTCATGCGGGTGTTGATTACCTCGGTCTTTGCCTCCGCGCTAATCGAGCTGCCGACGCCCTGGAGCGCGCTGCCGAAGCTCAGGTTGCCTATGACGCTTGAGGACTGGATTGGGTTGAGCTTCTGCGTAAGCGATGCAAGCGAGTTCTTGGGCTTCTTGTCAAGCTCCTGGTACCCGACCAGGGTGTAGTCGGTGTCCTTGCAGGTGCGCACGTACTCAAACCCCTCGTTTGCGACGTAGCCCTTGAGGAGCTCTGCGGGGCTGATTATGCCGGAGATGGTGGTCAGCGCGTTGACGTTGTTTTTGTTGTTTGCAACCGCCTTGACAATTTCGTCGGCTTTCTTGAGGGTGGTAGAGCTTGAAGCTGCGGCCCTTGTTGTGAGCGCACCCTTCATAGAACCGACTATTTTTCCGATCCAGCTCGCCTGCTCCGCGCCGAACGAAATCATCATGACGTTGGATGCCTGGGAAACCGCTGTTGCGGCGATGTATTGGTTTATGTAGTTAGTCACTCGCGCGTCGCTGCACACGTCATTCTTCGAAAACGACGTGGGGTCCGAAAGCACGCGCAAATAAGTGTCATAGACCATTATGCGCATTATGGGCACTAACGCAGAGTCCGCAATGTTCTTGGTGGCGGACAACCTCCAGGAAACAATCGGGAAAAGCGAGCCAAGGGCGCTGTATACTTCAGCGCTCATGTCGGCCTGGTTCAAGGCGGTGCCCATAGTCATGTTGCTTACGTACAGAGGCATGCGCGCGTACTTGGGGTCGTCACGGACGTCCTCAAAGACGGTCGCATCCGACTTGCCCTTCCAGTTTGAAGTGACCTGCCAGCTTGACGAATAGCCCGACGAGGGCGCCTTGAACTCGATTGCAGTCGTCGACTCCAGCGAGGACTGCACATCCGTGGTGGTGTACGGCGAGTTGACGATAATCATGGGCCCCACCCCGAACGCCTCGCGGGGCGTACCGGAGCCGAGGAACCCGGAAATTGTCTCCATGATGCGGCCTGAAAGCGCCCAGTTGGTTGCGGTGCGGAACTCTGAAAGGACGTCGTTGCGGTTGATGTAGATTATCAGGTAGTTGTCCGGCGCAAGCTTTCCTGTGCTTGACAGCGACATTCCACGGGCAAGGGAAAGCGCCATCCTGCCATATCCAAGCCACGCAAAGCCGAAATAGAAGTTGGACTGGAGCTTGCCCTCGATTACCTCGCGGATTGCCGCCTGCTCCTTCATCACTCCTTCACTGAGGGGGCCGTACCGGCTCTTGTACACTACCTCGCGCTCGTTTTTGACAAGCGTAGCGTCCAAATAGGACTTTTCAAGGCCGGCAAAGCCATAAGCGCTATATACCTCTCCGACTTGAGTCGACCCCTTGTCATTTAAGAAACTGGCAACGGCAGTTGCATCTTCAGGATTCAGGCCTGCAGCGGTTACCTCATCCTTAAGCGCCTTAACTGCATTCTTGCGTTCTGTTAAAACAGTAGTCAACTCGGCGCTAATGCCAGTTGCACCCATCTCCCGGTCAAGTGCCTGCTCAATCTCATCCAAATTTGAGATGAATGCGGTCGATTTGACCTTGTTGGTGTTCTGCAGTACTTGAACCAGTTCCAGTTGGGTGGCCTTGCGGTTGGCTGCAGAAATAGTCTGCACTGCGCCGGTGGAGGACTTGCCTATTGACTTTACGCCAATAGTCACCTCGTTGAACAGGTCGTCCGCAGTTGTTTGGACGGGATAGCCAGTGGTGGAAATCCTCGGGGTGAACAACCGGTCAGAAACGTCCTTCTGCTCTACGATGGACTTGTCCCACAACTCCGCCTTCTTGCCATCGTCAGTAAGCCTGGTCGAGTAGTCCTTGAACTGGGAAATCATGTATGCAGTCTCAAGCGCAGTCACCATCGTGTCAATGGTCATCACCGTGCCTATTGCCGAGACGTAGTTCTGGAACCTCTTGGGCACCACTATGCTGTTGCCGCCGTTGAGCGACATTGCCGCAATGGTGCTTTCCGAGGTGAGGTGCTGGTTGGACTTGAGCGTCGTCGAGGAGCCGTCAAAGCCCACTGAAAGGTCGCGGTCAAGCTGTGCGACGTAGGAGACACGGCCCTGGATGTAGGAGGAGTCAAGCAGGCAGGCGTCCTGGTTGCCGTTGAGGTCCTGGAGGGAAAACACGTCGGAAAGCGAGAGCGTCTTGGAGTTCGGGAGCTTGATTTTGTAGTTGGTGTACGCAGGGTTTTCGACGGAGAGCGCAGATGAGCCCAGGAGGCTTGTGAACTTGCCCAGGAAGCCGGAAAGCGACGGGTTCTTGTCAACTTCCGCCTGGAACATCTGCATGCTTATTGTACCGTTTTCAGAGTCGACGGAGAAGTCGTTTGCAACCTCGTCTACTGACTTTCCAAGGAGGCGCGCGACGTCTGCGACCGGCACGCGGGCGTTTGCGGGGGTGCTTGAGCCGGTGCTGATGTAATTATTCACCACTACCTGGCCGCTGCTTGTTGCGTTGGTGAATGCTGTGGAGTCGCTTGTCTTGAGCGCGGAATCGGAAAGCGAGTTGACCTCGTTGCCCACAAAGCCGAGGGTGGAGTCCCAAATCAGCTTGACTTCGGAGCCGGACTGCCTGGAAACCGAACATGCGCCGGATGAAGCCAACGCGGATGAAGTCGTGGCCTTTGCAGCGGGGGTGGGAGTCGGGGTTGACGCAAACGATGCGGTTTTTGCTGCGGAGATTTCAGATGCAAAGGATGCCGCTGCGTTCTGGGTGGCGGCATCGGGCCCTGTTGAGAAGGACTGTGCGAATGAGAACGGCGCGAAAATCTCTACAAAGAGTATGAAAGTTACAAACGCTGAAAAGGCCTGCGGATTCGGCCTGCCGGACGGAAACATACAGTATAGGATAATCCTTTGGCCGGTTTAAATACTATCGCGATTGCGGATTCATAATATGCGGACGTTCTTGCAGCCAGTAAAGTCCTTGTCAGAAGTTATCAAGGCCATTTCATTGGCAACCGCAGACGCGTAAATTAACGCGTCGGATGCATGAAGGTCAGAAAAATCGCCTGCAAGAAGGGCAGTTTTTTCGTCAATCCCAATTACCCTCGCATTACTTCGCATGAAGGAAACCAGGGGTTGCCATTCTTTCTTCTGCCGCACAAGCTTGAGCTTTATTTCGGCAATGGAAATTACCGAAACCGCAGCCTGGCCGCTTGAGATGATTTTTTCCAACCCCTTTGCCTTCGGCTCACCTTGAAAGTAATCCACCCATGCTGAAGTGTCCAACAGGTTCAAACCCTATCACGCTTGTCACGCATGCCATCGTAGCTAATGCTTGGCATACAGCCGAACATGCTTTTCTTTCCTTTTGACTCGAAGTGGGATTTTAAGAGTTGGTTTACCATTTTGGAAATACTTTTTGCATTCCCAAAGCGCGATACCGACTCGGAGACGAGCTCGCGGTACAACCCATCTTCAATCATAAGCGTGGTTTTCACGAAAAACACCATAATTAGTTACGGGAGTATGGTATTTAATACCGTAGTTTAAAACGACAAAGAAACAGGTAGACGAATTAAATAAAAAAAGCAACTATGCCGCGATTACTTTTGGCTTTGCCGGCGTTACCTTCGCATTTGCCTTGGCGTTGCGTGCCGCTTCCTCGGCAGCTGCCTTGCGGTCAAGCCTGCGCTTGGTGACCTTGAGGGCGTAGAACTGCTCGCTCTCAAGCCGGTTCAGGTGGAGCTTGATTACGCGGGCGGTGTCGCGCAGCTCTGGCTGCACGCGGTACTCAAGAGCGTTCACCCTGCGGTTGGTCTTCTCAATCTCGCCAAGCAGCCTCTTGAGCGCGGTCTCGGTCTCTGCGACGTCGATTGCCTTTGCAAGAACGTCGGAAAAAAGGTCTATCGCGTGGTCAAGCCGGGCGCTTGTGTCTGCGTAGTCGTAGCCGCGCTCCACAAGGCCCTTCTTTACGTAGCGGCCCTCGATTGCGGGGATGCGCACGCCCATGATGTTCTTGACCGAGACCTTGATTTCAGGCGGCTCCTCCGTGGTGAGGGCGACAACAGCAAGGCTGGTGTCGGAGTGGATGCACTCGGCGATTGCGAGGGCCTTGTAGGCCTCCACGGTCTGCGCGTCAAGCTCGGTGCGAAGGTCGCGTGCGCGCTTGACGATTTCAAAGAACTTCAGCACCAGCGCGTCGCGCTTCTGCGCAAGAATCTTGTGGCCCTTGGATGCGAGAGCAAGCTGGTTCTTGGTATTGATGAGCTCCATCCGGGTTGGCTTGATGTTGTCGTTCATTTTCTTCACGCATTCAAAAATTCTTGATTAAAAATAAAATAAAAGAATGGGGATGAAAAATCATCCTTTCTTCTTGAGGTACTTTGCCACGTGCTCGGGCTTGACGCGCTTCAAGTCCTCCTCAGGAATCATTGACAGGAGGTCCCAGCCCAGGTCAAGCGACTGCTCGATGGAGCGGTTTTCGGTGCGAGTCTGCGACACGAAGCGCTTCTCGAAGGCATCCGCAAAGCGCAGGTACTTCTTGTCGCGCTCGGTGAGGGCGTCCTCTCCGACCACTACCACGAGGTTGCGCAAGTCCATGCCCTCCGCGTATCCTGCGTAGAGCTGGGATGCCAAGCCTGCGTGGTCCTCGCGGGTCTTGTCCGCGCCAATCCCCTGGTTCATAAGGCGGGAAAGCGAGGGGAGCACGTTCATGTTGGGGTAAATGTTCTTGCGGTACAGCTCGCGCGAAAGCACCAGCTGGCCTTCGGTGATGTAGCCGGTGAGGTCGGGGATCGGGTGCGTGATGTCCTCGTCAGGCATCGTCAGGATGGGCATCTGGGTGACTGTCCCCTTCTTGCCCTTGATCTGTCCTGCGCGCTCGTAAATCTGCGAGAGGTCGGTGTACATGTAGCCGGGGTAACCGCGGCGTCCGGGCACTTCCTGCCGCGCTGCGGAAATCTCACGCAGTGCATCGCAGTAGTTGGTCATGTCAGTGAGGATGACCAGCACCTGCATGTCCTTTTCGAATGCAAGGTACTCTGCGGTTGTGAGCGCAAGGCGCGGGGTGATGATGCGTTCGACCGACGGGTCGCTTGCGAGGTTGAGGAACAGCACCGAGCGTTCGAGCGCACCGCTCTGCTCGAAATTGTTCATGAAGAAGCGCGCCTCGTCATAGGTGATTCCCATTGCGGCGAACACTACCACGAAGTCCTGCTTGTCCGAGGATTTCTTGGAGCGTACCGTGCTTTGACCTGCAATCTGGACTGCAAGGTCGTTGTGGGGCAGACCCGCTGCCGAGAATATGGGCAGCTTCTGTCCGCGAACCAGGGTGTTGGTGACGTCGATTGTGCTGATTCCAGTCTGGATGAAGTCGGAAAGCGGCGCACGAGATGCGGGGTTGATTGCGCTTCCGGTGATTTCAAGCTTTTCGGATGAGAGGATGCTGGAGCCCCCGTCGATGGGCTCGCCGATTCCGTTGAACACTCGTCCAAGCATGTCCTCGCTTACGGGAAGCCGCAGGGTCTCGCCTGAGAAGCGAACGATGGTCTTTTCCACGTCCAAGCCGGTTGTCGAGCCGAATATCTGCACAGCAGCGTAGCCCTTTGCGGTCTCAAGGACCTGGCCCTTCTTCTTTTCGCCGTTAGGCATCACGACTTCGACAATCTCGTTGTAGGCCGCGTCCTGGACGCGGTCCACCATCACGATGGGGCCGAAGACTTCCTTGACCGTCTGGAATTCCCGTATCATTTTCAAACACCGTTTC
>Ga0074198_1000534_pt1 | contig 37829 bp, 43 predicted proteins | sample EPASupsiteSAE323_FD_64527 | JGI IMG/M metagenome (GOLD analysis project Ga0074198, IMG submission 64527) | Bioremediated contaminated groundwater from EPA Superfund site, New Mexico - Sample SAE3-23 | ecosystem: Environmental > Aquatic > Deep subsurface > Groundwater > Contaminated ... | reverse complement strand
GTTTAAAAGAAGCTAAAGATATGGTCGATGCTTTTCCTGCAGTCCTCGGCACTATGAAAAAAGATGCTGCTGCTGATGCAAAAACCAAACTTGAAGCCGCTGGTGCCCAAGTTGAGTTGAAATAATATTTCGACGAAATCCGCCAACTGGCGTGATTGAATTAAAATAATTCTTTTATTTTAAAACATTAAACCCCTCCTTCCGGAGGGGTTTTTGGTTTTATTTATTTTTCTCTATCGACACATGTCAATAGTCCAGGAGAACCCTGTCTAACCCAAATTGTTGTAGCCTTACTTCTATCTGAAGTTATTCCAGAATCTAAACAATTTTCAATTCGATGCATAATATAATCCATTTCCTCATTTGAAAAATTATTTTCATTACCAACATCACAAAAATCGACCTCCACTCCTATGTCTGTCTCTGCTTCTAATGGAAATTGTAATTCAACACCACCATCACCTTCAAAAAGTTCTAAAATATTTTTAAAAATCTCTTCATTATTTTCAAGATCTAGTCTTAAATTACTTAAAACTGACGGACTAAACACCATTCTTAGAGCAATATTTCCTTTAACTTTTATTCCATCTTTAAATCTCTCTGGAACTACTAAAGTTTTATTTTCTTTTTCTGATTGTCTAATCATAAAAGCAGACCCTTTCCAACCATCAAAAATTACCTTTCTAATACCAAATTTTTCTGTTTCATCAAAAATTTCTTCACAAGTCTTTTTTATTTGTTCTTGGTTTGGTACAAATTTTTTACCTTGACCATATTCATCTCTTCCATAACTAAAAGAAATTTGAAGCTCTGGATCAATTAAATCCTCTATTGATTTAATCCTAAATTCTCGATCGTTTGGATCTGGTATTTCTAATCCTTTTAATGTGACATCTAAAGCCACACCACAAACATCTTTACCATTTTCCATTGGATAATTATTTGGTAATCTCAATTCACAAATCGGCATAATTTATTTAATTTTTAATTTCGCTTGAATATATCAACTAAATAATCTAAAATACACTTGATGTCCGAACAAACAGACAACCTAAACTTTCTCTTAAAACCTTTTGGCTTAACTTCAGAAGAATCATTTATTTACCTTAACTTACTTGAAAATGGTACCTCATCAGCTCTTAAAATCAGCCGTCAAATCAATATAGCCAGAACCAAAGTGTATCGAATTTTGGACAAACTCATCGAAAAACAATTAGTTGTCCAACAATATTCTCAAAATGGTTTTAAATTCAAAGCCAATCATCCTTCAAAATTAAATCAACTAATTACTCAAAAAGAAATTGAAATTTCTAGTCTTAAACAATCCTTACCTCAAACTATCGACTTACTCGAAAAACATATTAATTTAAATCATCCTCAATCACAAATTCTCTATTATCAAGGGCAAGATGGTCTTTCTCAAGTCAATTGGAATTTATTAAACGCCAAAAATGAATTTTTAAGCTATGAGGTTAATCTTGCCGAAGCTTATCTCTCTCATTCAGAAGCCGAAAAATTACGCCAAGAATTAATCAATAAAAAAATAATTTCCAAAACTTTGATGAATAAAAAAAATCTTCAAAAGTATTCACAAGTTCCTGATGTACGTATTTTTGAACAAATACGTTATATCTCACCAGAAATCTTAACTATAAAGTCAGACATTTTTATCTACAATGATATTTTCACCATTTGTCATTATCTCGATAATCACGATATTTTTTGCCTAGAAATCAAAAACCAATTTTTAGTCGATATGCAAAAACAAATTTTTGAAAATCTTTGGTTACAAGCCGAAACTATTCAAGAACTGTTTCCGAAAAATTAATTCTTTCTCCTTCCAATTCCGATTCTAACTCACCAGTTACAATATTTTTTAAATAAAACTTCAATGCTGGAACCATCGCATGAAATAACATAAATTCATTAATATCAGCTTTATCGACCATCGTTGTGTCTCTAATAATAACTTTACCTTCCTTGTCCCAGAATATCTCTCCATCAATAACTCGAGCAATTCGGTGACCTTCAGGTAATCTGTATAGAAGTTCTTCTCGGATCTCGAAAGTATGATTTTCTTCATCAACAAAAGCAAAACCCAAAAGACTATCAATTTCCTCTCCGTCAATATCAATTATAATCTCTTGTAATTTACCTTTATTTGTTTTACAAGAGTCAATATTAACTAACTCTATATCAGCTTCACCTACAATATGTTCTCTTAAATATTCAGCTTTTTCTCTATACTCTTCTTCACCTGTATCCCCATATCTCAACATTAAACCATTGGCTACTTCACGTGCTTGGTCTAGTTTAAATTTAATAACATCCTCTTTTTCTTCTTCATCTCTAAAAAAACCAATCAGTTTTATTTTTTCTTCTTCTCCAGATTTAGTCAATATAAGTTCCTGATTAGTTTCATCTAGTGATGTTCTAGAAGGTTTTTCTCCACATCTTCCTGCTGGACCTGTCCAATGTAAAGCATCAGTTGGAGCTCCTTTATCTCTTTTTGACAAAGCTAAAAAGGACCCTGTATCATCCTCCATCCAAATCCACGCTCCACTAGATACTAATAACTTATCACCATTTCCACCTCTTAAATCACCAACTAATTGAGATTTACCTTCCAAACCTAATTTCATTCTCCAATCATTATTTAATATTACAGTTGAATCAGATGAATCAATACTCACCCTCCATTGATTTCTCGAAGGATCGTAAAAAATACCACTAGCTATAATATAAACTTTATCATAACCAGGCTCCCCATATTTAATAGGGTTACGTAAAAGTTCAGCCGAATTATTGTATTTAGTTACTTCTGATTTAATTTCAGGCGAATAACTCCCAAATTCTGTCATGCTTAAGTAATATAACACAACTTAGTCATAAATTATAGTATATAATATTGTATTATATACTTTTTTTAAAGTAACTCATTTCTTTCCAATTCTTTTAACTTATCGACTACCTGACCTACTTTTCCAGTCTGATCTTTTTTGGTAATTAATAAACCATCTTTAGTATCTATCACCACCAAATTCTCTACTCCAATTATAGCCACATATTTTTTCTCCCTTCGATAAACAAAATTATTATTTGCCTCTATTTCCAAAACATCATTACTGTCATACATATTTTTTTCTTTCATATAATTAGCCACCGACTCCCAAGTCCCAAAATCAACCCAATTAAAAGGTAATTCGACTACCAAAGCTTCATCATTTCTATAAACTAATTTGGTTACTTCTTCAATTGCTCCTTTCGGCATATCGGTATAATTTTTGACCACATCTTCATTTTTAGAAATATTTACTAATGGTTGATACCATTCTGGTTTATATTTTTGATACATGGCCAATAAATCATTCGGCGTCATCGTTGTATGATTAGCATGCAAAAGCAATTTATCTGTTCCCAAATATTTTTTGATTTTTTCTTCTTCCGTTCTGTCAATATAATCTGCTACTTTAAAAATTTTTACCCCATTATCCTCGGTCAACAAATCTCCTTTAACTAGATAATCTACTCCCTGTACGATTGATGCTGGTGTAAATCCTCCAGTAATATATTGACCTTTTCCGCAATTATTAGAAGCTGCTTCAATCATATCTAAAAAATTTTCGTTTGGTTCTCTTAAAACATCTGCTTGAACCAAAATAAATGGTTCATCACCAAAACCTCTTTTAATCAATTGAGCTGCCGCAAATCCAGTTGCTGGACCTTGGTTTCTCATTTCTGGTTCTACAAAAACATTATCCGCCACTATTTCTGGAACTAATTTTTTAGCTATTTCTGCTTGAACTTCATTTGTTTGTAAGAATATTTCTTCTGGTTTAAATTTTAATCTTAACGCTTCCCAATTTAATTGAAATAAAGACTTACCACCAATAAGCGGCAAAAAATGTTTTGGCATACTACTTCGGCTCATTGGCCACATTTTTGAACCAATTCCACCACAGATAATTACTGGTTTCATATCTCTATTGTATAATATGACAATGTCAAAATCAGAACTAATTTCACAAACTGAAAAATATTTATCTAATAAAAACCTTAATATTTCTCAAAAAGATATTACTAAACCTTGGGGAGCATATTGGTATATTTCTCCAGAATCTACAAATGATTTTTTAAAATCGTATTTCCCTGATTTCCAATCTAAAGAGTTACCTATTAGTCCTAAAATATTACTTGTTGAACCAAAAAAAAGACTTTCACTTCAACTTCATCATCGTCGATCAGAAGAATGGCATGTTATTCAAGGACCAGTCAAAGTTGTCGCCGGAGAAAAAGAATTAATTCTCGATACCAATCAATCAGTTACTCTAAAAGTAGGAGAGAATCATCGTCTCTGTGGTCTAGATCAAGCTGGTATTGTTGCCGAAATCTGGATACACACCGACTCTAATAATCCATCTGATGAAGCTGATATTGTTCGTCTCGAAGATGATTTCTCTCGTCAATAAAACAATTTTATTCATGTTAAGATAAATTTAACTATGAATTATGCTGTCATTATGGCTGGCGGTTCAGGGACTCGTCTTTGGCCTCTTAGTCGTAAAAATAAACCAAAACAATTTCAATCATTAATCTCTGAAAAAACCTTACTTCAAGAAACTTACGATCGAATCAAACAAATATTACCAGAAAACCAAATTTTTATTTCAGCTACACCAGAATATCAATCAGAAATTATTAAAGAACTTCCTAATATAGACAAAAATCATTGTATCTTAGAACCCAGTTCTAGAAATACAACTGCTTCTCATGGATTTATTGCTCTTCATCTTCTTCGATTAGATAAAGACGCTGTTTTTACTACAGTTCCTTCAGATCATAATATTCAAAATATTCCTGCTTTTATCAAAGTAACTCAAGCTTCTTTTGAAGCTATTGCCAAACATCCAGATAAATTAGTTACCTTGGGTATTACTCCAACTAGACCAGAAACCGGACTCGGTTATATTAAAATTGGCCAAGAATTTGGAGAAATAGCCAAGGAAAAATTTTATACTGTTGATTCTTTTATTGAAAAACCTGATTTAGAAACTGCCAAAAAATATGTTTCTGATTGGGGTTACCTTTGGAATAGTGCCAACTATATGGCTCGCGCTGACGTTCTAATAGGTTGGATTAAAAAATATCGTTTTAATACTTATCAACTTTTGGAAGAAATTGATCAACTTATTAAAAAAGACCCTAATAATCCAGAAATATCTAAGATTTACGAAAAAATAGACAAAGAACAATTTGCTGATTCAGTTGTTGAACAACCAGATTGCCCTACTTTAGTCATCCCTGTTAATTTAGGTTGGAGTGATATTGGTAATTGGGGTGCTATTTTTAATTTAATCTCTCAAGCTAAAAACACTAATCTAGTCACCAAGGGTGAAGTTATTAATCAGGACAGTAATAATTGTTTAGTTTATGGCGATAAAAAACCTATCGCTGTTTTTGGACTTGAAGATATTGTGGTTGTTGATACTCCTGATATTTTATTTGTCACTACTCGCAAAAAATCACAAGACATCAAAGAATTTTTACCCAAAATAGAGGAAAAACTACTTTAAAGTTTATTTCCCTTTTATAAAGTTATTTATATTCTCTATAGTTGTTTTAATTATTCTTTCAATTGCTTCTTTAGTATTAAAAGCATTGTGTGGTGTAAATACCACATCGTCTCTATCCCTTAGCATATGAAAACTCAATACTTCTTGCAAATTATCTTTAGTAATTTTTTTACTCATTACTACACTCATACTATCAACCAACATTTCTTCTTCTGTTACATCCAATCCCGCCCCTGCTAAAATTTTATTATTCAAAGCCCAGACTAAAGCTTCTGTTTCTACCACTGCTCCTCGAGCTGTGTTTACCAAAAAACTCCCTGGTTTCATTAACTTAATATTTTTTTTATTAATCATATGAAAAGTTTGTGGTATTGCTGGCACATGGAGTGTCACAAAGTCCGACATTTTTAGACAAGTCTCCAAATCAACATATTTAAAACCTAACTTTTTTGCTATTTTAGGGTCCTGTACCCCATCCACTCCTAAAACTTTCATTCCAAAGCCCTTAGCGATCTTAACTACATTTTGACCTATCTTTCCGCAACCAATTACACCTAATGTTTTTCCATACAAATCTACCCCCGTCAAACCCTCCGGACTAAACTCACCTTCTTCAACTGATTGATGAGCCACTACTATTTTTCGACTAATTGCTAATAATAATGCAAAAGTATATTCGGCAACAGTATTCGAACCATAAACCGGCACATTAGCCACTACTACTTTCCTTTTTGTACATTCCATACAATCAACATGATCCATCCCTGTCGACCTAGTCGCTACCATTTTGAGATTTGGCAGTTTAGCCAAAATATTTTTATCAAAAGTAGAGTAAATAAACGGCGAAATAATGTCGTATTTTTTAGCCATTTCCAAATCATCTTGGACTTCTTTTTCAAAAATACCTACTCCAAAACTATTCAATTTTGAAATCTCTCTTTCAATAATTTCTCTCTCCCATGATTTAACTCCAAAAAATGCAATTTTATATTCCATAAATAATTCTAACAAACCCTTTGTCCTTTTGGGACATTTCCCTTAAAAAGGGAAACTTAATCTTCAAAAAAATAAAAACCTCCCTTGTTTAAGGGAGGAAGTTCACATCAGTGAACAGGTGGGTTTATTTTCATTCTTGACACACAAATATCCAATGTGATTAACTGATTATAGTTAATCATTATTTTGATATTAGAGGAGCCAGTCAATGGATTATCAAACTGAATCACAAGATAAACTTGTGAAACAATCATCTAGCCCAAAGAAAATCAATGGCGTTTCCATTGATAATCTTCCTGATCTTCTCACTGTCGCTGAAGTTGCCGACTTACTTCGAGTCAGCAAATTAACTATCAAGCGCTGGGGAAAGAGAGGTAAATTGCCCGCTATTCGTATCAATGCCCGTGGTGACCGACGTTACCGCAAAGAGGCTGTTCTATGGCTTCTTGGTATTCAATCCGAATAAAAATAAGTGTTCTGAAGCCTTGGCGAAAGACACCCTGCCCAATTCCTGTCCAACTTAAGAAGTTTGTTCAAGTTCGTAATGATCTTCAATTGGTCTAGAATCACCTGTCAATTGTCTATAAACCGTTGATCCATTTTTATTACTTGATAATATGGCACCATCTTCACCAGAATACCTTATTTCACTTTTACTACGCTCAATTGGTAGACCATAACAATCATCACCTGGATCTTCACCATAAGGAGGAAGTGGTAGACGATCACGAGCTTCTTGATCACATTCTGGATAACCTTTTTTTACTGGTTTTTCTGGATTCATACGAGTATTCTACCTTTAGGTGTCCTTTTTATCAACCCCTTCTTCATCAAAAAAGGTTCGTAAACTTCAGTAATTGTGCCCACATCTTCAGATAAACTAGCTGCAATATTCTCTACTCCCACCGGACCCCCTTTATATTGATTTTTGACTACATCTAAATACTTTCTATCTGCATCACTCAAACCCATACTATCTACTCCCAACATTTTCAAAGCATCATCAACTTCTTTTTGACTTATTAAACCATCAGATTTTACTTGAGCATAATCTCGCACTCGTCTTAATAATCGATTGGCAATACGTGGTGTTCCGCGTGATCTTTTACCAATTTCTAAAGCCGCTTTAGCCTCTATTTTGACATTAAATACTTCAGCCGTTCTTTCAATAATTTCTTTTAAATCTTCATCAGTATAAAAATCTAATTGTTGAACATAACCAAATCTATCTCTCATTGGTCCAGAAATTAGACCAATTCGAGTAGTGGCTCCAACTAGTGTAAATTTTTGTAAATTTAATCTAACTGTTTTGGCTGATGGTCCTTTACCCAACACTATATCCAAAGCAAAATCCTCCATAGCTGCATAAAGCATTTCTTCTACTATTTTATTTAATCGATGAATTTCATCAATAAATAAAAAATCACCCTTTTTAAGTCCAGTTAAAATTGAAGCCAAATCTCCCGCCCGACTCATTGCCGGACCAGAAGTCATCTTCACATTTCCACCCATCTCTCGGGCCATTAGACAAGCTAGAGTTGTTTTTCCCAAGCCCGGTGGACCATAAAACAAAATATGATCAAGAGCTTCACCTCTCGACTTTGCTGCTGCCAAAAATATATTCAATTGTTCTTTTAATTTTTCCTGTCCAATAAATTCATTCAAAATTTGTGGTCTCAATTTCTTCTCAATTATTTTTTCTTCCACCTCTGCTTTTGGATCCAATGGTTGATTGTCTTCTTTTTTTATTTTCTTGTCCATTATTTTAAATTATTAATTCTTAATTTTTAATTAAAGATTTGTTAAGCACCAACTTAATTTTTCTTCTGTAGTTTCTAAAGTAACTGGTAATTTAGAAGTTACTTTATCAATTTCTTTTTTATCAAAACCAAGTTGTTTTAAACTCAAAACCAAATCACTTTCATCACTCTTTTCATCATCCTTAGTCAAATCTAATTCTCCCAATCCCCCAATTTTTGATTTTAAATCAATAATAATTCGTTGAGCTGTTTTTTTACCAATACCTTTTATTTTTTGAAAGAAATCAACATCAGCATCCCCGATTGCTTTAATTATCAAATCCGATTTTGTTCCAGCTAAAATTTGAGCCCCAGTCTTTGGACCAACTCCAGAAACTGAAATTAACATTTTAAATAGATTCACATCTTCCCAATTTTCAAAACCATACAAAGCCACCTCATTTTCCGACATCGCCATATAAGTATAGATTTTTACGTCGTCTCCAATTTGATAATTTCTTTTACCCACAAAAACCAAATATCCTACTCCACTAACTTCTATTTCTACATAATCACCAAACACCCTATCAACTTTTCCTTTTAAACTCGAAATCATAAATCTATTTTACCTTATCCCGAAATAAACCCAAAGACTACTTTTCTGTATCAATTTGATGTTCAGTTTTATATTTTTGTATTGCCTCTTCACTTATTCCATCAACTTTTGTTAAAAAATATTCCGGATTATTCCATTCCGGTTTAACTTCTATGTTTCTTTTTTTACTTTCCTCTTTATACCAAAAATTTACAGATCCAAGCATAAAAAATTTTACAGCGTCACGCAAAGTATCTGGATTTTTCAAATAATGGTTTGAACTCCACTCAGATACGTAAGTTTCATATTCTTGATGTTCAATACCCATTCTTGGATAGAATTTATGTTGTAAAGCATGAATAGTTTCATGTTCTAATACACCTATGCTTCTAGTATATGTATCTAAATCTGTTTTATTAATAGAAGCACCAACTTTTTCATCATCTTCACTTAAAAAAACTCCTCCAGCATGAGGATGTTCCTCAAAAAAACCACCACAATCAGATTTTTCCCTTATAGAAACATCATTGTCTTCCAATAATCTTCTTAAGAATCTTTCATATTCTGATGGATTTTCAAACCGAGATCTTCTATCCGGTAAACCATATTTAGCCCTAATTATTTTCTGGTCTTCGGCTAGTCTATTTGGTAATTCTGGATCATCAATTCTTAAACCAGTTATATATTCAATAAATCTATCTGTTTTATCTTGTTCAAATCTATCTTTAATAATATCAGTTACTGGTTTTACTACTTCTTGTTGTACTGGTATTTCGCCACCTTCCATAAATAATATTATCAGATTTTATTAAAAATTACCCTATATCTAAATACCACTAAAATAGATCATTTAGCTTTGAAGATCTTTATTGGTAAAAAGATAAGTCAAAGCCACTGCCACTGCATCTGATGCATGACTTGGTGAAATATTATCTTTCAAACACAAAAAATTTCTCACCATTATTTCTACTTGTTCCTTCTCAGCTCGACCATATCCCACTAAAGCCATTTTCACTTGTAGTGGAGTAAATTCCGCCACTTCAATTTTATTTTTTTCACCACATATCTTTATTACTCCAATTGCTTCTGCCACTTTTAAGGCTGACTTAGCATTTTTAGCAAAAAACAAAGATTCAAAAGCCACTGCTGATACTTTATATTTTTTAATTAATCTTTCCAACTCTTCGTAAATTTCTGCCAATCTTTTCGGTGAATCATCACTAGTTTTAGTTATTAAACAACCACACTCCACTAAAGTAGTTTCATCTTTTAAAACCGCCCAACCAGTGTTGGCCAATCCCGGATCAATTCCTAAAATCATTTTAATATTCAGAAGTAATTATTAATTTTCCCGAATTAAAAACCGTACTATCAGCTGTTAAACTTTTTATTTGCACTTCAATTAAATTATTACCATCCATAAAATTAATTGGTTCAGATGTCACTACCGTATCATTTTGATAATCCGTTTGAATCTGACTTTTGGTTACTGCCACCCCATGAGTTAGATCAAACAATCTAACAAAAGCCATCCCATTTCCATTTAGCAATTTCATATTCGATTCAAATTTTATCTCTTTAAGACCAGTATAATTAGCTTTATTAAAATTAAATTTTGATCCAGGTACACTCACCCAATCATAAGCTATTTGACTCATCGATCCACTAATTGGTAAATAAGCAATATGACTTGTTTTTTTATTTTGTACCGTCACTACTGAAGTTTTTTCACCAGCACTTTTTGTAGCTGTTTTTAAATCAACAATTTCTTTTTCTAATCCATTCATTCTAGAAACTAAATTTTCATCAATTTTATCCTCAATTACTACTTTTTCAATTGTTTCACTATCAGGATTTTTTAAATTACCTCCAAAAAAAACAAAATAATCGATCACTCCTAAATTAATTACCACCAACGATAATAAAACTATCCAAACTATTTTCTTCATCTAATTTAATCTTATCACTACATTACTCTTGGCATAAATTCATCTATATCATAAATTGGCAAACCAATACTTTCAAAATTAGCTCTCATCTCTTTTTTTGAAATTCCTTCACTTGTCCATTTCTTACATGATATTTCAATAAATTCCCTATGTTCATGCGGAAAAATCACCCAAGCATCAGTTATAAAACCACAAAAATCCGGATTAATTATTGACCTTGGTTTAAAGCATAAAGTGGCTGATTTTACTTCCCTAGCCCCGGCTCTTTTAATATGCTCCTCTGCAAACAATAACGTTTTTCCAGAATCAGCCACATCATCAATCACTAAAACTCGTTTACCTTCCACTGATAATGGCAAATTATAAATCAATTTAATTTCTTCACTAGAATTAATTCCTATATATGACTTTAATCTCATCGGCAGAATATCCAAAGTTCCTATTCTATCAGCTATATCTTTTGTCCAAGTGAAACCACCATTAGCCAATGTTACTACTGAATCAAATTTCCCTCCCAAACAATTAATTCGACTAGCTAATTCACGAGACACTTCGCCCATTTCATCCCAATTTGGACATTCATAACCAATACCTTCAACAACGGTCTTTTTAAAAGGAGAATTTTGAAAAACAACCATTGGTGATTCTTTTCTTGACATCTTTGATTATATTACGATTACATTTTTCATTTCAACTACTTATTTAAGTTATAGGACAATACTACTTTTTCCCACTTTTCCACATCAACATCCCATATTTTTTTACTACATCAAAATAATTATTTTATAAGCCAAATTTTGAACCTAAATTTGTATTTCGTCCTTTCGGACTCATCAGTATCAACACTCATTGATAGATACAAATTACACTCGGGTTCAGGGTCAGAAAAAAAAAGATTTCGCTAACGAAATCAAAATCTTTCTGACCCCTACTACCGAATGTAGCTAAGAAAAAATGTAATTAAGGATTAGTTTCCGTCGCCCTGTTGTGCCGCTTGCTGTTTTAGAAACTCTTCAAGCGCCGCTGGGTCGACATTTTGCATCTCATCACTGTTGAGAAGATCATCCAGTTTGTCCTCATCGTTGATCCTCTCAGTCTCTTCATCGACTTTGGCTTGGTTGTCAACATATCGTGCCTGAGTGACACTGCCATCTTCCAGTACGATACTGGGGATGTCAAACTCATCTACTGAAACCACCACTTCGGTAGTTTCCATATAAACAAGCGTCACCGTCTGACCAACACTGATAAAGATAATCTTCGGATTAACATCTGAATAAACAACTTGGAACACTTTACCAATGTCTTTCAGTTTAAAACTGATAATCGGATTCTCCACATCAGTCATTAAACCAACATATTCGACTACACCAGTTAACTCAACTGATTTGATTTCTCCTGATTGAGGAGCCAAACCAGTCGTACTTGCTGTTGTAATCGATTTCCGATAAGCGCGAAGTGCTTCTTCCAAAGTATCTCCTTTAGCTTTGATATTTATATTGTCCAAAGCCACCAGAGACACTCCAGAGAACTGATTTTCACACTGCATCGGAATCACATAGGTCAGATGTCCATAAATGTTGTATGGCACTAATTCAGTCGGCGCATAACCCGGGAAATTATTCCATAAGGTTCTTGCCGAATCATAGGCCAAATCTTCTGTCACACCTGATGTTCTGTAAAAAGATGCCGCTCCAGTTTTGGAATCCACCAGCATAAAACCAGTCAGAGCACTGTCTGATTCATTGATTGATGTGAAACCAGTAAACCACTGACAATGATCTCCATTGTAGGTCAAGAACCAACCTTCAGTCGGTTTTTGAGATTTAGTTTTACGAATTGTTGCACCCCACCAAGTGTCATTGGCATAGAGACCCCATTTCTTGACGTTATAATCGATGACCTCATCAAGAGGTATAGTTCGATCAACCCAAGATGGGACATCGTTGACTTTGTAGTAAATGGTCTCTCCGGTCTGAATATCAAAAAGAATTATTCCTTTGACCACATAACCAGCAAAACCAAATTTTCTTTCTGCAACCGACACAGTATAGTACGGTCGCCAAGAATCATTGACTTCAAACGTCCAATCGAGCAAAATGTCAGAAAAATATCCATTCTGACGTAAATATCTCTTGGCCCTATTTTCGAAATGAGCCGAATTGAGATATTTGATGTGAATTTCATTTCCATCACTGTCAGACTGAATTGCCTGAGGCTGTTGTCCCGGATCTTCTGCTGATACACGAAGATAGGCCGGCACCTGGCGATCTTGATTCCATTTGAAATAATCACCAAATTCCAGAGGGAAGATCCACCAGTAGGATCCATCGACAAATTGTTTTGTCGGTTCTCCAATGGTATATCTTGACCCAGGAACTGCTCCATCACTCAAGACTACCTTACTTAAGGCGTTTTGAGCATTGGTTGTGGCAATTTCTTTAGAAACCAAACAGATATGAGAATTATCCGCTGGTTCAATCGCCTCTTCCAGTTTTTGGATTGTCTCTACCTTGCCAATCAGTTCTGCTTGGCCTTTGGCATTAAACATTGAAGATTGCTGTCCAACTAGGACCACAAAGATCAAATAAATAATTGCCAAGGCAAACATTACCCAAGAAGGCGCCGTTGTGAAAAATTCTTTAGTAAAAATACCGGTAATTACCATAGAAATGATAATACCTAAGAAAATACCTCCACCAAACGGAAGTGGGCCATAAAAACCGACTTGGCTCAACCAATACACCAACCATAATACCAAGGTATAGCAGGCTGTTCCTATCAGTCCTCCAACAAAAAGTTTCCCAAAGTAATCTCGATTGATAAGTGCCGTAATTAACATTGGCACAAACAAAGAGATTACAGCGACGGCCAAAGCACTCAAAAAATACATTTTTTTCTTTCCCTTCTATTTTTTTCGGTATATTACCGGCTCTAATATTGAGCTTTCTATCTATATCTACAGACAAAAAGCTCAACATTAAATTAGAAAGGTATTTTAACGTTCTATTTATCAAAAATTCGATAAACAAGGACAATTTTAACACAAAGTATCCTATAAGTCAAACTATTTGAACTAAAAAATCACTAAAGTTTACGTTATAATCCATTATGGATATTCAAAAAAATATTCCTCTTGCTCCCTATACTACTGTCAAAATTGGTGGGCCTGCTGATTTCTTTACCCACATTAAAAATAGTTCAGAATTTTTGGAAGCTATTAAATATGGTAAAGATAACAATCTTCCTATTACTATTCTCGGTAATGGTTCCAACGTTTTAATCTCTGATTCTGGTATTCGCGGTCTTGTCATCAAAAATGATTCCAATAATTTTAGTATTTTAGATACTCCAGTTGAATCTCAAAAATTAGATAAAATTTCTACCCACAGAACCGAAGAAAATCCGACAAAATACTTAAATTTTGGCGCTCTTGATTATGATGAATCTGATAAACCAAGAGTCTTAGTAAAAATTGATTCCGGCTGTCTACTTTCTCAAAGTATCAATCAACTTATTGATCAAGGTATCACTGGACTTCAATGGTTTGGTTATATTCCTGGAACCATTGGTGGAGCCGTTTATAGCAATATTCACGGCGGTGCTTATCATTTTTCAGATTTTATTGAATCTGTCGAAGTTTTTGATCTTCAAGACAAATCTATAAAAAATCTAAAAAAGTCAGAAATTATTTGGGATTATGATTCTTCTTCTTTTCAGCAAAATTCAAATTTGATTATTATTTCTGTTACTTTATCCTTATTTAAGGGAGATACTGTTAGGGCCAAAGAAACTGTTGCCGCCTGGATTAAACAAAAATCTTATGTTCAATTGATGAACTCTATTGGTTCTGTTTTCAAAAATCCTTCACTTGAAGTCTGTCTTCCAATTTGGGGTGAACAAAAATCTACCGGCTGGATTATCGACAATGAATTACATTTAAAAGAATATGCCATAGGTGACGCTCAAATTAGTCCTCTTCACGCCAATTTTATTATTAATAATGGCCATGCCACCGCTTCCGATTATTTAAAATTAATTAAATATATACAAGTTCAAGCTTTAGAAAAATTAAATCTCACTCTCGAACCTGAAATTAAATTCCTCGGCCAATTTTAACCAAAAAAAAGGACCGGATATCAAATTGCATTACTGCATTTCGATACCGGTCGCCCTTACATAATCACAAAAATTTATTAGAAAGCATCCTTTAGGATAAATGTATAATTATCCCCATTCATCCAATCTCGATAATATTTCTCTGTGACCGGAGAATAAGTTGTAACAGTAATCGAATGATTTTCTGTGTTGAACAACAATGTTCGCAGTTGACCACAATCCATTCCTGAACTCTGATAATTGTACATGAGCTGATTCACATTTCGATCAACGGTTCCATCATTATTATCATCGATAGTATCAACACGAGAACTTACGCTATGCGAACCTTCACAAACGTGGCCACACAAAATCAAACAAACATTTGGATTTAGCGCCACAATCTGTCGATACATCAACTTACCATTGATTGAGAACCGTCCATTGGTTTGCATATAATCGTGATACAGCAAAATTGCCAAATAGTCTTTGTGATTTTGAAGAACAGAGTTCACCCAATCAATTGATTCTTCTTCAATTCCAAATCCAGTTGCTACAATGATGAACTTATATCCATTCACTTCAAATGTTTGGAATGACGCCTCACCATTTTTGTAGACATTTTCTTTTGGAATTGATGTTACTTCAGGTCGTTGTAAATATTCCAGATAACCATTTTTCTTTACTTCATGATTACCTGCTGCTCCAATATACGGGACTTCATCTTTAAACTCATTAAGCATGAGATCAAATTCATCCCAATATCTTGGATTTGCCCCATTTTCTACTGCATCCCCTGTCTGAACCACATATCTAATATCCAAGGATTCTTTTTGATTAGAAATCCATTGACCCATGGTTTGCATCGCATGATTGTAGGAATAACACGACATGTCTTGTGTGTCAGAAAGCCACACAATCGTAAAAGTGTCATCATCATTATTATTATCGTCGGCCAAAGTTGTAGAGAATGGTACAAAAACTACCAACATAGTGGCAACCAACATAATCGCGATAAACTTTTTCATTTATAATCCCTCTCTTTCCTTTATTCAAAATTTTACTTGTAAAAAATTAAAGTTCTGCTTATTTCAAATATTTATCGTTATTGATAAATTTATCCGTAAACAACCGCAATTATATTTAAATAATATTAAATGTCAATGTTGTAGGACAAAAAAAAGACCGATACTTACCTGCATTACTGCAAATAGATACCGGTCACCCTTAAACTAAGGCATATTGCTATATTATTTTTAAGAAAGTCCATCATGCAACGTTTTTTTGACGGCCTTAGCCAAGAAACCCAAACTAGGTTCCTCACGAGTTTTTACAATAGAAAAGTGTTCTTCGTTTAAAGTCATAGTAAATGAACCCATTGTATCGGATGAAATAACAAATAGTGGATAATCTCTTAAAATATTTTCCCAAGTGTTCCAACTATAAATTAATTCATCAAAAGTCAAGATTATTTCACTTACGTAGTGTAACCTTTTTTTTTGTTCATCTACATACACACCAAAAAATTTTATCTTTTTACCAGATCTTTTGATCGAGTCTAATACTTTATTATTCATTAATAAATCATAAGTATCATTCTTAAAAAAAACAGGAGCACCTTCCCTTCCTAATCTTACACGCACGAGTACTGCCATTTCCTGAATCAAATAACCATCTGGTACCTGATCTAACATAATTGTTGGTACTAAAAAAGTATTATCTCCAAGCATTACTTTTTTAACTGTTAATTCAGTTACCTTCCAAAGACATTTTCCTCCCTCACTATTCCCAAGTTTTAAAACCTTTTTAAAAAAATCATGCATATTACCACTATCATCAACAAAACATTTACTCGCCTGTATCTCCCCATTTTTATCCAACATCATTTTTAATCTTCTCCCAAATTGTTAAATTTGCTACCGCCAATGGTAACGCAGGGATTGTACTAAATTAACCAACAAAATTCAAATTTTTCAAAATAATTTCTATTTTCCTATCAACACTTTCCACACAAATTTTGGCAACACCAATTGTCTTTTTATTCTTTTTGGTTCTTTAATTAAAGAATACAACCATTCCAAACCCATTTTTTGCCAACTTTTCGGCGCTCTTTTTAATTCTCCACTATAATAATCAAAACTCCTCCCTACTCCCATTACCAAACCAATATTCAAGTCCTTCAAATTTTTTTCAATCCAAAATTCCTGTCTCTTCATTCCATAAGCCACTAACAATATATTAGGTTTAAATTTATTTATTTTTTCCACCACTTTGTCATTGGTTATATATGGCTCTCCCTTGGACCAAACCAATTGTTCCTTTTTCAAACCAAATTTATTCCTAAAAAAAGTTGCTGTTTTTTTTGCTCGATCACCAAACCCTCCTAAAAAAAATATTTTTAAATTTCTTTTAGCGGCTATTTCTCCTAAGTTCAACATTAAATCTGAACCAGAAGCCACTTGATCTCGGTGTTTACCTTGTAAAACCTCAATCCCTACCTTTACTCCCATAACAAATTTATTAAAAAATGTTTTCCTACAACCTACAATCAACGACCTACGATCTATCTCCCGTGCCCAAATTAACCCAATCCCATCCATTACATTTATATTCGTTTTCAGCAATATATCGGCAAATTCCTTATCTTTTAAAGTTGCCATTATAAATTCTGGATTAACCGTAGCTACCCAATATTTCTTCTCCTTCAAAGCTAGCCTAGAATCTAATATGCTTAGCACTTGATTTATGTCTCTGCTAAAAAGAGGAATATCAAATATATTCCACAAACTTCCACTTAAAATCAAATCTGACCGAGTCAGTTTTACCCCTCTAAAGCTGTCATTTATCTGTTTTACCACTCTCTTTTTCAACATTGACCAATTTTAACATTAAATTATCGACAAAAAATCTATTAAAAATAATTCTTATCAAGACCTATAGTCTATTTTTTTGACTTATTCTGACTAAATATATCAATATTCTCAACACTAAAATAATATAAGATATATGTCGCTTCTATATAAGAATTCCATAAATCACTATATTGAACAAATATATTACTCACATATATTACCTATAAATAAAAAAAATCAACAATTTATATAAAAAAATCAACAAAAATTAGTCTAACCACTTATAAGGATATTTTTTTAAAAAATATATTAAGTAAAATAAATTTGAATATCTATTTTATAGGACTATCATTTTAACTATATCATCTCAAAGCTCGTCGATAAGTCTCCAAATTTTCTACCGCCATACCTGTTCCCCTTATAACACAAAACTGAGATTCTAAAGCCACATGTGCCGACACTCCAATTTCTCTAGTTACTAAAGTATTAAAACCTTTTAATTGAACTGTTCCTCCACTCAAAACTATTCCTCTTTCCATAATATCCGCTACTAGTTCTGGAGGAGTCACTTCCAAAGTATCCTTTATTACCATTATCATAGAGTCAAGTGTTGGCTTTATCGCTTCATAAATTTCATCATTATTTATTTCTAAATTTTTCGGTAGACCATAAATTGAGTCTCTTCCATTTATTTCCATTGTTTCCACTTTTTTAGGTTTAATAGCACTTCCCATTTGAATTTTTATCAACTCAGCAGTTTGTTCTCCAACCATTAAATTATATTTTTTCTTTAAATAATCAATAATGGCTCTATCTAGTTTATTACCTCCTACTTTAACCGATCGATGAACTACTACCCCACCCAAAGCCACCACTGCCGCTTCTGCTGCTCCACCACCTATATCCACAATCATATTTCCAAAAGCCTCCGACACAGGTATTTTGGCTCCAATGGCAGCTGCCAAAGGTTCGTCGATCAAATATGCTTTACGTGCTCCAGCTGATAAAGTCGCATCCATTACTGCTCTTTGTTCTACTTGAGTAATACCCGCTGGTACACAAATCATTACCTCCGGCCCAAAAAACCAATTATTCCCCATAACCTTACGTAAAAAATATCTCAACATTGCTTCTGTTACTTCATAATCCGCAATTACTCCATCTTCCAAGGGTCTAATAATCTCAATATACTCTGGAGTTTTACCCAACATTTTTTTGGCTTCATTCCCCACTGCCAAAACCTTTCTATCATCAATCCCTACTGCTACCACTGTTGGTTCATTTAAAACAATTCCTTTATCAGCCTCCCAAACTATACTATTGGCCGTTCCCAAGTCTATTGCTAACTTCTTAAACAATTTCATATCATATATATGATATCTAATCTACGATCTACAATCTATGATCTATAAACTAAGGTATAATATACCCATGAATCAACACACTAATAGAAAAAGCATTTTGCTTATCAGTATTGTTTCTTTTTCCATCGTTTTTTTAACTTTTATTATTTCTCTTATCGCCCGTGGATATAAAATAAATCTTAAACAAGGAACAATTTTAACCGCCACCGGTATTCTATCAGCCACTTCCGAACCAAAAGCTGCTTCTGTTTATTTAGATGAAAAGTTAGTTACTGCTACCGACAATACCTTAAATCTTTCTCCAGATACTTATACTGTTAAAATCGTAAAAGATGGCTACCTTCCTTGGCAAAAAACTATCCAAATAAAAAAAGAAACTGTTTATCAAACCAATACTCAACTATTTCGATCTGTTCCTGATTTAAAACCAATAACTTATACTGGTGCCATCAATCCTACAGTTAGCCCAGACAATACCAAAATTGTCTATGTTGTTGCTTCTTCATCTGCTTCAATTGATAACGGTCTTTATCTTATGGAATTAAACAATACTTTTTCTCTTAACTTTAGTAAAAATACTGCCAAACAACTTAGTCAAAATCTATCCAATGTTAATTGGTCAGATTTTTCATTTCAATTTTCCCCAAATTCACGACAAATATTAGCTACTAATTCTATAAAAAACATTTCTTATCTTATTTCTCTCGATACCACTATTAATCCAAAAAATCTCTATGATGTCACTCCTACTTTAACTACTATTAAAACTGATTGGCAAAATCAACTTAATCAACTTATGAGTTCTAAAATGGCTAAAATCCCCCTAGAACTTCAAGATCTCGTCTCTACTGCTTCTGCCCAAGATCTTCAATTCTCTGCTAGTGAAGAGAAAATTCTCTTCTTGGCTAAAAAAGACGGCAATTTAAGACAAAATATTGTCACTCCACCTCCCAGTCAAAGTACTCAACCACAATCTCGTGATGTTAAAGAAGGCAATTATTATGTTTATGACTTAAAAGACGATACTAACTTCTTGATTGGCTCCAAAAATGAGATTTTTAATCTTAGCTGGTTAGATAGTTCCGACAACATTGTCTTTACTAACCAACAAAATATTAAAGTCGCCGATTACGATGGCACTAATCAACAAACCTTATTTGCTGGTAAGTTCAACCCTTCAACTGTCTTTCCTATGCCAGGTGGCAGTAAGATAACTACTTTAGTCTCTCCATACCAAGGAGCACCAGAAAACCTCTACACCATCTCAATTAAATAAATCAACTTCGGCATTTGGTAGGACAATTTCCACTCTATCTACTTCTTTTATTTCTACTTGTGTTTCTTCTCCTAAAATTTGAGACTGTCTTTGACTATTTTCCATTAAATTCTTGATTTCAATAAACCTTAATGGGATCAAGCCTAAAATTAATAGTACAAAACATACTATTAGAGTTCTCATATTTTTTTCTTGTTTTGTCATTCTAAATAGAGTCTATTGTCTTTTTCATCCCAAGTCAAGGTAATAAATTAACCAAAAATCGATTAGCAATAAAGATCAAAATCTGCCATTTAAATTCATTCTAAATAGTCAATATATATACAATATATACTTTATATATCATGGGTTATAATAGCCTGTTCCTTTAAAACAAATTAATTTTATACTAAATATTAGATACTTAATATAAAATACAGTTTTAAACAGGAATTAGCGTAATTGGTAACGCGCGCGATTCGGGTTCGCGAGACTAGGAGTTCGAATCTCCTATTCCTGACTCATGTCCTCATAGTTCAACGGATAGAACAGCCACCTCCTAAGTGGCAAATCTAGGTTCAATTCCTAGTGGGGATACAAAACAACTTTTATTTTAATTTCTACTCAATTTTTCCTTTATCTTAACTTCAAAATAATCAATTTACCGCAGATATTAAACAGTAAAATATTAATTTAACCGCATTATTTTAATGTAATCCGCAAATTTACCGTATTAAACCTAAATAATTTTTTATAAAATATTCTCCGAATTTAATATACTTTAAAAAACTTACTTAAATATATCAATTAAAACTAAAAGGTATATTAATTACCGCATTAACTATAACATATTCAAATAATCCCCTTTTACTAAAAGGATTTTTATTAAATTTTCACTCCCAAAAAACACCTCTAAAAAAACCTCTTAAAATATATCAATTAATCTCAAAACAGATTATTTTTAGCCTTCATTTTTTATTAAAAAAAATTATCAAGTCTTTAAAAACAAAATATTAAAAACCTATTTTTTTACCGCAATCTTCATTAAAAATCATTTATCAAATCATATAGCAGATAAAATTTTGACTGCTAAAACGTTATTACTTTACCTTGTTATTACAATCAAAGCTAAATTTATTACTTTTTAGTAATAATTAGACTTTTAATCTCTTGTCTATCAAAAATCTCCCCTGCTAGCCTTTTAAGGCTTTTTAAATCAATCTTTGTATATCTTTTAATATCAGAATCAATCATCTCAACTTTATTATCTAAAAGCATTTTTTCTCCCACATAGCCACTTATGTAACTTGTCTTATCCATAGCTAATTTTGTTTTTCCAATTATATAATCTTTTGCTCGTTTCAGTTCCTCTTCATTTAGAGTATTCGCTAATGATTTTAATTCATTAGCAACCATATCCATTGCTTCATCTAAGTTTTTTAAGGTTACTCCAGATTGAACCCCCCAATAACCACCTTCATTAAAGCTTTCACTAATAGAAAATACATAATAAGCTAAAGCATTATCCTCTCGAATTCTTTGATACAACCTAGAAGAAGTATTTCCGCTCAAAATTAAATCTAATAACCTAAATTCATATCTTCTTTTATCATTTCTTGGAAAAGTTGGTATTGCCATGGCAAAATGACCTTGTTCTACTTCCTTTTTGACCACCATCTTATTTTCCTTAGTTAAAACCATTTCCACCTCTGGCAACTTTACTTCATTCTTATCTTTAAAATTACCAAAATACTTTTCAACTTCACTAATTGCATTTAAATTAACGTTTCCTGCAATTACTATTACCATATCCTTTGGATTGATAAATTTATTTCTGTAATCAATCACTTTTTGTCTATTGACCAATTTAATATCATCAACCGTACCAGCAATATTCCAACAACCTATTTTTGAATTACCATAAAGAAATTTAGTCATTTCTCCCGATAAGCCCATCATTGGATTATCCTGATACATTCTAATTTCCTCCATTATTACTCCTCTTTCTTTTAAAACTTCTTGGCTTTCATAAACCGAATTGAATAACATATCAGATAACATTTCTATTGCCCAAGGAATGTTTTCTTTAATAGTAGTAATGTGATATGAAGTCATCTCATGACCAGTACCAGCGTTGTAACTAGCCCCTTTTGAATCCATTTCTTTATTTATTATGGTTGCAGTTGGTCTTTTGTTAGTTCCTTTAAAAGCCATATGCTCCAAAAAATGACTCATCCCTGCTTCATCTTTCAATTCATATTTAGAACCAATCTTTAAAAACACTTCCACTGTTACTGAATTGAGACCTATTAGAGGAATTATTGCTCCTCTAATACCATTTTTTAATTTAAATTCTTCAAATTTCATTTTTTTGTCTTTTTTTCGATCTTTCAAGCAATTTAATAGTCATTAGCAATTAAATTAGGTTTCTGCTTGATACACTTTTATATTATATATTGAACTATTTATTAAAACTAGATCAACCAGTTTTAACAACTAAATCATTGTATCACTAAGTTGACCATTTTCCCCGGAACATATATCTCATTAACTATCTTTTTATTTCCTATCCATTTTTTAATCTGCTCCAATTCTTTAGCTCTCTTTAATGTTTCTTCTTTATTATCAATTTTTAATTCTTCATTATTAATTATTAATTGATCTCTTACTTTTCCATTAATTGCCACCATCACCTTGATCTCTTCATCAACTAAATATTGTTCTTCAACTACTGGCCACAAAGATGCGTGAACTGACTCTGGGTCACCTTCCTCTCTAATTTGACTCCACATTTCTTCCGCAGTATACGGAGCCAACGGTGCAATTAATTTTATTAATGTTTTAATGTCTTTATTATTAATTATTAATTTTTCATTATTAATTTTATTTAGTGTTTCCATCATCTTAGCAATAGCTGTATTGTATTTAAAAGCTTCTAGATCATTAGTCATTCCTTTAATTAGTTTGTTAATTGTCACTTTCAATATTCTACTGCTAGCACTAGAATTATTAACTATTAATTCTTCATTATTAATTAATTTCTCGAATCTATCTAAAAATCTTTTTACTCCCATTAAAGTTTTTTCATTCCAAGCCATAGTCGAATCAAATGGACCCATAAATATCAAATACATTCTAATCACATCCACTCCATATATATCGGCTACTGTTTCTGGAATTATCACATTGCCTCTAGATTTACTCATTCTTTGATTGTCTGGTCCCAATATTACTCCATGAGAAATTCTTTTGTAATATGGTTCAGGATATTCTTTTGGTAAGACTCCCAAATCCCACAAAAATTTATAAATAAATCGTGAATATAACAAATGAAGCACATTATGTTCATCTCCACCTATATAGACATCTACTGGTGACCAGTATTTTAGCTCTTTTTGACTATCACTAAATATATCAGTAACTGTATCAATTAGCTTTAAATTCTTTCCTTGGTTTATTTTTCCCGCCAATATATAACCTAAAAAATACCAATCACTACCTGCCCAATTTGGCATGGTATCAGTTTCTCTTTCGGCATCTCCACCGCAAATCGGACATTTACACTTTACAAAATTATTAATTTTAGACAACGGGCTTTTACCATCATCGGTTGGTTCGTAAGCTTCTACTTCTGGTAATACTATTGGCAATTGATCATCTGGTACTGGTACCCAACCACATTTTGAACACTTCACCATTGGTATTGGTTCACCCCAATAATGTTGTCGACTAAATATCCAATCTCTCAAATGATAAGACGCCATTCTCTCCCCAATCTTTTTTTCTTCCAACCACTTAATCATTTTTTCAAAAGCTTCATCTTTAGATAATCCATTTAAAAATTCAGAGTTAATTGTTTTTTCATTTTCATCATAAACACGCTTGATCTCTAAACCAAACTTTTTAGCAAAAGCTTCATCTCTTTCATCATGAGCCGGGACTGACATAATTGCTCCAGTACCGTATGAAGACAACACAAAATCACTTACCCAAATTGGAATTTGTTTATTATTAACTGGATTAATTGCATAAAGACCACTAAATACTCCAGTTTTATCTTTGGAAACTTCTGTTCTCTCCATTTCTGATTTTTTCTTTGATTGCTTCACGTATGTCTCGATATCTTTTTGTAGAGACGCATCATGATGCGTCTCTAACAATTGTGAAACAAGCGAATGCTCCGGTGCCACCACCATAAAAGTAGCTCCAAAAAGCGTATCCGGTCTGGTGGTAAACACTTCTAACTCTCGAAGAGAGTTACCCTGAGCAGAGTCGAAGGGTTTAATCTTAAATTTTACTTTGGCTCCTTCAGATTTACCTATCCAATTAATCTGTGATTGTTTTACTTTTTCGATAAAATCCGTTTTTTCTAGTCCATCAATCAATTTATCAGCATAGTCAGTAATTTTAACCACCCATTGAGATATATTACGCCTAGAAACCTCAGCTCCACATCTCTCACATTTTCCATCAACCACTTCTTCATTAGCCAATCCAATTTTGCATGACGGACACCAATTAATCGGCATTTCCTTTTTATAAGCTAAGCCTTTTTTAAATAGTTGGATAAAAATCCATTGAGTCCAACGATAATAATTTGGATCAGTGGTATTAACTTCTTTCGACCAATCAAATGAAAAAGCTAACCTTTTCATTTGTTCTCTAAAATGATCAGTATTTTCTTTAGTAATTTCTTGAGGTTTTCGTTTCATTTTAATGGCATAATTTTCGGTTGGTAAACCAAAAGCATCCCATCCCATTGGAAATAAGACGTTCTTACCAATCATTCGCCAAAAACGAGCATAAACATCAGCTCCAGTAAAACTAAAAGCATGACCTATGTGAAGACCGCTACCAGATGGATATGGAAATTCGACTAAAACATATTTCTTCTCTTTATCACTTTCATCTTTGGCTGCAAATATCTCTGGATTTTCTTCCCAATATTTTTGCCATTTATCTTCAATTAATTTAAAATCCATACGGTATTTTACTACAAATTCATCAAACTAATTTAATTTAAATACTATTTCTCCATCAAAATCAGTTCTTTTAATCTCTATATTTCTTTTATCTAATCTTTCTATTACCTCTTTTCTTGGATGATCAAAACGATTATTTTTTCCAACACTAATCACTGCTATTTTTGGTTTTAAAAAATCTAATAATTCCTCACTCGTTCCATTTTCCGATCCATGATGAGCCACTTTTAAAACATCTATTCCGTTACCATCCTGAGCTTGTCGAAGGATTTTTTGCCATACTAATTTTTGTTCCGTTTCTTTATCAATATCAGCACTCAAAAAAGCCTTCCATTCTACACTTCCTTTATATATTAAATACCCCGCTACCGAGTTTATATTATCTTCGTTGATTTCCTTATTTTTGGGTGGATTGACCACCTCAAAATCAAACATATTAGTACTAATTACATCATTTTGACCAATTTTTTGAGAGTAAATATTTTGTTCAATACTTGTATCAAAAGAGCCATTTGCAAAAAATTTATTTATTTTATAAGACCCTAATAAAGAATTTAAAGCCCCAATATGATCACTATCTCCATGAGTTAATACCACTACCTCAATTGTTTTATCCCAAAACGGAATATGTTTTGATAAACATTCTAATACCTTTTTATTGTCTGGACCAGTATCTATTAACATTTGAACATTTTTATAAGTTGCCAAAATCGCATCCCCTTGCCCCACATCACAAAAAACTACTTTTGCTTCTTTATTAGGCAACGAAAAATAAAAAATAAATATTAAAGATATTAGACTAATAAATAAAATTATTCTATTTTTCATATTTTAATAAAATCCAAATCAAGATCAGATACCATCCTAAACATATCATCCAATTAAAATTTACACTCAAATTCACCCATTTTAAATTTCCGATTATCTCCACTACCACCACAAAATATTTAAGTAGTGGCAAGATTGACCATAAGATTATTTTTCCCAAAATTGGTGCTATTAAGCCTAAAGTTGACCCTATAAACCCAACTATTGTGATCACTTCTACTATAAATAGTACCAATACATTACTAATTGGACCTATTAAATTTAATTTGCCTAGCCCCAATGCCATTATTGGACTAATCCATAAACTTACCCAAAAACTTGATCGAAAAACATCTTTCCACGGATTACTAATAACTCCAAAAAATGCCCCAAAACTCAACCAAAAACTAATTTCTAAAATTGATTTTGGCCAAGCCAAAACAATTATTAATCCACTAAAAATTAATCCCCGCCAGACATTATATTTTCTTCCCAAAATTTGTGCCCAATACATGACTGATACCAAAATCAAGGCTCGAACAATTGGAATCTCCCAACCCACTATATTTAAATAAAATAACGAAGTTAGCCAAGCCATCCCGATCGCCCATTTTCTTCCAATCCACTTTGCCAACCCTTCAACTATCCCTTTAAATACTAAAATCATATTGGTTCCACTAACTACCACTATATGAAGTAGTCCACTGTTTTTTAGTTGATTATAAAAATCTTTAGAAAAATCTTTTTCACCCCACAACATTCCATTTAACAAATCTCCTTCTCTCCCCGACAAACTTTGATTTATCACATATATCAAACTATCCCTCTTTATAAACTTATACATCAACACCCCTATTGTCAACAACACTATCCAAATATAAATTTTAAACCCTTTATCCCTATGGGACATTTCCCTTAAAAAGGGCAACTTTTTTTTAGCCTCCCTTTTTAAGGGAGGATCTCGATTCATCGAGAGGTGGGTTTAAACTTATAAAGCAATTTCATCTTTAATTTTTTCAAACAATTTATCTCCAATTCCACTCACCAATTTCAATTCATTTATATCCTTAAATCCGCCATTCTTTTCTCGATAATCAATAATTCGACCAGCTATTGCTGGACCTATTCCTGTCAATTTATCCAAGTCTTCAATTGTAGCTGTGTTCAATCTAATTATTTTATTACTTCCAGTAGAGACGTAGCGCGCTACGTCTCTACTTTGTTCTCCTAAAACCTCTCCTGTTTTAGGTATATAAATCTTTTGTCCATCAACCAATTTCTCTGCCTGATTTAAATTTTTGTTTACCCAATCACGATCAGCCTTAGCCCCCAAACCCCCAGCCATAACTAAAACATCAATAATTCTACTACCACTATCCAATTCATAAACTCCCGGTTTTATCACCTCTCCTGCTATATCAATAGTTACTTTATTATCAACTTGTACATCAATATTTGAAGCCTGCCTGCCTAACTGCGTTTGCTGTTGGCGGGTTACTTTGATCTCTGCTTTTTCCCAAAAATTACTTTTAAAATTTATTCCGATTCCCACTATCAACAAAACTATTCCCAAAATTAATAAAACATCCAATAATTGAAACTTCCGTAATTTATCTAACATAATATCTTAATTTAAGTTTACCAGAAACAATTTCGTGATAAAATAGCCTCAAGCTAGGTTCAAAAGCGAATTTTAGTGCACATTAGACAAATTATGGGAAAAGGGGGATTTATGGGAGTTATTAGGTATTTTTGGAGAAAAATTAAACTATGGTATTTAAGGAACAAACTGGCTAATTTTCATTACGATCGATTGTTGTATCTATTTTGTTGTCCAAAGTGGCAAAGCATAATTGATAACATCATTTCCGACAGTCATCCAGAGTTATTTTATTAAAAAAGGAAGGATTTTTTACCATGGAACAGAAAGAAACCAAAAAGAAATCATCTTTATCCAAAAGCCAGAAAACCGCTGACGCCAAAAAGAAAGACGAAATAGCTATCGCTAGTTTCGGTATATCTTACAAGCAATGTTGTCCTCTTCAAAGAGAAGAAGTAAGATTGTTGATTGAACAAGAGGAAAACCAATGATTGTTCATCGCCCACCTAAAAAAAAGAGTCCAACACGCGATCGTCTTCAATATGAGATTGCTCAAGAGTTTCATCATAAACCTTATTCTTTGTGCAATGTAATTCAAAAGCAACTTGTAGATGAAGTATTTGAGGAAAGAAATGACGCTGCTCGTAAGTCTTACCATATGAGTTACGGCCAGTGTTCAGACGAACAAAAGAAATATATCAAAGACCATTACACTTAAAAAAGAAAAGGAAAATGTTTATGAAAGACAAAAAGCTTCCTAAAAGTAAAGGCAAACGGAAAAAGATTCTTCAAGAACGTGAACAAAGAAATGCAATCCGACTTCAAAAAGAAAGAAAACAGTACAAAAAGGAAAGAGATCTTAGATCTTTAAACAATTACCGTCTAAGTTACACAAATCCTTATCTTCACACAATTGAAGAAGACACTATTGACCTTCAAATCAAAAAAGATCATCCCGAACTCGCCTACCTCATTGACCACAAATAAGTTTTACCGGCTCTGGTGCAGATTGGTGCATTTGCACTTTTTTGTACTATCCGGTTATTTTTTTAAACTTGATACTTTGCTCAAAATCAACCATACTATTATATGCCTCAGATTTTAAGCATTTTAGTTTATACTCTTTTTGCTTTAACCAGTTTTATTTTTACCAACTCTAGTTTAGCTATTTATAGTCCTCAACTTATTGCCCTAATTTCTATAATTTTTATCATTCTTCTTTTTCAAAAAAAACTTTCTCTCCATTTAATTTCTTTTATTATCACTTTAACTGTCTTTTTTACCGGTGGTCTTAATTCCTCATTTTTCTTTCTTATTTATTTTCTTTTATTCACCTTAGCTTTTCAAAATCCCCCTTCCACCACCCTTTCTTATTCGTTAGTTTTAATCTTACTTCTATCTCAATCTCTTAATTCCACAAAGTCTTTAATTCCTTTATTTTCATTACTTTTAATTACTCCCCTTTCTTGGTTTATTGGCAAACAATATTTAGATAAAATTAAAACCGAAGCCGAAATTTCCGTTGATGAAACCAATTTTTTGATGTGGTTATCTCTTAAATTTAAAACCGGCATCTGCCAAATAATTGAAAGTTCGTCTGAACTTTTATCCACTCCTCTTCAACCAAACCAAAAAGATAAACTTCATTATATTAAAGACAGTGCCAAATCTCTACTTAATTCTTCCGAAAAATTAAAAACTGAAATTGATAATGAATCAGATGAAGATTAAAATCATTTTTTTTATTTTATTTATTTTTATTATCTACGATCTATCATCTACGATCTCACTTGCCCAAAGTTTTACTTCTCCTAGCTACCATATTGATTGGGGAAATTTTAATATGACTGGTGGTAAAAAAACTTCTACCAATTACATCCTCACTGATTCTGTTGGTCAAAACGCTCCTGGAAAATACAATAGTACTGGATATACTGTTAAGGCTGGTTTTCAATATGCCTACGATATTAATTATAAATTTTCTTTTTCTATTGATAATCTTGATATCAATTTTGGTTCTCTTACTCCCAATATTGGTAATACTCAAACCAATATTATCACCGTTACCACTCCAACCGGTCATGGTTATGAAATTTTTACTTCCGAAAATTCACCACTTACTACTTTAGACACCAATGCTACTATCAACGATACTACTTGTGATAATAATGATTGTGATCAAACTATCTCCGGTGTTTGGACCCAAAACAATATCTATGGATTTGGTTTTAATGCTATTGGCATAAATAGTAGTGGAGTAGTGACTGATATTGGTACCTCAAATTATTTCCCTAATTCCACTTATTTTCGCCAATTTGCTAATCGACAAACCAATGAAACTCCCCAAATTTTTATGTCAGAAAATAATCCAGTTATTAATCATTCAGCTAAAATTACTTACAAAATTAACATTTCTTCAAATCAATCTAATGGTTCCTATCAAAACAATATTAATTTCACTGCCGTACCTAAATACTAAATATGCCAAATTTTAATATCACTATTAGCCCTGCTCAAATCGAATATTTACTCAAACCAAACACCACTATAATTCAAGCTTACGATATCACCAATAATTCTGATCAAGATATCAATCTCACTACTGAAATTATTTCTTTTATTCCCCAGGGAAATACCGGTTCTGTCACTTATCAAAATAATTTTTCTGATCCAAACATTAGTTATACTCTGAATAATTCTGATTTGATTTTAGGCCAACCATTTATTTTAAAAGCTAATTCCAAAAAACAATTAGTTTTAAAAATAAAAACTTCTTCCACTGCTCCATTACAAGATTCATACTCTACTTTTTTTGTTTCTCAAGTTCCAAATCAAACTAATGTTGATTTTCCTATGGCTTCTGGAAAAATTGGTTCTCACATTTTACTTAGTGTCACCAATACTGAAAATATTTCCACCAAAGGCAGTATTAGTTTATTTAAAATCACTCCCAAAATTAAAGATGTCTTTTTTAGTCAACTTCAATTCTCTGGTGAAGTTAAAAATGATTCCAATTATTTTTTAAAAACTTCGGGACAAATTACTATAGTCAAAAATGATCAAACTCTAAAAGAAATCAAACTCCAACCCCTAAATGTCCTTGCCAATTATTATCGTCAAATTGATTGTCAAGAAATTTCAAATTGCACTCTCAAAGGACCCTTTTGGCCCGGCCGCTACACCGCCACTTTATCATTTGATGAAAATCTTCACATTCCTAGTCAATCAGTATCTTTCTTCGTTTTCCCCGTTTCCCCAATTCTTTTTATTTTATTTTTAGTCGGAATTATTTTGGGGTTTAAGAAGTTTTTCCCAAAAGCTTAAACATATTTTTTTTATAGACTTCTACCCCCATTTGGTCAAATGGATTTACTCCAAGAAGATATCCACTCATAGCCGCAGCTTTTTGCCAAAAATAGATTAAATAGCCTAAATTGAATTCGTCTAATTTTGGTAAATTTATCATTATATTTGGTACTCCACCTTCTACATGAGCCATAACTGTACCCTCCATCGCTTTTTTATTAACAAAATCCATAGTTTTGCCAGCCAAGAAATTTAATCCATCACTATCTTCCATTTCTTCTTTTATCAAAATATTTTCTTTGTCTTCTTCAATGTTTAAAACTGTTTCAAATAAAATTCGATTACCATCTTGAATAAATTGTCCCATTGAATGTAAGTCAGTCGTTAAATCGACACTGGCAGGCATTATTCCTTTTTTATCTTTACCTTCACTTTCACCAAATAATTGTTTCCACCACTCACTCATATAATGTAAACATGGTTCATAATTAGCCAATATTTCAACTAATTTTCCTTGACTATAATAAATATTTCGAGCCACCGCATATTTATAAGCATCATTTTCTAATATATTTTCTTTATTAAAATCTTCCCTTGCTTGCCTTGCTCCATCCATTAATTCATCAATATTGATCCCGGCCACCGCTACTGGTAATAATCCTACCGCTGTTAAAACCGAATATCGTCCCCCAATATCATTGGGTACTACAAAAGTTTCGTAACCTTTTTGAATTGCCAAATTTTTCAAAACCCCTTTTTCGCTATCTGTAGTTGCGTAAATTCTTTCATTAGCTTTTTGACCATATTTATTTTCCATCCATTCTCTTAAAATTCGAAAAGCTAACGCTGGTTCAGTCGTTGTCCCTGATTTTGAAATCACACTTAGTGACACTTCTTTACCTTCAATTTGTCTCAAAATATCCTTTAAATATTTAGAACTTAAATTATTTCCTGCAAACAAAACTTTTACTCTGAAATCTCCATTTAAAGCTTCGATCACAGCTCTACTTCCCAGATATGATCCACCAATTCCAATTACTACTAAAACTTGAGAATCATTTTTAATCTTTTCCGCGGTCAATTTTATTCGCCCAAATTCCTCTTTATCATAATTAACTGGCAAATCTACCCACCCTAAAAACTCCGATCCTTCACCAGTTTTATTATTATTTTTTTTATGAACTTCACTTACTTTTTCTTGCCATTTTAATAATTCTTGATTATCTATAAAAGTTTTTATCATATAACCCATTCTAACAAATTATTTTAAGTCCATTAAAATAGCCGAGGTCGATTGTTTTGTTTAAACAACCTCCTCGGCCAAACTTCTTATTCTCCTACATCATCAACATAGCATCTCTTGTTCCAAATAAACTTCCTCTCCTGTCTCAACTTAAGATCATCCTCATCTAGTTCATCAAAAGAATAAAACAATCCAATTTTCCGTAAGATTTTATTAATTCTTTTGATAATTTTCTGTTCTTGACCATAAACTGAGTTAGAAATAACCTTTCCACCCCAGATAATTTTGATCACCTCCGCTCCATACTCCCTAAAAACTAGGGATACTTCGTCGTCGACCACCTCCACAGTAAAACGTAGTTTACTTTTTGTTAGGAAATCGGCTGATGTACTGTTCCCACTATGCTTTGAACAAACATCATCTTGTACTATGTTCAAATCCAAAATCCCCTCAATCAATTTTAACCAAAGCATCTTACCTAATCTCCTTTACTATGTTAATTACAGCAAACAGCTTTTTGCTTGCATGCCGGTATTTTACCTCATTTTCTTATTAACACAAATCATTTTAGATCTATCCAATATCTTTGATAGACACTTCCATCAGTCCAAATTCTTTCATCTTCCAATATTCCACCATTTTTTACAATTGTTTTTGCTGATGCCATATTTGATTTACTACAACTAACTAATATTTTATTCATTCCCATATTTCTACATTCTATTAAAACCAATCTCAACATTTCTGTCGCATAACCCTTTTGTCGTTCACTTGGTCTAACTTCATAACCAATATGACCACCTCTGTTTAACAAAAAATCATTTAACTCATGTCGTAATTGAATTGATCCAACAACTTTTTCATCTGATTCTCTGACTGCCAACCAAGTTGTTGCCGGTACAAAATTTTCACCACATGTTTCTTTACTTGATTCTTTTTTAAGATTTTCCAACCACTCTTCAAAAGAGTTTGATTTGTCCAACCCACCATCACCATGTATTTCTTCATTTTCCAACAAACATTCATTTCTAAATTCCCAAGCTTTTTCTTTATCTTTTAAAGTTGGTTTTATTAATTTAAGCCTATCCATAAACAAAATTATAACATTTATTTTTTAATCAAAAAAAAGGCTGGACAAATAGAAAGACAAGGTCTTTCCAAAATCCAGCACTTTTAACGTCGTTAAGCGAAATCATTATTGCATTGCCATAACAATTTTATTTGCCAACTCTCGTGCCATGTCCTCTTTGGAAACAAGCGGCAAAACACCATCTGAAACCTTCTCAATAATAATTTGGAAAGAAGGTGATGTTTCATCTGTAGTTGGAATAAAAATACCTCTAATAACAGGCCTTTCAGAATCCAATCTCCAAGTATCTTTACACTCTCTTCTCATTATTTCCTGTCCAAATGTTAATGATACTTGAATATCACCACTCTGATAAAACCGGAATGGTTTTGCTCTACCCGAATAAGGATCGTAACTAATCATAACTTCAGTTGACAATCGATCTGCCGTTATATCAAGATCAGGTAAGGCAATCTTAAGACGGTTTAGAATTTCTCGAAAATCAAAAATGAAAACACCATCTTCCAACTCAGTTTCTACTCTTACCAAAAAACTGATAATTGACAAAGGCTTCGATATTTTTTGAGCCAATTCTTTTTCTGCTTCGATATTAAAATGATCGTAATTTTTAATTCGCAAAAAATATAATTTTTTTTCACCCCCAATAATCTCAATTCTTAATCTAGTATTAGTAACTTTATCAAAATGCTCTAAGACTCGAAAACTCTGACCAGTTATCAGTCTAATGTTTCGATCCACCTCGGTTCTAGTAGAAGGAAGTTCTTTTCTTTCGAAAAAAGACCATAAAACTTTCCTTAGTTCACCCAGATCAACCAATAAAATTCCACCTCTTTGTTCAACCTCTTCAACTCTTACAATTTTCATTTTCTTCACCTAAATCCTTTCTTTTTATTTTTGAAAAATGTTTTCGTTTGTATTTTAAAGTTCGATTAAAAATCCATGCAAATATGAATTTCCAATTTTGGACCAATTATAGCAGAAAAATACCTTTAACCACATTTTCGGCCTTTTTTGTGATTTTGTGCTAAAATACCGACATTGCACTTTGCTTTCTGTTTTCCAACAAGCGGAAAATAAGAATAAACAATTAGAAAAAGGAGGGCTATTATAATGAGCAACAAGACAAGATTGATCTGTCAACCTTACAAAGAAGGATTTTCTCTTCATCTAACATTTCATGACCGAGATCTCTATCTCAGTAATATGATTGATTCTGGTGAAGACAGACACCTTCCGGATGGTGAACCCTACGAATGTTCTATCGATAAATATCCTTACGAACTAGAAGTTCACGAGCATGCTGAAGAACACGGATGTTGGTATCTTGAAAGTAAATGTCCTTCTGGAGGAAAAAATTGGTTACCACCAAAATATGAAGCTAATGGGGATTCTTAGTTTTCTATTTATAGAAAACTTTAGAATAAAAAAAGTGGGAGGATTTTGTAACCATGTCACAGCATCGAGTATTCTGTCAACCAGTAAGTCTCCGCAAACTTGGGTATGAAATTAAGCCTTATGGTGTCGTTCTCAGCTCAAATGTGGAAAAAATGAATCAATTTTTCGGTGAAATAGACGAAAAATACGACGCTGCCAAAAAGGAGGCAAAAAAATCAAACCAACGAGTACCTGACGGCTATGAATACCTTGTACGAAGAGGTTCAGGTTATTTTTGCTCTGTTGAAGATAAAATTTTCAACAAAATTGAAAACAGTCATTTAGACGGAGTTAGTTTCCCCGATATGGATCCGCCAGCTAAGGTCGAGTAATCTCCTTTTTTTCGCAATAGCCGAAGGCTGTGTAACCTCACAAGGGTTGTACAATCTCGGCTATTTTTTTATTCTTTTTTCTCATCCACCAATCCACCCAAATACCTCGTCCCAAAAACCTGTTTTTCATTTAAATAAATTTTCTCTTCTCCACTAAATTGCTCCACTTTTCCCATCCATTCATTGGTATATCTCCATTCTCCATCAACAAATTCTTTTGGACCACGAAATGGATAATCATTTGGCATTTTCAAAAGTGATTTTTTCAAAAATTCATAAATCTCTCCAAAATCATTTATTTCTTTTTCAACCGTTCCATAATAAACCATTGACCAAACAATTTCGTTTTGGAAAAATATTTTTGTCATCCCGGCATACGGTTCCCCTCCCACATAATTGTCCATCATTTTCCATTCCCCTTTTTCATAAATTATTGTCTTCGACCCATCTGTTTCATTAATTGTCGTTTTCTCCCCACTCGCATACCCCTTCCCATTAGCTTCTACAATAAATTCCTTCAAATTTTGTATCTCCATACCCAATTTTAACACTCCAAAATTAAATTTTTCCTATCTTTCCATATTAGCAGACTAGGTTTTCGACTGCTAATAAAAATGGTATAATTAACACTAGAGGAGCAGGTGGATTTTAAACAGATATTCAACTTCGAGTTTTTGAATAATATTCCCCTTTCACCGATTACTAGTTTAGTGTCAGCATGCCAAAAAAAATTTTAGAAACATAAAAAAAGAACGCTCAAGATTAATAAAAATTTCGAGCGTTCTCCTGAAACAAAAGTTCTAGACAAACTAATTGTAACAGGTTCTCTGCAAAATTTTTAGAATTAAATACTTTAATATATGACACACGTCAATATTCACGTTGTTCCCCACGGAAATAAATGGGAAGTGAAGAGAGAAGGAAACCCTAGCCCAATTTCATCACATAATTTAAAAGATAGGGCTATTGATTTTGGTCGACCTTTAGCCAAAAATCAAGGAAGTGAGTTCGTTATTCATCGAAAAGATGGAACTATTCAAGATAAGGACAGTTACGGAAAAGATCCCTGTCCTCCAAAAGATAAACGCTACTAACCTCCAGTATATTAAGACAAGGCGGAGAAATCCGCCTTGTCTTAATAAATTAAAAATTAATTTTAAAATGACAAAAATACCCCAAAAAAAAGAAGAATTAAAAAAACATTTTGAGGAGCAACTGAGGTTTATCGAAAAATCATCAATTGCTTATGACAATGGAGATCTAGATGAAGCAAAAAGAATCGCGACATCTTTAAGATTACTTTTTCACCATACAGACAAATCTATACCTTTACTTTCTCAATTAGGTCTTGATAAAACTACAAAATTCATCGATACAAAACTTCCAGATTTTCAATCTGGACCAATAATAACTTATCATGGTTTAATATCTGTAAGTTTCGGTGAAGATCATTATGTTCCTAACCTAGGGAAAGAACCAATATCATTGGTAAATTATGACAATTATTGGGAAAAAGAAATAGTTTTAATCGATAAAAAAGGGAATAATTTTACTAGAAAAGATATCGTATGCGAGGTAGCCAATACTGATGGAGGGGCACATGTTGACCCAACGTTAAAAACAAAATATTCAGATTTAAGTAGAAATAATTCTATTGGTTGGATTACTCAAAATAATTTTGGAGAAGTAAAACAATTATATGGCGCCGCATTGGCAACTATTAGACAAATAGGCCATGAAGTTTTACTCACTTTTAACCCAAATTATGAGGCGGAACACAAAGGAAATAAAATTTTTATAAGTGGATTACAGATCACAACTGAACCAATACCAACTTATAAAATAGATAGGAATGATCTTTGTCCTTGCGGATCTGGAAAGAAATGGAAAAAATGTGGATATTTAAATACGCAAGAACATCAACTAAAAAACAAATAATATTTCAACCAAAAACCCCCTCAGTCCGCCAGCTGGCGGAGAAGGGGTTTTAATTTACCATTTGTAGAGACGTAGCGCGCTACGTCTCTACCTAAAAACAATTTATTTTTTGCTTTCTTCAACAGCGGCTTGAGCAGCTGCAAGTCTAGCAATTGGTACTCGGTAAGGTGAGCAAGATACATAGTTTAGTCCAATTCTGTGACAGAATTTAACTGTTTCTGGATCTCCACCCTGTTCTCCACAGATACCAACATTAAGTTTTGGATTACCTGCACGACCAAGCTTTACAGCCATTTCCATGAGTTTACCAACACCTTTTTGGTCAACACTCTTGAATGGATCTTCGGCCAATATTTTTTGAGCCAAATAATCTTTGATGAATTTTCCAGCATCATCGCGGGAGAATCCATAAGTCATTTGAGTCAAATCGTTGGTTCCAAAAGAGAAGAATTCAGCTTCTGCTCCAATCTCATCAGCAGTTACTGCTGCTCGTGGGATTTCGATCATGGTTCCAATTTCATATTTTAATTCAACACCATAAGATTTCATGGTTTCTTCGATGACTGGAATTAATTTGGCTTTTAACCATTTTAATTCTTCAACATCTCCAACTAATGGAATCATAATTTCTGGAACGATTTTTTCACCAGTTTCTTTGGCCAATTCGCAAGCAGCC
>Ga0074198_1000531_pt1 | contig 38064 bp, 44 predicted proteins | sample EPASupsiteSAE323_FD_64527 | JGI IMG/M metagenome (GOLD analysis project Ga0074198, IMG submission 64527) | Bioremediated contaminated groundwater from EPA Superfund site, New Mexico - Sample SAE3-23 | ecosystem: Environmental > Aquatic > Deep subsurface > Groundwater > Contaminated ... | reverse complement strand
GCGACGGCACGGTTACCCTTCGCATAGCAAACACGATCGGCACCGTGGGGTTCCGGCTCTCTCCCGACGAGGCCTTGCGCGTAAGCTCCCTGCTTTGCCAGCTGTCCAAGGAACTGATAAACAAAAAGCGCGCGCTGTGGCAGCAGGAAGACGACGACAAATAGTCCGGGTGCATGTGCGGCGCTGCGGGCGCGTTCAAAGAAGTTTCAGCTTGTCCGTAATCTCGTCGATTTCGCTTTCAGGAGCAGGCCCGATCGCAACCGCGGTCTTGCTTCCCGGCTCTACTTGCGTGTGGCCGGCATCGGTAATAAGCGAGCAGGGCAGCTTGGCCTTCTTTGCACGCATGAACGCTTCGACAAGCTCGCGCTCGGAGGATACCTTTACCGCAATCTTTTTGCAGCCGCCTTCCTTCCAATCCTCGACCCACCCGGGCTTTGACGAAAGCGCCTTGTCGTATGCGTCTATGCTTGCGTGGCATCCCTGTGCGACAAGCTTTCCCTTGCCCATGCCAAGGTCGGCTCGCAACAATATTGCCTGCTTGTATTCGGTCATAACATCAACTTTGTCCTGCGGCAAGAAATGGCTTTGCCCGCTTGCGCTCACGGCGTCCCGAACTGCACGAGCGTGCCTGTAAGGCAAAGCGCGCCAGTGGAGCTTATGTACGACACGCCGATATCGGAAGTGTCCGTTGTTATGAACGAGCCGTCGGGGGCGCTTGAGCAGCTTGCGTCGCCGTAATTGCAGTCGGAGTCCTCTATGCAGAGGCTTCCGGAGGCGTTGATGAATGCGTGCGAGACTCCGGACGCGTCCCTGATGACGAATGCGTCATCCGGCGGGTTTGCGCAGCTTCCGGTTGAACCGGCGTAGCAGCCGCCCTTGAGTATGATTGTGCCTGTTGGCATGAATGACGCGACGCTGGTGCCCGCGCTGTTCTGGACCTGGAAAAAGAATCCCACTGGTGAAATCGACGGCATCGGCGTGCTTGACGTGACGCTTGCATTCCCTTCTTCCGGCGTAGGCCAGAGGTTGAACGTGGCGTTTTTCTGCGTCTCCTCAAGCCCCGGCGTCATCGCAGCCTTGGTTATTGTTGAGATGAGCAGCACCAGCATTATGGTGCCGGTCAGTATGAGCAGGTACTCAAGCGATGTCTGGCCCTTCATTTTTTCCACCGGAACATGTTATTATTCATAAACTCAGGTTTTTTACATCAATCGTCCTTGGTGCAGTTGCACGTGTCCATGTTGCAGCTTCCCGGAGTGCTGCATCCCGTGATAACGTGCCAGGTCGTCCCGTAGCAGGATATGGTAGTGCACGCGTTGCACGACGCACCGCACCCGTTCTTGTAGCATATCGTGGTGCCCGTAGAATAGCCGGCGGTCTTGCACGCGGAATCGCAGTTTACGTTGTCGCTTATGTATGCGGTGGTGGTCGTCCCGGAGGTGCACGTCAGTATCACGGATTTTGGCGCGTTCGTAAGCGTGTTCTTGACCCCCTCGGTCACTATGCCGTGGTATTCGTTCTGGTTCCCTTCAAGGGCGTTGTTCGCGCCCTGCGCCGAGGTCTGCATTATGATGATGATTACGACCGCAATCAGCACTACGCCGGCAAGCATAAGCAAGTACTCAAAAGCGCCCTGGCCACGCGGTGTCATATGCATACCAGTACGCCGCATTCCGATATAAACGGTGTGCCTGCAGTGCAATCACTGGAAACCGGCCTGGCAACCCGTAATAAATTACAATCGCAACAAGTGATATTTCGGCCGCTGGCAGGACCCGCAAGGCGCTTTGAATGCTCAAGGACAACACCTCCGAAGTAATCGCAAGGATACGCACCATAGAGTCCGGGCTGTCCGCTGCGGCATCGGGCCTGCGCCAGCAGGCAATCGCGCCCAAGGAAACTTTCCTTGGCGAACCGGCAATACTTTCCTGCCCTCCGAACGCAAGTTTTTCGGGCACCATAGCGGCAATCGACGGCGGAATCGTTTCCGAAACCTACCAGTCCTGCGAACTAGTGCTCTTCCGTGCGGTGTGCACCGCATTCGGGTACGAAAACGGCAAGGTATGCCGCAAGGCAAACCACCCTTCCGGGCTGGACGGCTTTGAGACCGCCCTCCTTGACTCGTTCGACGAGTCCGACACTATGCAGCGCGACTCCATAATCCGGCTGCGCTCCGAGATTGCGCGCGCACGCGAGTCAATCAAGCTATTCTCTCCCTCGATGGTCTTTCTTGACGGAAGCATCTTCCCAAACCCCCAGGACCGGCCGCCCAAAGATTCGGCAGCGTTCGAAGGGTTCGAGAGGCTCCTTGCGGAGTACCGCTTCCTCTTTGCCGAGTGCAGCGCAGCAGGCGTCACTCTCGTCGGCGTAGTCAAGGACTCCAAGAGCCGCAACTACCTGGATGCACTGAGAAAATCCGAATCCCTGTCCGACTTTTATTCCGAGCACGCAAAATTCCTCTCCTCCACAAACGACTCGGCATTCCTTTCGATGGCATTGGAAGAAAACGAGCGCAGCGGCCTTGTCAAGCTCGAAAGGCAGGACCTTGGCAAGGAATTGTGCCGCACCACCTGCGCGACAACCTATGTGAAGGCCTCCAAGTACGACCGTCCGCTGAGGCTTGAGTTCTCCGATTACACGAAAGCCGATGCAGCAAGCAAAATCATCTGCGGGTTGTGCAAGGGCAACTCGCGCTATGCATACCCTGCGATTCTAATTGAAGCGGACTTGCGCGCGGCAATGGACCCAAAGGAACTAGAAGTAGCTTACTCGCGGTTGTGTGCAAAAGTCGGGCCAGACGCGGTTTCGCTGCGAAGGCTGCGCAGGAACGAACGGCCATTCCGGTAGGGATTGAAAAAACAGAAAGCAAAAACTTTTTTTATTCTAGAGCAGCCTTTCGCCGTTTTCGACAATGTGCTGGGGCGCGGGCTTTTCCATCTCAAGGATTTGCACGCGCGCTGGAGAAAAAGTCCCCGCGTACTCCACGATCCTGGCCTCGCCGCGGCGTCCATCTGCAAGCCGGATGCGTATCCTCTGGCCGACCCTGCCGTTTGCTGAGGCTGTTGCGTTTCCAATGCCGAACGTTCCGACCATCACGTTGATTCCCGGCATCCGCAGGTTTCCCATTGACAAGTCCGTTGCAAGCGCGTCTCCCTTGCGCACTCCGCGGATGTGCGGCCAGGCGAATGCGAAAATCGCCGACGCGGCCAAATCGAATGCGATGAGCTTCCAGAACGAATCAATCGGAGTACCGGCAACGCCTATGTAGCTGAACGCGTATCCAAGCAGTGACGCAGTAACCAGCGCCACGGTGCATTGTGCAAAAAGTTTGATGTTCAAGCATGCTCACTTCCAACTTCGTTTCTGAACCTATGCGTAGCCTTCCTGCGGCCTGCGCTGGACCTCGGTCGGACGCTTCATCGAAAGCGCGGCCTCAAAGTGCCTCTTGGAGACCTTTTCCACGTTCTTTTCGCGCATCGCTTCCATTCCCGCCTCGCGGCAGAACGCCTCCAAGTCGGCTCCGGAGTACCCTTCGGTCTTCTTTGCAAGGTCTGCCAGGTCGACGTCCTTGTCAAGCGGCATCTTTGCGCTGTGCACCTTGAGTATGTCCCTGCGAGCCGATTCGTCCGGCTGCGGGATTTGTATGAGCTTGTCAAAGCGTCCCGGCCGAAGCAGCGCCGCATCGATGATGTCCGGCCTGTTCGTAGCAGCAATCACAACCACGTCCTTGAGGTTCTGGACGCCGTCCATCTCGGTAAGAAGGGTGTTGACGATTTTTTCAGTAACGCGGCTGCCGTCGGAATCTCCGCCGGTGCGTCCTGGCGCGATTGCGTCGATTTCGTCAAAGAACACGATTGAGGGCGCAGCCTGCCGGGCCTTGCGGAAAATCTCGCGGATTCCCTTCTCGCTCTCGCCGACCCACTTTGAAAGAAGCTCCGGGCCGCGCACTGCGATGAAGTTGGCCTCGCTTTCAGTGGCAGCAGCCTTTGCAAGCAAAGTCTTCCCAGTGCCGGGCGGGCCGTAAAGAAGAATGCCGCGAACCGGCCGGATTCCGAACTTGGTGAATGCCTCGGGCTTTTTGAGCGGAAGTTCAACAGCCTCGCGCAGCTCCTTCTTGACTTCCTCAAGTCCGCCTATGAAGTCCCACTTTACGTTGGGCACTTCGATGTAGACTTCGCGAAGTGCGGAAGGCGTGATTTCGTGCTGTGCGACCTCGAAGTCGTCCTTGGTAACTCGCAGCTCGTCAAGTATTTCCTGGGGGATGTGCTCGTCCTCCAAGTTGATTTTTGGAAGTATGCGCCGCAGTGCCTTCATCGCGGCTTCCTTGCACAGCGACTGCAGGTCCGCTCCGATGAAGCCGTGCGTCTTTGCAGCAATATCTTCCAGCTTGACGTTCTCGGCAAGGGGCATTCCGCGCGTGTGGATTTGCATGATTTCAAGCCTGCCCTTCTTGTCAGGGACTCCGATTTCAATCTCGCGGTCGAACCTTCCGGGCCTGCGCAGCGCCGGGTCGATTGCATTCGGCCTGTTGGTTGCGGCAAGGATTACGACCTGCCCGCGCGCCTTCAGCCCGTCCATCAGGGTAAGCAGCTGGGACACGATGCGCTTTTCCACTTCGCCGGTTACTTCCTCGCGCTTGGGCGCAATCGCGTCAAGCTCGTCGATGAATATTATCGATGGAGAATTCTCCTCGGCTTCTGAGAAAATCTTTCGCAGCTTCTCCTCGGCCTCTCCAACGAACTTGGATACTATTTCGGGCCCGTTGATTGTGATGAAGTGGGCCTCGCTTTCGTTTGCAACCGCCTTTGCAAGCAGGGTCTTTCCGCCGCCGGGGGTGCCGTAAATCAACACGCCCTTGGGCGGCTCTATGCCAAGGCGTTCGAACAGCTCAGGGTGGCGCATCGGAAGCTCTACCATCTCCCGAATTTTCTGGACTTCGTCTTTGAGCCCTCCGATGTCTTCGTAAGTGGTGGTTGTGATTTTTCCAAGCTCCTTGACCGGCTCCTCACGGAGCTGCACTTCGGTTGTCTCGGAAACAAGGACTATTGCCTGCGGCAATGTCTGTGCGACTGCGAACGGGAACGGGGTTCCGAACAGGTTGATGCTGAGCACGTCCCCGCGCAGCAGGGGCTTTCCCATCAGGTACTTCTTGACAAGCTGGTCGAAACCCGGCGCGTAGCGCGAAGGCTGGTTTGGTGCTAGCACGATTTTCTTTGCTTCCTTGACCTCGGCCTTGTGGATTTGCACGCGGTCTCCAAGTCCTACTCCCGCATTCTGGCGCAAGAGGCCGTCCATGCGGATGATTTTTGCGCCCTCGTCAGCGGGGTGCGATGGCAGGACTATTGCCGCTGTGATTTTTTTCCCCTTGATTTCAACCACGTCGCCGGTGGTCAGGCCCAAGGCCTTTCGCGCCTCGGAGTCCATGCGCACAACGCGCTTTCCGTAGTCAATCTGCATTGCCTCGGCTACCTTGAGTTCAAGCGACTTGTCGGCAACGGTCTTTTCGTCCATAAAGCATCATCTGAAAGTAGGGAAAAAATGGTAGTTCTTAGCCTGAAAGAATGTAGTGTCGAATCTCTTTAAATAATTGAATAATCGGTTAGGCCGGTTCGGCCGCGTCCAACAGCCATCATGCCTTCGGGACTGGCCTTGTTGCGCGCTCCACTTCGGACTTGCCCGCAGGGATTACCAGCAAAAGGTCATCAAGGTTGTCCGTTCCAAGACGCGCCATGATTTCCTTTGCAACCATCCCTTTTTCCTTGGTGCCAGCAGGAAGGATTGTCACCGCGTTCTTGAGCGTTCGTGTGGATGTTGCGGGTACTGCGACCACCCTTTCCTTTTCGTCCAGGCCGATGCGCAGGCCAAGTGCAGTGCCGCGGAAGTACTCGCGCTTTCCGGATATGATGAAACCGCCCTTTGACACGTACTCGCCTGCCTTTGCGGTTCGCGAGACGTTCTCAACTGGCACGCAGTACGCGTCCACGCTGCCAAAGCCGTTCTTCCACGCTGACGAGTAGCTCACCGCAAACTGCGCGGCCTCCAACTTGTCCTGTTCGGCGGCTTTCTCGGAGTTGCCTTCCTTGAGTATGGTCGTAGGCGCGCCGGTAACGTCTGCGTGGAAGTACAAGTCCGTTTTCTCGGCGTGCCTGTTGAACACGTGCTCGTTCTGGCTCGCGTCCCTTCCGGCAACAACCAGCAGCCCCGAACTGGTGTAGAACCAGCGGTATTTTTCGAACCACTCCAGGTCGCGCCTTATTCTGAACTTCTTTTTGGACGCGGAATCGTCTTCGGGCTTCCTGTATTGCTCGCGCCGCTCTTCGCTTGCGATGAGCTTGAGCGTATCCTCAAGCGCCTTCTTGGCGCCGTCGGCCTTTGCCCGCAGCTTGCTTGCCTTGGAGTAGTACTCGGCAGCGTTCTGCTGGGCAGTCTTGGATGCGTCTAGTGCGATTTTCATCTTTCAACGAAATCTAGGTGTCGGGTATCGTTTATAGCCACTACGCTCGGGCCGCCGGGGCAAAACTCGACTGTGTTTATGCAGCAGTTTTCCAGGACCAGGTTTTTGAGGTTCTCGTACGAGACCTCCGTGCCGTTGATTGCGCACAGCACGCACTTGATTAGGTTGCCGTGCGAGACAACCGCGACTTCGCTGCCAACGTTTGCCCTTGCGATTTCTTCGATTGCCTTCATCCCGCGTTCCCGCACGTCCGCCGTGGCTTCGCCTGCAAGCTCGTGGCCGTAGCGCAAGAGGTAGTAGTCTATTGTGCGTTCGGGTTCTTGGGCCTTGGACAGGTGCATGCTGTGGAATATCTTGAAAGCCTCTTGCGTGGTCTTTCCGGAAAGCTCGCCCGCGTCCTGCTCCATCAGGCCGTCCATCTGCTTGGCCTCAAAGCTTGGGAATGCGATTTTTGCAGTTTCAACTGCGCGGGAAAGAGGGCTTGAGTATACTGCTGCAATGTCCTTTGTCGCAGCCCATTTTGCAAGCTCTTGGGCCTGGCGCTCGCCGTGCTTGGAAAGCTTCCCGCCCACAGTCTGGCCTTGGATTATGTTCTCGGCGTTGCCAACTGTTTCGGCGTGACGGATAAGGTGGATAATTGTATTTGGCATTTTAGGTTCTGCTGCCTCCTTGCGCTCTGTGCCGTGCGCACCGTTTATGCCTTTACTTTGCTTTTGCCTTCGGCGTTTTCGCCGCTGGCTTTGCTGCTGCCGGCTTTTTGGCAGCGGGCTTCCTTGTCGCCTTGGCCTTCGGCGCGCCGGCTGCCGAGTTCTGGGCAGCACCCGCAGTTTGCGCGTTCGCCGCGCCATTTTCGCCGGCCTTGTTCTCCACAACCGTGCCGTCGGAGTTGTTGACCGTGTAAGTCTTCTTTGCCCACGACTCCTTGGTCTTGCACTTGGTGTCAAGGCACATATTGAACGGCTTCTTGCCCTTGCGTATGACCGTGACTATCGGCGTGCTGCACTCTGGGCAGACTTTGTCCGCGTTCTTTATGAGCGCCATCTTGGGAAGCGGAAAGAGGTTCCTGCACGCGGGGTACGCGCCGCAGCCCACGAAGAGTCCGAAGCGGGACTTTCTGATTTGAAGCTGTCCGGTGCGGCCTTCCTTTGCGCAGACCGCGCACGGGCCGAGCACACTTTCCTCTTTTTGCGTCTGCTTCAATGCGTCAACGAGTTCCTTGCCGATGCTTTCTTCCTTGGTGCGGAACTTTTCAAGAATCTTCTCAAGCGCAGTCTTTCCCTCTGAAATAACCTTTTCCTTGGTAATCTTTCCAGCCTGGATGTCCTCCATCTCTTTTTCAAAGTCGCGCGTCAGCTGCTCGGAAAGGATTTCGTCAACGTGCTTTGTGAGGGTCTCGTAAACCGAAAGCCCGAGCGCGGAGACTTCGATGCTTTTTCCTGAAACATAACCGCGCCTGAACAGCGTCTCGACTATTTCCGAGCGTGTTGCCTTTGTTCCCAAGTCCTCGTCCTCAAGCTTCTTGACCAAGGACGCTTCGGTGTAGCGCTTTGGAGGCTTGGTCATCTTCTTTTCCAATTCGTGCTTGTCAACAGTAACGCGCTCGCCTACCTCGAACTTGGGAAGAACTTCCTCCTCCAAGTCAACGTACTTTCCGTAGAACTCGAACCAGCCCTTTTCGACTGTGCGCGAGCCGCCAGCTGCAAATGCAACGTCGCCAATCTTGGCTCCCACGTTCATGCGCGCCCTCTTTGCCGGCTCGGCAAAGCACGAGAGGAACCTTCTCACAATCAGGTCGTAAAGCTTTGCCTGGTACGGGTTCAGCCCATTTGGAACCATTCCAGTTGGGTGGATTGCCGGGTGCGCGGCGTCGTCCTTTTCGCCCTCGCGGGGGACGAACTTGCCCTTTGACACGAGCTTTGCTGAAAGGTCGGAATAAACAGGATTCTTGCCGATGTCGGTGATGATTTTTTTCAAGTTAAGCTTTGAAGAAAGCTTCTGCGACGATGTGCGCGGGTAGCTGATGAGCGCGGCCTCGTACAAGTCCTGCGCAAGCGAAAGCGTCATCGACGGCTTGAAGCCGAATGCGCGGTAGGCCTCGATTTCCATCGAGGTCAGGTCGAACGGGAACGGCGGGTTCTGCGCGAACTCCTTCTCCTCGACTTTGTCAACAAGCGCTTTGTCCTTTGCGGCCTTGGCAACCGCTTCGGCAACCTGCTTTGCCTTCTGCTCATCCTTGATGTTGCCTTCCTGGCAGGAGAATTCCACTCCCTTGAGCACCGCAGTGATGTTCCAGTACGGCTCTGGCACGAACTTCTGTATCTCAAGCTCGCGCTGCGCAAGTATTGCAAGAGCAGGGCCCTGCACCCTTCCGATGCTCATGATGCGAAATATCCCGGCTTTCTTTATTGCAGACATCAGCGCGCGCGACGTGTTGATTCCCCAGTACCAGTCGAGGTAGTGCCTTGCCTCGCCCGCGTCGATTTGGGGCGTGTCAAGCGCGTGGAGGTCGGAATACGCCTCAACAAGGTCTTCTTTTGTAAGCGTGGAAAAAAGCATCCTCTTTGCGGGCTTCTTGACCGCATAGCGGATGATGTTGCCTCCAATCAGGCTTCCTTCGATGTCCCAGTCGCACGCGTTGACAACGGAGTCGGCCTGCTTTGCAAGCTTCTTGATTGACTCCAGGTACTTCTTGGTAAACGCAGCAGACTCGTGGGACTCGGACGCCGGCACCCACTCGATGTCAAAAACCGGATAGCGTCCGCCGGCCTCCTTTTGCTTGAGTGAATAGACGTGGCCCACTGCCGGCGCAATCAGGATTTTCTTTCCGCCCCGGGCAACCTCGTAGGACTTCACCCCGGCACCTGCGGACTGCTTGATCGGGCCTTCAGCTAGCGCCGCAGCCATCTTCTCGGCCACGCGCGGCTTTTCTGTGATAATCATTACTGTTTCCATGACGGTTGCTTCCAAACTGCTAATGGCGGGCTAATCCTAATTGGGCCTGTTGGTTTTATTGCTTTCGCAAAGCTAAGCGGCGGTAATGTGCGCGTCCGTTGCGCAAAAACTTCTCAGTTGAGCAGCGTGTACTTGCTCAGGTATACCTGCACCTTGAACACCTCAAGGAACGGCATCAGCACAAGCGCGTTGATGACTATGGCAGCGTAGCGGCCGTAGGCGAATATCCCTGGGTCTGCAGAGATGTTGAGGAACACCAGGTCGTTGAGCAGGATGAGCACCGCGGAGACTGCCAGGAACAGGACTACGTAGGAGAAGCGGTGCTTCACAGTGGAAACGCTCTTCCTTATCGCGGTCCAGCCGCGGAAGCCGTCGATTACGATTGCCTGCGGCACGAAGATTATGGCAAGCGCAATCAGTGCCGCAACAAGCGCGCCTACTGTCTGGTGCAGGCCGTACTGGTAGAGCACGACGTCTGCTATGAACGTGAGCGCGAACGCGGCAAGGAACACCTCGAACAGGTGGTATGTCCTCTGCTCGATTTTTTCCATCTCGTAGAACGCTATCTTGTTCATCGACCTTTGGCTCGTGATAATCATGTTGATTGCGACAAGGGCGAACGAGAACAAAAGCATCGAGACTATTGGCAGGATGATGACTATTCCAAGGTCAAGCGGGGTCATGTCCCACTTGATGCTGTCCAGGCGCATGAAGATGGAGCCCATTGCCGCGTAGTTTGAAAGCAACAGGGCGACCGGGAACGAAATCAAGAACGGTATCGAGAAGAACGAAATCGTCTTGAAGTTCCTGCCGTATGCCTCGAACGTCTTGTTGAAAATCTCCGCAATCCTCTTCATGTTTTTCGCCTGCCAAACTGGATAAATGGTTCTTGCTTTTGGGGTTTAAAACCGGTTGGCTTGCGCTGCTGCGTTCAAAGAAAAAAGAAAAGAAAGAGGCAACCGAGTTATCCGCAGTTCCTCGTGATTCCAGTAAGGCTCACTGCTCCCGATAGCGTGGCTTGGGCGTACGATGGGTGGCACAGCTGTCCTGCTGCTGCTGAGCTTGTTGCGGTGATGCCGTTTATGGCAATCGGGCCCGAAGCAATAAGCTGGATTGCGATATCCGAATTCATCCTCAGGTTGGTAAATGACCACGAGGAGCCGGCGACACCGTTGTGCATCATATAGCTTCCTGTTTTGGCAGAGATGGCTACGTTTGTTCCCGTGACCGTTGTCGCGCCTGCGGAGTACATCCCAATAGAGAATGCTTGTGCGTTTATGTTGACGTCCTGCATCGTAAGCCTTCCGGTGTTGTCGAATGCAATCGGGTAGGTGGCGTCGATGGTGTGCCTGAGGTTTACTCCTTGGAGCGATATCGTGTTGTAGCCTGATGAATATATGCTGTAAGCGCCGACAGTGGTGATGTTTGTGTTCTTCAGGCTCAGGTTGCTGTTCGTGTATATGAGGAGCGTGTGGCCTCCATTTGTTCCGCCAACGATGTTCGAGTTCTCAAACAAGACGTTCGAAGTAGTGGAAGACAACGGGTAGTATCCCCCGAAAGACGTTATGTTGCTGTTCTTTACTGTCAGGTTGCTGTTTGACGTTGGGTTTAACGCGTAATAGTATCGTGTCGTTATCACCGTCCCGTCAAGAGTCATGTTGGACTTTGTGGGTACGATTGCGGTGTAATAGGTGTCCATGATGGTCCCCTTGAACGTGACGTTGTTGCTGTTGACAATTGCCGCGCCGTACGCGTTTGAGGCGTACAGGTATCCTCCGTTGACCTCGATGTTGTATGCGTCCTCGATATAGTATGCGTATGCCGTGTCAATGAAGTTGCAGTTGCTGATTTTGACGTCGTGCGTGCCCCTGACGATGCGTATTCCCGTCCCGGACCCCGCGGGGTTGCTCCAGATGACGCGGTTGTTGCAGTCAATGGTGGAGCCGGATGCTGGCGGTGTGACTATGATGCAGTTGCTCCTGGATGCGGCATCGATGTCGCCTGTCATGATATAATTCATCGGCGTGGACATGACGAAGCAGTTCTGCGTGCTTCCTGCGGTGCCGCTGAGCGCGTCAACATATGCCTTGTTGACCGCGTCGGTGGTGTCGGTTGGCAAGGCAAGCCCGGTGATGCGGTTGTTGGTGACGTTGACCGGTCCGGTTATGGTGGTGTTCCCGTCAAGTCTGGTCGTGCCGTTCACGGTGAACTTGTCCGTGGCGTTGTCTGCGCCTATTGCGACGTTGCCCTTGAATGTCGCGTTGCCTATGACGTGCAGGGTGTATGCCGGGCTTGAGATGCCTATGCCGACAAATCCCAGCGCGGTATTGACGACCAGCAGGTTGTTGCCCACAAAGAGGTTTCCGGTTGCGTTGAGCTGGCCGTTCTTTGTCGTGACGCTGCCTGCGCACGCCGCCTGCAGCAGGCAGAGAAACATTGCAGCAAACAAAGAAATCTTGAAACCATCCATACTTAACCCACCTTTGCACTCCGACATTACCTTAAGCACTCTTGGCAGGTATTTCTACCTTTCCAAGGAGGCTTCCCCTGCTGGTCAGGCCAAATCGCGTGCTGTCGGTTGAGCCGGCCACCAGGTTGCCCAGGACAAGGTAGGCGTCCTGCGGGATTATGCCGTTGTAGCTTTGCACGTACAGCGAAAGCATCCGGTATCCGGTGGCGCCAATGCAGTATTTCGTGCCTTGGTGGTTGCATGCTGCCTGGCCGTTGACTATGATGTTCCAGCCGCAGCTGATATCCCTTGAAAGCGAGAACGAGTCGCCGGGGGTTGCCTTGATTACCTTGACCAGCGGGTTTGTGTCGCCTGCAAAGCGCACGAGCGTAATGTCGCCGGTTTTCGGGTCGTTGCACCCATAGTAGCCGAACTGCACGCTTACAGTATCCCCGTCTGAAAGCAGGCCGGCCATCGAGCTTCCGCGGACAGTCCTTTCCTCTATTGAAGTGACGCAGTCCGCAGGGGCTATTGTCGGAATATTTTCGGATGGGGCCGGAGACGGCGTCGTTGTGTTCGGGGTTCCGGTTGCGACGGCGTCATTTCTCGAGCCCAAATTCAGGAAAACAAGGAAGAGCGCCAGCACTGCCACTGCGATTGCAATTTTTCCAATTGCGGACGTTTGCGTTATGCGTATTTTATTTCTCATTTTTTTGCCCCCGCAGTCCTGGCCTCCAGGTAGCATTGGCCGTAACCAGTAGTCCGCACGGTAATAAATGAGCCGATGGCGGCGCGTTTCACGAGGGCGGTCTTGTAGTTGGGCATCCTTGCGGAGAAGCCGCCCGCCTTCTTTTCCGTGACCAGAGCAACGCAGGTCTTTCCGACAAGCTTTCCGTTCTCCTCAAGCGCAATCCTGCGGCATAGTTCGTTGATTTCGGTGCTGCGCGCATTGATTGTCCTGCGGTCCACCTGCTTCATCTTCGCTGCACGAGTCTTCGGCCTCGGGCTGTATTTGGAGATGTTGGTAATCTGCGGCCGCGTGCTTTCCATGAGCGCAAGAGTCTCTTCGAAGTCCTTTTTGGTTTCGGTCGGGAACCCCACGATTACGTCGGTCTCAACTGTAAGGTCGGGGATGTTTTCGTGGAAGAATCCCACCAGCCTTGAGTAGTCGCTTGCTGTGTATCCCCTTCCCATCGCCTTCAGAACCGGGTCGCTTCCGCTCTGCACGGGAATGTGCAGGAACCGGTAAACCTTGTCAGTTGAGCAAATCACTCTTGCAAGTTCCTTGCGTATCTTCCAGAAGTGCTCGGGGTTTCCCATGCCGATGCGCACGCGAAACCTTCCGGGAATTGAGCAGATGGCTTGGACCAGGGTTGCAAGATTTTCATTTCCGGCTATTGCTTTTTTGGCGTTTCCTTTTTCCTTGCCTTTAAAATCAAAACCGTAGCACGCAGTATCCTGGCTTGAAAGCTGGATTTCCTTTGCCCCTTTTGCAACCGCGGCCCTGGCTGCCCGCACGATTTCGTCCTGCGGGATGCTCCGCAAGTGGCCGCGCGCAAGCTTTGTCGAGCAGTACGTGCACTGGCCCAAACAGCCGCGGCTGATTTGCACGCGTGCGAATATGCCGTCAACTGAGACGTTGAACGGAAGAGCTTGGGTCTTCTTGGTCAGGACGACTTTTTTGCCTGCGATGGCCGCATCTATTGCCTCTAGTATTTTGGCATTCGACCACACGCCGACGATGCTTGCGCTCGGAACCGCCTTTTCGATTAGTTCGGGAGAGACCTGCGCAAGGCACCCCGTGGCCACGAGCTTCTTTCCCTGCGCGTCGAGCTGCCTTGCCTTGAAAAGTATCTTTTCCTGGGTGGAGTCCTTGACCGAGCAGGTGTTCATCACAACTGCGTCCGCCTTGGCTTCGGAACCGGTTATCTCGTACTTTTTCGCAACAGCGGCCTTCAAGGCGTCGGTGTCCGCTGCGTTGAACGTGCACCCGTAGGTGAGGAAAAAGACCTTTGCAGCTGTTTTCGTTTTTTTTGCCATTTTGAACCCGCAACCGCTTTTTTTACCGTCTTTGGCTTCCAACCCGCTTTTTGGGCGATTTTGCCCTCTTAAGCAACTTTATTAATTTTCTTTGCAAAAGACAATATACTCATTTTGAAGGCTTCAAGCCGTCAATGAATATTGTATTACAAGGGTGTATTTGTATAGTCCGTCCAGTTGCTTCCAAAAAGTGCGAAAAGTGCAGCCGCGAGGCGCACCTTCTTGAAATATGCGGCCAGTGCAAGCGCAAGGTCTGCCACGACTGCACCAAGTCCAGCAAGCTCTCACGCAGGCGCGTAAAGGGCGAGCGCCACATAATCTGCAAGACCTGCTGGGGCACTCCCGCAAAGAGGACCGCCTACAAGGCGGCCTAGTTTCCTTTTTTTCCAACTGTCTTTTTCTAGGTTTTTCAACAGTGCCTACTTGCGGGTCTCCTTCTCAACAACTACCGCGGTGCCGTAGGCGTAGACGTCGATTGTGCCTGCGACTATGCTTGCGCTCTCCATCCGCACGCCAACGATTGCGTTCGCGCCGCGTGCCTTTGCTGTTGCCGCAAGCTCGTGCAGGACCGAGTGCCTTGCCTCGTTGAGCATCTTGCGGAAAGCAGGAAGGTCGCCGCCACCGATGCTTTTGAGCATCGCCGCGATTTCGCTTGCGGTGTCGAGGGTGCGTGCGCTTGAGGCCCACACCACGCCCACGTACTTCTTGGTCCTGAGTCCGGGGATTTCTTCCGTAGTGGAGATTAGCACGTCCGGGTCAGTAGCCTGCATATGTATCACCTTGATTGTTTTGCCGTTTAGGCGGCGATTGGATTTGTCACGCTCGGATTATTAACTTTACGAGCGAAAACAGTTCTGTCTGATTTTACGGTGCAACAAGATGACTCTTACGGAACCTGAACCGGCAAAGGCGCAGAAGAAGGAAAAGACCAAGGCAGATTACGAGCCGTGGATTGAGAAGTACCGGCCCAAGAAGCTGTCGGAAGTCGTCGGCCAGGAGCACATAGTTGCCAGGCTTGACTCTTACGTGCAGGCAAAGGAGATGCCTCACATGCTCTTTGCAGGACGCGCAGGAATCGGCAAGACCACCTGCGTGCTTGCGCTTGCGCACGAGCTTTACGGCGAGGCCTACAAGGAGTGCTTCCTGGAGCTGAATGCAAGCGACGAGCGCGGAATCGACATTGTCCGAGGCAAAATCAAGGACTTTGCGCGCTCCATCCCCCTTGCAAGCGTGCCGTTCAAAATCATCTTCCTAGACGAGGCCGACGCGCTAACAGCAGAAGCCCAGCAGGCGCTCAGGCGCACCATGGAGCGTTACTCCGAGAACACGCGCTTCATACTCAGCTGCAACTATTCAAGCCGCGTAATCGAGCCCATCCAGAGCAGGTGTGCGGTGTTCCGCTTCCTGCCGCTGTCCGACGAGCACATAGGAAAGATTGTTGACAACATCTCAAAGCACGAAAACATCCATCTGGAAAAGGACGTCAGGGATGCCGTAGTCGCAGTGTCCGAAGGCGATGCCCGCAAGGCCGCAAACGTGCTGCAGGGTGCGTGCTCTCTTTCCGCAAAAGTCACCGCACAATCAATATTCAAAGTCGCTTCGCGTGCAACTCCAAAGGAAGTGGCTGCAATGGTCGCAACCGCAATCAAGGGCGACTTCTCAACTGCCCGAAAGACCCTTTGGGAGATTATGGGCAAGTACGGCCTTGCTGGCGAGGATGTGCTGATTTCGATTTACCGCGAAGTCACTGGCCTTCCAATCCCGGACGAGCAGAAAGTCGCGCTTGTTGACAAGATCGGCGAATACGACTTCCGCATGGTCATGGGTGCGGATGAAACCATCCAACTTGAGGCCTTGCTGGCTCAAATGTCCTTGATTGGCAAAAAATAGCTTATTTCTCGCTTCTTTTGGCAAAATGAGTATTCTTTTCCGTTAGTTTACTCCGTATCGGTTTTTTTTGTCCTTGGAAACCTTACTTCCAGTATTTTTCTAATTTTCCTTTTCCCGACTGTTTTTACAAAATTAGCGTTAATTCTGCCTTATTTTCAAAAAATAAGGTTATTTGATGCTTCTTTTTCATAAATATCGGATTTTTTCTTACGGTTTGTTTTTTCGTTTTAAGTTTTCAACACCTATTTAAGCCGCCAAAGCGTCTATTTTGCTTGGGGAAGTTACCCAAGACTAGTCGGGTTTTGGGTAAGTGGTGGTAGGGGTTTTGGTTTTTGGGCCCGTAGTGATGTCCATACTTTCCAAGTGGTTTTCTTGTCTGGTCTTCGAGTTGCAATGCTTGGCTGGGAATTCCCGCCCTTTGCCAGCGGCGGCCTTGGAACGCACTGCTTCGAACTGACCCGCGCGCTTTCGGCACTCGGCGTTGAAATAGACTTCTTCATGCCAAAGACAAGCTACGACATCCAAAGGCCCTGGCTCAATGTCTTCCAAACAGACTGGGGCCTGTTCAAGCCTGGCGAGATGCAGGTTGACATCCTTCCCATAACCTACAGCGGCTACGGCGGCGCATCAACGCAACTCCAGTTCAACGCAAGAAAACTTGCGGAGCTTGCAAAGTCTCCGGGCCAGTCCAAGTCCTACGACTTGGGCTTTTTCGAGGCAGTTGGCGTGTACAACCACCTTGCCGCGTTGCTTGTTGAAAAGAAGCACAGCCAAAAGCCCTATGACGTTGTCCACGTGCACGACTGGATTTCCGCAAAAGCAGGAATCCAAATCAGCGCACGCACCGGGCTTCCCTTAGTCTCAACAGTGCACAGCACCGAGTACGACCGAACCGCGGACCTGTGGCCTTTTGATTGGATCCTTGGTGTGGAAAAGGACATGGTGTGCAATTCCGACCAGGTAATCACGGTGAGCAGGCGCAGCGCGCAGCTTCTGCTTGACCGGTTCGGCGCAAGCCCCCGCAAGGTCAGCGTAATCTACAACGCAATCGACTCCTCCAAGTTCCCCAAGCACAAGGAAGCGCTGCGCGATTCCAATGGCAAGGCGGCCAAGGTCGTGCTCTACCACGGCAGGCTCTCGGTGCAGAAGGGCGTGGAGTTCTTTTTGCGCGCAGCCCAGAAGGTCCTGTCCAGGGACCGCAGCGTGAAATTTCTCATAAGCGGAAAGGGCGACCTGCTTCCGCGGCTTGTTGAGATGGCTTTTGACCTTGGAATCAGCGAGAACGTGATGTTCCTCGGCTACGTCTCCGACGACCAGCTAAAGCGGATTCTCTGCACAAGCGACGTCCTTGTGCTCCCGAGTGTTTCCGAGCCGTTCGGCATAGTCGCGCTCGAGTCAATGGCAAGCGGCACGCCCACAATCGTGTCCAAGACTTCGGGAGTAAGCGAGCGGGTCAAGAACTGCCTTAAGGTGGACTTCTGGGACACCGACGAGATGGCGTCAAAGATTCTCTCCATACTGTCCTACCGCTCGCTTTACGAGGAGATGCGCGAGAACTCGATTACCGAGACTGCGTCCATAACTTGGGACGAAGTTGCAAGGCAGACGATTGATGTTTATCAGAAGGCGATGCGTTCAAGGTTTGCGGCCAAGGCCGCGATGGCGATGTTTTGATTATGGCAAAAATCTGCCTGTGCTTCCACGTGCACCAGCCCGTCCGGCTTTCACGGTTTTCCTACTTCGGCATCGGAAGCGGCGACGGAGCAAACCTCGACGCGCGATACTTTGACAATGGGATGAACCAGCACTACTTCAACAAAGCCGCCGACCAGTGCTATCTTCCCACAAACAAGATTTTGCAAAACCTGCTGGACGAAAACCGAGGCAAGTTCAGGTTCTCGCTGAGCATCACCGGCACGCTCCTTGAGCAGGCGAAAAAGTACAGGCCCGAAGTAGTGGAGTCCTTCCGCAACCTCTGCGCAACCGGCCGAGTTGACGTGCTTGACGAGACGTTCTACCATTCGCTCTCCTCGCTTTACTCCGACCTTTCCGAGTTCGAGGCGCAGGTGCGCATGCACAACCACCTTGTGCGCGACCTGCTGGGCGTTTCCCCGCAGAGCTTCCGCAACACCGAAGCAATTTACTCCGACCGCATCGCCCAGGCGGTTGAGGGACTCGGCTACAAGGCAATAATCACAGAAGGAGTTGACCGCATACTCGGATGGCGCTCTCCCAACTACGTCTACAGGCCGCAAGGGTGCAAGGACATCAAGCTTTTGATGCGCAACTACAAGCTCTCAGATGACGTGGGCTTCCGCTTCTCCGCAAAATCGTGGAAGGAGTGGCCGCTTACAGCTGACAAGTACGCAACGTGGCTTTCGGCAACTCCCGGCCAGGTCGTCAACCTGTTCATGGACTACGAGACCTTCGGAGAGCACCACTGGAAGGACACCGGGATATTGGATTTCCTTGCGCACCTTCCCTCGCAGGCGCACAAGCACGACAACTTGTCCTTCTCAACTATCACCGAGGCAGCCGCAAGCTATGAACCAAGCGACACCATAAGCGTGCCAAGCGAGATTTCGTGGGCTGATGCCGAGCGCAACACCAGCACGTGGCTGGGCAACAGGATACAGCGCGCGTGCTTTTCCGAATTGGAGGGGCTCCTTCCAAAACTGCGCAAGGCAAACGACGCGCAACTTTGGGAAGCCTACCGCAGGCTCCAGACTTCCGACCACCTGATGTACCTTTCCACGAAGGGGATGTCGGACCGCGAGGTGCACAATTATTTCTCGCCGTACAAGGACTCCGGGCCGTACGACAACTTTATCAGCTTCATGAACATCATTTCCGACTTCAAGAACCAGGTCGACAGCAAGATTGCGAACGCAAGTGCGTCACAACCTGCAAGACCAAGCGACGAACCTGCGGAAATTGAAAATGAAACTCAAAAAATGTTGATTGCATGAACCATCACGCTCACGCACAGGCAACGCCCGCGCACGAAAGCAAGGCCGCCCTCTTTTTGATTACCGAGCTGGAACGCCCAGTAGGCGGACTGTCCCGGTTTGCAACCGAGCTTCTGGCCTCGTGGAAGGACGCGCGTGCGCAGGCAAAAACCGAGTACGAGCCAATTGTTCTTGGCATGCACGACCCCGCAGCACCGCTTTCCGACCTGGTGCCTGCGCAGAAGTTTGCCGAGCTCACTGCCGCATACCCGCAGCTTGCAATCCACAAAGCAGAGCGCGGAGGCACAACCTGCTACTTCCTGCAGGCAAAGATGTCCGTTGAGGAATGCAACGCGTTCCACGGCGAGCTTTACGAAAAGTACCGCATCCGTTCCGAGCGCTCCTCTCAGGACTCCTATTACCGCACGCTCAGCGCGTTCTGGAAGTACGCGCCAATAGTTGCGGACTTCATGCAGAGAAAGCTCAACGCAAACATCCACGTAATCGACAGCCAGGACTGGCTTGCATTCCCTGCGGGGTTCTTGTGCCGCGAAAAGCTGGACGTTCCTCTTTTGTGCAGGTTCCACTCCGGAGAATACGGCCGCTCAATGGGAAACCCCGACGCAGCATCCGCACCGCTTGACATAGAGGCAGCTGCGCTTGCAACAGCTGACTTCATACAGGGTGTTTCGATTTCGGAGATGAAGTTCGAGCTATTCAACCTTTCAGAACGCAAGAGGCAAATCTGCGAGGAGCTTGCGCCAATAATGCCGCAAGGCTGGCTCTTGGCACAGCAGGAGCGCGACGAAAAGTTCGAGGAATTCTTGCTGCTTGAATCCGACGGCCTGGAACTGCTCGGGTCATATTGCGCCGGGCTGCCAAACGGCATAATCCTTGACCAGTGGAAGAACGTGCACCTTGCGGACATTTTCAAGGGAAAGGAAATGCTCCGCAGCATTTTCAAGAAGTCGGCTTACGTGCTTTTCATAGGACGGCCCGAGCGCAGGAAGGGAATCGACGAGCTTCTTGCGGCTTTCGACACGCTGAGGCAAAAAGACATTGGCCTTGTCATTTCAAGCAGTATGTCCGGCGCGGACTACGACGCGCTGATGGCGCGCGTCAAGGGCATGCGGCTGGAGTCAAGCGTTGCAGTGCACAACGGGTGGCTTTCCGACTCGGCAAAGCGCTCGCTTCTTTGCGCAGCTGATGTTGTGGCTCTGCCGTCGCTTTACGAGCCGTTCGGCCTGGTCACTCTTGAAGTCCTCGCAGCTGACCTGGCTTGCGAGGAGAACGGCACAACCGGGCCGGTTGCAATAGTGGGCGCAAACGGCGGGATGAACGAAGTCATCCGCAACGGAGTCAACGGCTTCAAGGCGCCGATGGCCTCGCAGTTTGCGCTGCGGCCCGACCACCTTGCAAGGATAATCTCGATGTCCTGCTGCGACCCTGCGCTGCGTGCAAGGATTTCCAAGGGCGGAGCAGAGCGCGTGCAGTCGCCGTACTTTGACTGGCACTACATAGTGCTGCGAATCCACGAGTGCTACAGGCGCGCAGGAAGGAATCATTCTCATCAAAAAACGTTTTACAAAAAGGGGTAGACTGAACAAATGGCTGTGAAGGTAGAGGAGTACTTCGGCTGCAAGGCCGGCGTGGTGTGGAACGCGCTTTCCGCACAGGGCCCGCAAAACATCGCCCAGCTCAAGCGCTCGACCAAGCTTTCGGATTCCGAGCTTTATGCCGCCCTTGGCTGGCTTGCGCGCGAAGGCAAGATAGAGATACTCGGCGACAGGCCGCTTTTCTTCCGGTTCAAAGTCACCGGATGATTGCGCACAAGAAGTGATTTGGGTAGTTGGACCGGCAAATGCTTGCAGAGGAACTTTCCTGCGCAGAAAACAGCGAAGACCCCTTTCGCACCGCGCGCGCACTGATCCGGAACAAGTCCTCGGAAGCAGGATGGTCGGCATTCTCCGCAAAACTTGGAAACCTCTACTGCCCCAACCGCGACTACCTATGCGAGGGCTTCAGCGCCCTGCTTTCAGGCAGCCAGTACAAGATACTCGACGCCTACGCAATCGGGCTATGCGACGCTTCAAAAAACCCCCTAGCGCTCTTGCCAAAATCCGTCAAGGTCACTCCCTGGAGCGCAACGTATTCCTATTCCTTTCCTTGGCAATCCGGTTCGAGTATTCTTGACGTCACTTATTCGCTTTCAAACGGCCCGCACCCTGCTTTGGTTTCGCGTTTTGCCATCGATGCTGTTGGGGCCGATTCCAAAGACCTGTGCATAATCGTCCGCCCCCTCGTAAGTCTTTCTCCGTCATGCTCCTTGGAATGTGCAAAGGAAATTTCCGCAACTGCGACAACAGCCAACGGCCTTTCGTGCAGCACCAAGCAAGCCTGCGTCGAATTCAGTTCCGAAACCGCAACTCGCGCAATCCCATTGGATTTTTTACAGCCCTGGGACTGCAAGCTGGGCTTTGGCGAAAGAAAGAATGCGCAAAACGGTTACGCCCCAAAGCCCGCAAGGGCCACGTCAAGGATTGCCGGCGAAATCGAACTTTCCTTGGACGAAAAAGCAACCGCAACCCTGATAGCAATAGCTTACCTTGCAGGGTCCGATGCGCCAAAGGCAGCAAGCGCCCCCACTGCACAGCATTTCGCCGACTTGTACGCGATTGCAACGAAGTTTTCCGGCGAGCTTACTGCGGCAAAATCCCTCTGGGGCGAAGCGCAGGCAAAGAAGCTTGCGTGGCGCATGTACAACCTCGCGCACAACTTCGATTTCGAGGCCGGAGGGGTTTCCGGGTTCGACGCGGGCTCGATGTGGTTCCGCCAGCTGTGGCTGCGCGACGATTTCGAGGCGCTCTATTCCAACTTCAACTTCTTCTACCGCTGCGAGCCTGGCAAGGTGCGCAGCCTCATACTTGCCGGGCTTTCGATGCAGGATTCGGCGGGCATAATACCAACCCGCGTTGGTAGCGCAAGCGACAAGGCAAGCAACGGCCTGGACTCCACCCTTTTGTGCCTGCTGTGCGGCTGCAGGTATTACGAGCTCTCAGGCGATGCAGCGGTCGCACAGGCAGTGTCGCACGGCCTCAAGAAGTTCCTTGCGCAAGCTTGCAGCAAAAAGCACGCGGTTGCCCTTGACTATGGCCTGCTGTCCTGCCCCGCGAATTATTCGTGGATGGACTCGTGCAGGAAGCTTGTTGTTGATGAAAAGGAAATTCTCATCCCCCTGCGCATTCCCCAAAAATGGTTAGGCCCTACGCAGGAGGAACAGCGCGATGCCGCAACTGCAAGGTACGTCCTAGTTGAAACCAACGCGCTCTGGGTGGCCCTTCTTCGCACCGCGTCGAGGCTTTCGCTTCCTCGCAAAAACGAGCTTGACTGGGTTTACAAGCTTGCCCAGCGCAACTTCTACGAAGTCTTCTCAAAGGACGGCTTCCTTGCGCACATCGCAAGCGCAGAGGACCCGTTCGCCCTCCGCGACGCATCCTTCTGCAGCGCTTCTGTTGTGGCATACTCGCTTGTCCCGCACATGTTCCGCAGGGCAGAGTTGTCAAAGGCCTTCGGTCGCGTGCAGCAGAACCTGGTTTACCGCAACGGCAAAGTATTCGGAATACCCGCGCGTGCAGGAAAGGACTTTTCGGAAGGCTTTGAAGACGACGCGCAATACCACGGCCACGTCTGCTGGCCGCGCGACAACCCCCACTTGTATAATTTCCTTAACCTGTGCGGCAAGACCGACCTTGCGCAGCAACTATTGGAGTCGTCCATCGAACAGGAGTTCTCCGAGTCCGCGATAGGATATTGTCCTGAGCTGTTTGCTCTTGATTCAGGCAAGGAGCCCGTTCCGGTGAAGAACCCCGCGCAGATGTGGTCGCATTTTGTCGATGCGTACCTTGACTTTTTCAAGGAGAACAAGAATCAATAATTTGTCCGATAACGCAGCATCGCCGCGATGCCGAAGCTCCGAAATTCCGCTCCGGCCTCGTCCTGGGCGTTGAATATGATTATCTTGCCGCCGGCGTTGCGAACTGCGCGGATTGCCTTCTGGGCAGCTGCGTCCTTTCGCGCAATCTCGTCAAGAACAAAAAGTTCGGACACCGCGCCGGACTCAACTGCCTTCTGCACTTCCGCAGGGCCATACACTGAATACCCGTCATCCTTTGCAACGGACTTCTTGAGGTTTTCAAGCGCGTCGAACTCGTCCTGCATCTTCTGCGATTCCATCAGCCTGTTGATTGCGCCCAGCTTCAGAAGTTCGGATGCCGCGTTGCGCTCTGCGGTGCTTGAGTGTTCGATGCGGATTTTGGAATAGAGCTTGCTGTCTTTTTCCTTGACGTATTTTGCGAACTCGTCCTTTGCAAAGCCAGGTCCGGCGACGATGAGTGCTTCGGCCTCTGCGCCCGAAAGCAGCGTGTAAAGCTCGAAGAAGAACCCCTTCTTGGCCTCGTCGAAACCTTTCAGGTCGCGTTTGCTTGCGCCGCTTTCTATTTCTGCCTTGTGCCGGATTCCGGAATTGGTAATCACGCTGAAAGTTGCCTTGCGGTCGTCAAGCGCAAGTATCGCAGCCTTGATTGCTTTCGCGCTTTTTTTTGCCTCGTCAATCATCTCGCGGTCAAAAGCCGTGATTTCCTTGGAAATGGTGATTACGCTTCCCACTTCCACGTCAAGGGTGTGGTACGCTCCGGCCTGCACGAATTCCTCGGGCTCGCCGCTTACTATTCTGCCGGTGACGCGCAGCCTGTTCGCTGACTCGGCAAACTCAATCTGCTCAGCCTCAACAACCACGTGAATCGGCTTCTTCTCTCCTGACTTTGCTCGCTCGCCCTCGCCTGCTGTGACGAACCTGCGGAAGGAGCGGCCGGCTACCTTTGCGCCCGGGGTCACAATCATCGACAGGTACCAGAGGTCCTCGAGGTTCTTGGCCTCGGCCTTGAGCGTGCCCTCAGACTCGTCGAAATGGATGATTCTCATGCGGTTTCACGTGCTATTGCGAATGTTAATTTATCTTGGCTTGAAGAAATGTATTATTCTACTCAATTATAGGAGTTAGTGTTAGTACGGTTATGGCCTCAAAGCGCCGCATAGCGGTCATAGACAGGCAGAAGTTCGACTCGCCACAGCTTGCCTACGAGTGCGTCCGCGCCTGCCCCGAAGTGCGCATGGGACGGGACGCAATCTCTCTTGACCCCGAAGGCCTTCCGATAATAGACGAGGCGCTCTGCACCGGCTGCGGCCTGTGCGTCAAGCGCGCGCAGGAAGGCGCAATCAAAATCGTCAACCTCGTCGGAGAGCTTGACACTCCCAGCTACCAGTACGGCGCCAACACCTTCCGGCTCTACGGGTTCCTCCTCCCGAAGGAAAACGCGGTTGTTGGCATAATCGGAGTCAACGGAATCGGAAAAAGCACTGCCGTGAACCTCATGCGCGGAAGCTTGATGCCCAACATGGGCGATTACGCGCACCCGCCGTCGTTTGAGCAAATCAAGCTCGCAGTGCGCGGCCAGGAAATCCAGGGCTACCTGCAGAAGCTCAAGGAAAACAAGATATCTTTCTCGCACAAGCTCCAGGACGTCAACAGGCTTGCATCATCAAAGTCAACGGCGAAGGAATTGTTGTCTGCGACGATACCGAATGCCGAAGATTTCAATTCAATCTGCTCACAGTTCAACCTCACCGCAATCCTTGACCGCAAGACCGCCCAGCTTTCAGGCGGGGAGTTGCAGCGGCTTGCAATCGCGTGCTGCCTTGGAAAAGACGCGCAGGTCTACTGCCTTGACGAGCCGTCCTCATATTTGGACGTAAGCGAGAGGCTCAAGGCCGCAAAGGCCATCAAGAAAAAATCCGAGTCCAAGCCCATGGTTGTGGTGGAGCACGACCTTGCGCTTTTGGACTACCTTTCCGATTATGTCCACGTCCTCTACGGCTCCCGTGGCGCATACGGTGTGGTCTCCCAGCTGAAGGGCTCGCGCAACGGAATCAACGACTTCCTCGCAGGCTACCTTCCTGAGGAGAACGTGCGCTTCCGCGACCACCACATCAAGTTCTCAACCGCAAGCCACCTCAACCAGAGCAAGGGCCTCGTCGCATTCGACTACCCCGCGTGCAGGAAGACCTTCAAGGGGTTTGCGATGTCTGCGGATGCCGGCAAAGTTTATGAATCCGAAATCATCGGAATACTGGGCCCCAACGCAAGCGGAAAGACCACGTTCATCAAGATGCTTGCAGGCGAACTCGAATCCGACGATGGCTTGGTGGGCCTAGGCAAGAAGGCGATTTCCTACAAGCCGCAGTATCTTGCACAGGACTATGACGGAAACGTCCGCGACTACCTAGCAGCGGATGCCGCGTTCGACGCGGGGGTGTACGCTTCCGAGCTTCGCACCGCGCTCTCAATTGACGAGCTTGAGGACAAGCAGGTCAAAAGCCTTTCAGGAGGAGAACTCCAGCGGGTCAACGTCGCGCTCTGCCTCTCGCGCAAGGCCGACATCTATTTGCTTGACGAGCCCTCGGCGTTCCTTGACGTTGAGCAGAGGCTTCGCGTTGCCGAAATAATGCGCAGGATGATAGCTGACAGCGGAAAGAACGCGTTCGTAATCGACCACGACTTGGTGCTTGTTGACTCGGTCTCCGACCGTCTCGTGGTGTTTTCGGGAACGCCCTCTCTAGAGGGAATCGCAAGCGCTCCAGTTGCGATGCGCCAGGGCATGAACTCCTTCCTCAAGTCGTTCGAGATAACCTTCCGCCGCGACGACGCAACCGGAAGGCCGCGGGCAAACAAGGAAGGCAGCCAGAAGGACTCCGAACAGAAGAAGTCAGGGGAATACTACTACGAGCAGTCCTGAAATTGCGCCGCGCGCCTTTTTGCTATTTCGGGAATATTGTGATGTTGCTTGTGGTGTTCGACATGTCGGCCACCACGTTGCTTGCAAGGATTATTGCCATAGTGGCACCAAGCAATATGAATGCGATAATCAGCACCATTTCAGTCGCGGTCTGGCCCCGGAACAGTCTTTTCATAATTAGGCTATGCTGGCTGAAAATAAAAACCGAAAGATTGGCCTGCGCGTAGGTTATTTGCTGCGAACGTAGTTGCCTTCCGCAACGACCTTTCCTGCGGAGTCCAATGCGACAAGGTAGCTGTCCGAGGACTGCTTGTACAGCTGCACGACCCAGTTGCCTGCTGCAAGGGAATTCTTGGCGCCAAAGTCGGCTATTGCCGCAACGTCAACCGCGGGGCAGTATTTGGCGGCAGCGGCAACGTCGGAAACCGGAAGCATGAATGCGCAAGCAAGGTACCCCGTTGTCTCGGCCTGCCTTGCCGCAGGCGAGCCTGCGTATGCGTCCACTATCGCATCGGGCGCGGTGCTGATCGGCCTTGCGTTGCAGTAGTTCAATGCGACCATGGTCTCGTTGCGCAGCGTAACCGGGAACAGCTCGTAGTAGAGCTTCTGCATTCCCGGGCACTTGGAATGCGGCGCGATTGAGAGGAACATCTCGATTTTCCACTTGCCAGTAGCGTTTGACACCGACGCCACTTCAAGGTAAGTGTCTGCATTTGGGTAGTTCTGCGCCGCGAACTGCTGGGCGTCCTTGAGGCTTGCGTCAACGGCGTCCTTTGCAGTGAACCCGGTGTTCTGGGACGGCGCGGTCAGCATCGCTATTGCTACGAGAACGATTACAACGAGTATTGCGAATATGGCTGGCCTGCGTTTCACGGCAAATCCCCTACTGACTTTTAGTGCCTGCGAGCCGATTTAACCGTTTTGGTGCAACAGGCGGCTCAGCAGGCAACGTTGATGCAGCGCAGTTCTGCCCCGTCGCGGCGCACAAGCACCGTGAACGAATTGTTCGACTCCGAATAATTGGAAAGTATGTCATAGGATTTGCTGAACTGCCTTGAGAACGCGCCGGTCAACCCGTCAGTTGACGTGACGTTGAACGGGAACTCCACAGTTGCGGTCGCGCTGCTCATGACCAGGCTCAACCCCGCAGAACACGAGGGCACGAGCGTCTCGTCGGGGTTTGCTTGTGTCGAAAGGCTCGTTCCGGTCCATCCGGCATTGGTTTCCGCCGTGCTGTCGAACGCGCCGGTCAGGTTTGCGGCAGTGGCCGAAACGTAACTCTGCACCCTGGCTTGAAGGGCGTTTGCAAGGCTTCCCGAAGCTGCGGGGTTGCAGCCAGCCGCGGCGCCGGAGGCGTATGCGGAGTCCAATACCGCGTCAATGACCGTCTCGTCGTAGGCCGCGTCCGTCTGGTTGTACGCCTGCGCTATGACCTGCAGCTGCAGCCGCTTCTGGCCTGCCGCGTGGTATTCCGAAATCGACATCACGCTGGCAGCGAAGTAGCACAGCACTAGCGCAACGAGTATGGCCACTGCAAACGAGAAAAGCCCCCTCATGGCGTGGCCACCCAAGCTTTGACCGGAAGAATTGCGTAACGCGATATTGTCTGGTTCACAAGGCACCCGTACCCGTCGTAGCCTTCCGCTGTTCCCCGGTTTATCCTGCAGCTTTTGCCGCAGTCAAACGCGTTGCACGAGTTGTTGTATGCGTACCTTGTGGCCGCAGCTACCATCTGCCTTTGCCTTGTTATGTCCGCCTCGCTGGTGAAGACGTCCAGGCCGGTCTTTTCCTTGAACGTGCTTGCATTGAGTCCTACCGGCGGCTGGGACAGCGTGACGTAGTCGTAGGCAAGCGACTGCAAGAGCGTGGTCTTTGCGGAGTATTCCGTCTGGGTGGAATACACCGAGAACATCAGCGCCACCGAGCTTATCAGTACCAGCGAAAAGAGCGCGTCAACTGTGAATACGAACGCCCGCCTCATTGCAGCACCACGTCGCAGCTTTTTACGGTCAGTAGGCACGCCGAGCCGGAGCACTCGACCAGCCTCATTGCAGAATATACGTCCATGTCCCGCGCGGTGCACCCGCCGGGGCCGTCGATTACTGCCGAGCAGTCGGGCGAGGACTCGGTCCCGTTGTCGTAGGTCCAGCAAGTGAACGGCACCCTTGCCTGCTGGATTTGCGCAGCGCCGGGGGTGGCAAGGCTTGCTGCCACGGTCTCGGCCACGTTGTTGTTGTGCTGGCCGTACCTTGATAGGCTGTCAAGGGAAAGCTGGCTTGAATGCAGGAGCACCCCTATTGCAAAGCACAGCGCCACGACTGCGATGACAAAGTCTGAAGAGAAGAACTGCGCGCGGCGCTTTTGCAACGTCATGATACGCATCCTCCCATTGAAATTGCGACCCTTCCCGCCCCGTCCGCGCGGATGCAGATTTGCGTTCCCTCCAGAGTCGACTGGGTGCACCTCATCGGCTGCCATTCAAGGGCCTCCGAAGTGGCGTTGTATGCCGTGAGGTTTGCGTAGATTTCGCAGATTACGTTGGCCCTCGCGGCCACGGGCGCGCTCGAGGAGTTCACGACTATGCCGCTGCCGTCGGTCCCTATGTAGTATTTCGCCAGCCTTCCGGAGTACGTCATGCACGGCGCGTTCACCGTCGCGCTCGAGTTCAGCACGCAGGCGCTGTTAGCAATCCCGGCAAGCTCCGACACGATCAGGTTCTCCTGGCGCAGGGCAAGGTAGGTTCCGGAATCGTATCCCGCATTCAGGTAGTTGACAAGCCAGGATATCGAGAGGTAGACTAGCGCCATTGCAAAGAAGAACTCTATTGCCATCTGTCCCCTCATCGCAAGAAAGTATGCGCGCCCACGATAAAAAACTGCCGAAAGGTAACTTGGCGGGTCGTGCTGCAGGTGCGCCGGGCGTTTGCATGCAGTTGCCGCAGCGTCAGTAACCGAGCGCAATCCCCGCAAGCAGGGGCGCAAGCCCCAGCGGGTATATTATTGCCGGGACGTAGAGGCACCCAAGGCACATCCCCCTGTGGGTGCCTGCCTTTCCGGCGTACCCCGATATCGCTGCAGCAGCGGTTGCGACCACCACTCCCCACGGCCCGCACGAAAGAAGCACAAGGCCCGCAAGCACAGCCTTTCCCGCAGCAGCAAAGGTTTTCCTTGCCTTTTCGCCAGGCCTTGGCGCGAGCCTGCAGAACGCGATTGCGCACAGCAGCGAGACAAAGCCCAGCGCAATCCCCAGAAAGACCGTCTGGATGTCCGCGCCGGCGTCGGAAAGCATCGCCGAGCCCTGCGAGCGCGCCTTTCCTATTGCGAACGCCGAGCACAGGTCGTAGAGCGCCTTTCCGACAACAAGCGCGGCCGACTGCCCGGCCCCTGCAAGAGGGAGCGCGGCCGACAACACCGGCTGGGCAAGGAACGGCGTCGCTGCAGGAAGCATCACCAGAAGCATTCCAACAAAAGGCACGAGAAGGACCGGCAACCCAAGCGGCGGCCTTCCCTGTTCATCCCGGATGCGCCCGTCCCACGAAAGGCCGAAGAACCCGGTAAACAGCGCAAGGAGCGCGTTGTCGCACAGCGAGAAGAACAGCACGAGGAAACCGAGCGCGCCGCTTGCAGCCATCACCAGCGCAGCAGCCTTTCTGTTTTCGTCACGCAGCACAAGCGCCGCGCACAGCAGGAGGAGCACCAGCCACAGGAACGGCCTTGCTGCAGAGAACATCGCAGGCATTGCAAGAAACAGCAGCGGGATTGCGAGGGCGCAGGCGACGTAGCCTCCTGCAACCGCAATCGCCAGGCCTCGGCAATCCCGCGAGGTTGAAAACAGCGAGCAGGCAAGGCAGGAAAACGTCAGGCAGAACACGAACACCGTCGCAAGCTGGGCGTCGGAGATCCCGTACGCAAGAAGAGACAGGAGCGCGTTGAAGTGCAGCGGGACGTAGTATCCCGCAAAACCGGCGACAGTGGCGGCAAAAAAGAATGCTATGGTTTGTACCGGGTCCAGCTTTCCCTCACCACCGTGATGGAGTTGTCCTTCCTTCCGGCCCACACGCCGATTACGTTCGCCCTGCTGCCGTTGGGCGCGGTTGAGCCGTAGAGCCGCACGCACCCCGCACTGCAAAGCATCGCGCCGTACTCCGAGCGGTACACCGTTCCGGCAGTTGATGCGACCTGCGCGTATTGCGGCAGGCCGGCTGGCGTTGGTGCGCAGGAGATTTCCGCGCCGCGAGCCCTGAGCAGTAGCGCAACAAAGCAGATTGCAAAAACAATAATGCAGGTCCTGGGGCTCACAGTTGCTGCATTTGCACCTTGGGCGATTTAACCGGGCAGTGCAACGGCGCGTTTAGGGAAATGAAATAATCAGTGCGACTCAAGCCCTACTGGTTTTGTCGCCGGGCCGAAAAGCCTGCGCTCAAAGGCAAGGCGCGCCCTCTTTCCCTTGGCAACCGGCCTGCTTTTCACCGCAATGATTCCCGCAGGGATTGCCGACATCACCGACGGCGCGACTTCCACTATCGCGTATCCTTCGGAATAGCCGATGACTTTGCACTCGGCGCGCCAGTCAACAACGTACAGCTTCACTATCACGTAGAGTGCGAGGAAGCCAAGGGCAAGGAACGGCATCGCGCCAAGGGCCTGGCTTGGCGAGGACATGATTTTTCCCGCAACAAGCGCACCAGCGCCAAAAAGCGCGAATATCCCGAACAGCGCATAAGCCTGCCGCCTCTGGCCGTCTTCAAGCGGCCTTGAAATTATGGCGCACAACGCAGCAAAAACAAGCAGCGTGACTGCGAACGCGGCTTCGCCTATGAACGTCGATGCGAGTATGGAAACCAAAAAAAGAACGGAGAACATCTGGAACCTCGAGATGTCGTCTGCAGGAAGGAGTCTCATTGTTCATTCACCTATGCCGGGAGGAGTATTGCGGTTATGCAGTACCGCCTGTACGGCGCGTCGAAGCAATAGTCCGCAGTGGCGTTTGAAAGCTCCGGGCGGAACACGCTCTGCATCTTCATAAAGCACAGCGTGTTTGCATCCGTGGCGTCGGCAGCTGATGCCGTTGCAATGCCCCGGAAGTGGAACCTCGGAGTGACGTTGACCGTGTTGGTAATCTCGTTGACCCGGAAGTCTATCCGTCCAAGGGTGTAGTTGGAGTTCTTTGCCGTGAAGTCGGTGCCGCCCATCCTTGCGGCCGAAAGCGTCAGGTCAAGCTCCAGCTCCTTGAATCCGGTCACCATTATGGCCGCGACAAGGACTATTGTCAAGGCAAGGGCAAGCATGTACTCTACCGAAGTCTGCGCCCGTTTCCCGTCCCTTTCAGTCAGCATCAGGAACTCACGTCTGCATCGAGCAGTATATCTCAATGTTCCCCGACGACTTCATTACCGTGACGTCCATCCAGCCCGAGACTGTGTAGCACGCGTCGTTTATTGTCGTCGGCGTCGCCATGAGGCGCATCCCATAGACGCGCCGGCCGTACACGTCGCCTATGTCGCACGATAGCCTGTCTGCGGTTGTAAGCAAAAAGCACTTGGCCTTTGAATGCAGGTACACGCTCACTGTCATCCTCGCGCCGTTGCCCTGTATTGCAACGGTGTTGAGCGCGTTGGACACCGCGTCAAGCGCGGAAAGCGAAAGAACCGCGGCGTCAAGCTTCTCGTTCTCAACAAGCTGCTGTTCGGAGTTGGATATGAGTATGGTGAGCATTACCAGGCAGAATCCCAGTATGAGGAAGAATTCAAGGCCGACCTGTCCGCGCATCAGAAATAACCTTTTTCAGAACAGCCCTGCAAGGGCCGCAAGGAAGCACGCGCACAGCACCGGCGCGAAAGCCTGGGTCGTGCGCACTTGCAACCATCTAACATTTTCCAGCTTTTTTAACCTCTGTAATTGGCGGCCGTCCAGTCCGCCCGCATCCGACGAGTCCGCTACAACCCTTGCGCTCGCAGGCGGTACCAGCCCCGCGTCCTGCAGGATTTTTGCGGCGTCTTTTCCTCCCCTGCCTACGGCCATGGCGATTCTTTTCCAGTTGAATTTGGGCCGAAACAGCACCGCCTTGCCGTCCCGCTCAATAACCGTGTACGCAGGAAGCATCCCTTCCTTCAGGTCGCTTTTGCGGACCCTGTACGTAAGCCCCGGCGAAACCACTTCCATGCTGACCCTTGCCAGCGTCCCCACGGAAAACGCGATTGCAAACGCTGCAGGGAACGCGGTTGCGGCGGCGTCAGCGTTGATTGCGATGCTTGCAAGCAAAATTACCGGCCACGCGTATTTTGGCAGCCTTACGAGGAGGACGATAACCGCAACTGCAGCCACCAAGAATAATTCATTCCAAAACCCGCTTGCAAAAAGCGACGCGACAGCAGCAGCTCCCGCGGCCTTTTTCGCAGTCTCAAACGCAATCCTTGCGCACTCCCTTCTTTTTTCCATCAGCGCGCCTGCGTTCGATGCAAAGGTGACTGCGATGAAAAGGATGGCGGAGCAGGCAAACAGCGCGACCGGAAGGACTGCATCCGCGCGCCCGGCAGCCCCAAAGAGCGCCGCGAAGGCCCAGAACAATTTGGCGTCGCCTCCGGCCCAGGCCCCTGCAAGGAAAAGCGCGTACCCAAGCGCCAGCGCAACCGCAAGCATCAGCGCATATTGCGTTGCAAACGGCGCGCCCAGGTAAATGCAGTTTGCAGCGCCCGCCACAAGCCCGGCTGCAATCCCGCCGTAGGTAAGCCAGTCCGGGATAATCCTTTTCTTCAGGTCAAGGTAGCAGGCGACGGCGCAGTATGCCGCGGCGAATGCGAAAAACAGGAAGTCCGTCATAGCAACAGGCCGCACGGGTTTCAGCGCACTATCATCGAGATGGTCGAGTCGCGCTCAATCTGCGCGCGCACAAGAAGCGTGTCGGTCATGTCCTTCATCTGCGTAGCTATCGCTATCGAGATGATGACTACTGTCAGGCCCAGCGCGATGAGGAGCATGTACTCCGTGGACGTCTGCCCGCGCTGGCCAAGGGCCCTTCTCTTCATACAAGTATTCGCTACTCTTTTTGCGCTTAATATCCTTTCTAGCGCAGGAGGGCGCTGCTCCGATGTGGCGGGCGAGGTTGCATTACTGGGCGCACGAGCCGCTTTCGGTGTCAAAGAGCTGCGAGAAGCACAACAGGCCGCTGCCTTTGGCGTACGTGCAGTTTCCGACCCCGTTTGCGCAGCCGCCGATGCCGGGGTTTGCGCAGCATGGCATAGCGGAGTCATGCGCGACGTTTCCGGTACGGGAAAGCACAAGCAGGTTGGTTTCGGACGCGCTGACTATGTCCTTGATTCCGCCGCCCAGGTGGTTCTGCGACTGCGATATCGACGCGTTGATGTTCGCGGGCGCCTGCGCCAGCATGAATATGGTGCCAACAGTGAGTATCAGCACGCATACCAGCATTATTCCGTAATAGTTCTGTCCGCGTTGCATCGGTCCTCACTTGCTTTAGCTGTGTGTTGCTCTTGCATTTTTTGCCGTGCGGTTGTTCCCGGTTCAGCCGCACTTGCCGGTGGCGTTGTTGAAGTATTTCGACGAGCAGGAAATGTTGACGTTGCACGCTGTTGTCGTGTTGGCGTTGTACGGCCCGAAGCACCGCTGGTTCGGCATTACCTGGTTGGTGCAGCAGGGAGTGTTGTTGACCCCGCCGGTAGGCTCTGCAACGTACAGGTTGGGCGTGTGGTGGCTCACAAAGTCGACCTCAATGACGTTGGCAAAGGCGTTCTGGTTCCCCACCAGCGTGTTGTTGGTGGTGGCGACGCTGCCCTGGAGCAAGATCAATATCATGACCACTATCAGGATTACGCCGGACAGCATGAGTATGTACTCAAACGCACCCTGGCCTGGCCTTTGCAAAATTAATCACCGGAAATTGAAGCTGGGGATGCGCCGTTTTATGCGCATCTTCCGGTCTTCTTGTCGAACTTGCTTGATGGGCAGTTGAGTGTGGCGTTGCAGGCGGTCATTATCTGGCCTCCTGTGATGTTGCAGTTGGTTGGGTATCCTGTTGTTGAGCCGGATGCCATTGAGCCGTTGTTCATTACGCAGCATGGGAATGACGGTCCGTTCACTCCTCCGGTCTTGCTTGTGACCGTGAGGTTCGGGGCGTATTGCGGCACTATCTGCACTGAAACCGAGCTGTTGTAGGTGTTCTGTTGCGCCGTCATCGTGTTGTTTGTTCCTGCGAGCGTTCCCTGCAGGATGAAGATTATCAGGATGACTATCAACAGTACTCCTGATAGCATGAGTATGTATTCGAATGCTCCTTGGCCGCGTTTCATCATAATTCAATTCACCGTTAATATTTCAAAATAAGAAGAAAAAAGGAGGGATGATGCGCTTATGCGCATCTTCCGGTCTTCTTGTCAAACTGGCCTGACGGGCAGGTGAGCCCAGTTGCGCCCGACGGGTATCCGCACGCGGTGGTTATGCCGCTTGCGCATGCGACTCCGTTTGCACAGCACGGGTAAGTGGTCCCTACGAGGTTGCCTGTCTTGCTTGTGACAATCAGGTTTGCAGTGTACGGCGCCACCAGTTCGGCAGTCACCGCGTTGGTGAACGATTGCTGCTGCCCTGTCATCGTGTTGTTTGTTCCTGAGAGCGTTCCCTGCAGGATGAAGATTATCAGGATGACTATCAACAGTACTCCTGACAGCATCAATATGTATTCAAACGCGCCTTGGCCTCTCTTTGCTTCAGACATCAACGGTTCACCTTTTTTTAATATCAATTATTTTATGTCCTTTCTGTTCGGCGATTTAAAAATGCATCGTTTCCCGCAGAGGCATTTGCCCAACTTCCCGCCCGAGATTAGAAACTGCCGGGTTCGCTAATCTATTTAAGCCCGGCTTCTTGATTCCTTTGTCAATTTTCATCTAAAGGTGGTTTAGGATGCAATATAGGAGAGGACAGGGTGCCACTGAGTACCTAGTCATTTTGGGCGCGGTCTTGCTGGTCGCCCTCGTAATCGTCAGCCTGCTCGGCTGGTTCCCGTCGCTTGGCGGCGCGACCAAGGAGCAGCAGTCGAAGGCGTACTGGTCCGGGACAAGCCCGTTCGCAATCAGCACGTATAAGTTGAACAACGGCTCGATTACTTTCTCAGTGACCAACCGGCTTGCAGACACGCTCAACCTCACTACCATCGAGGTTCAGGACGGTTTCGGAAACACGGGCGTAATCATGTGGCCCAACAGGCTCTTCAATGCGGGCGAGGAAGCGGTGCTGAACGCGAATGCAACTGCGTATTCCAACGCCACCCTCAACCCGTGCTTTGGGCTCACGTCAAAGACCGGCACCACCTTCGAGTACAAGGTCGTGGCGTTCACCTACACCCAGGGAACAATAACGGGAATTCGCCAGCAGGGCGCGCAGGCCCTCGTTGGACGGTGCTCGTAAGCACCATCCCATCTTTTTCTTTTTCTTTTTTTCTATTTTTTTCATATTTCCGGAGTCGGCCTGAAACCGGGTTCCCAAAACCTACTTTTTTATTTCCCAATTCCTTTCCCTTTGCATAAGTTCATTCATATTAGGTGATTCTATGGCTCGTTCAAAGGGACAAGGTGCAACTGAATATCTGGTCATCCTCGGCGCAGTGCTTCTGGTCGCAATGGTCATCATAGCTCTTTTGGGATGGTTCCCGCAAGTCGGCGGGCCATCGAGGGAAAAGGAGTCCGAATCGTATTGGAGCACCGCAACCCCGTTCTCAATAACCACGGTCAGGCTCACCAACGGCACCGCGCTTTTGGTCCTTGCTAACCGCGGCTCCGACAAGCTCAACGTCACCGAGATACAGTTCGACGACGGCGCAGGCGTCGTGCGCAACTTAAGCACGGGCTACAACGTGTTCACCGCAGGCGAGGAGAAGGCGATTTACGTCCCTAACTTCGTCAACGGCAACCCGTGCACGTATACCGCAACCGGCAGGGCGTTTGAAATCACGCAGGTCACCATCATGTACAACTTCATGACCTATTCGATGAGGCAGTCGGGAGCGCGGCCGCTTGTAAGCACGTGCGCCTAAGGCTGGTTTCCCATGGCTGACGAAATCATCGTTGCAGGCGTCTGTTTCCTCGTCTCGGTAGCCGGCGCGGCAGGCGCCTACTATTTTTCCAAGAAGACGCACGAGGACGCTGTTGCAAGGGTGGCGGAGCTTTCGGGCCGCATCGAGTCTGCCCACGTGGAGTCGGCTGCAATGACCGACTGCATCCAGCAGGCAAAGTCGGGGCTTGAGAAGAAGATAACCCGCAACGCTATGCAGAGCATCACAAAGCAGGCCAAGGACCTGACTTCGGCAGTAATTGAGGGATCGTAAAATGGATATTTTGGGCATGTCCGCAATCGCATTCGGCCTTTTTGCAATCTCCATAGTGGTCCTGGTCGTGGCCATATACTTCGTCATTGACTACCAGCGCCGCACCCAGAAGGAGATAACCGAGCTTGCCTCGCGGCTTGAGCAGCTCGAGCGCGAGTACCTGAAGATGAAGCCCGAGATAGAATCGATGCGCACCGGGCTGGACGAGCTCGTGGACTACCCGACGATGGAAAAGAAGCTGCGCGACCTCATCAGCTTCGTCGGCGAAAAGATGAAGGCCAAGCGCTGACGCTATTTTTCCTTTAAACTTTTTTCCGCCCCGCGCCTAGCCGAACTTTTCGGTGTGGATGTTTTCCTTGGAAACGCCCATGGCCTCGAGTATCTCCTCGATTCCGCCCATCATCTGCGCAGAGCCGCACAGGTAGAATTTCTTGCCCTCTATTGCGCCCAGCGTTGCCTTGATGAACTCGGCGTCCAGCCTTCCGCGATGTCCGCTCCAGTCCGTCCCGGCGTATTCCTTGTCTGTGATCGTGAACGCAAGCGAAAGCCCCGGCCACTCTTTTGCGATGCCTTCGAACTTGTTGCGGAAGATGAGCGTGGCTGGCGTCTTTGCGCTGTAAAAGAGCGTGGCCTTCACGCCCTCGGGCTTGGTTGCAGCAAGGTGGCTTGACATTGCGGCAAAGGGAGTGATTCCCACTCCGCCTGCGATGAACACGTGGTCCTTGCACGCAGGGTCGAGCACGAACCTGCCGAAGGGCATCTTGACCTGCAGCTTGGTGCCAACAGGGGTTGACGTCATGCGCGTGGTCCATTCCTTGACGATTTTTATCGTAAGCTCGATGTAGTCCGTGACCTGGGGTGCGGACGAGATTGAGTACGCGCGGCATTTCCTCTGCGGGTCGGTCTCCTCGGGGAAGCACAGCATGGCAAACTGCCCCGGAGAAAACGAGAGCTTGCGGCCGTCAACAGGCGTCAGCCTCATCGTGATTACCCCGGGCACTTCCTCGCGCTTTTCCGAAAGCACGGCCTCGAACGTCTGTGGAGCTACTATAGTCATATGGCAACCGACCTTTTTTTCGTAAAAGATTGTAAGACGACTTTATGCAACAACAGTTAAATGCGCTTCGGCTGTTGGATGCGCTTTTGCGTGCGGCTATTCTTCTTTCGTAATTTTTGCAAAGAAGAACGGCTGGCAGTCCCACTCGTGCGGGTAGAGCCGCAAACCGTTTTGCACCTGCGAGTCAAATTCCATTTCCTTGTATTTCGTGATGCCCTTTGATGCGTTCACTCCGGGCATTTTTACCTTCTGGACTTTCGCGCCATTCCTGTTTTCAAGAAGGAAGTCGACGACTTCCTCGTCCTCCTCGGGCGAAAGCGAGCACGTCGAGTAGACCAGCGTGCCGCCGGGCTTGAGCAAATCAAATCCGCGCACAATCGCCTTCTTCTGCCTCTTGGACATGTTTTGGACTTTCTTTTCGCTCCACCCGTCAAGAGCGTCCAGCCTCTTTCTTGCCGTGCCTTCCGAGCTGCAGGCCACGTCAAGCAGTATCCTGTCGAAGCCCTCGCGGTCCTTGAACTTCAAAAAGTCGAGCTTCTTTGCGTCAACAAGCATCCCGAACTTGCGCGCGTTGAACTTGAGCGTGCCGATGCGTCCGGGGTCGCGCTCAAGGCCGGTTATTTCAGCTCGGTTTTGGCACAAACAGCACAGCTGGAGCGTCTTGTTTCCCGGAGCCGCGAACGCGTCGAGTATGCGCTCGCCCGGCCTTGCGCCAAGCGCAATCGCAGGAAGCATCGCGGCCTTTTCCTGCAGGTTGAACCTGCCCTGCACAAAAGCCTCGTCCTGTCCGGGCCTATCCGGCCCCGATTCAATCAGGAATGCGTTTTCAGAAAATTCCAGGGCGGACAGCTCAAAGCCGCGGCCAGTAAGTTCCCTGCAAAGCTCCTGCGGGGTAGTAAGAAGGGAGTTGCACCAGAGCGTCTTTTTTTCCTTGGTGTCAAAGGCGCAGATGAACCGGTCAAACTCGCTTCCGAGTATTGAGGAGTATTTTTCCAAGTATTCCTTTGGGAAGCGCTCTTTGGCCATGATGACTACGGGATTGAATGCAGTTGCGCCTACTGGAACTGGCCCTTGATGAACCCGCGCTC
>Ga0074198_1000525_pt1 | contig 38494 bp, 35 predicted proteins | sample EPASupsiteSAE323_FD_64527 | JGI IMG/M metagenome (GOLD analysis project Ga0074198, IMG submission 64527) | Bioremediated contaminated groundwater from EPA Superfund site, New Mexico - Sample SAE3-23 | ecosystem: Environmental > Aquatic > Deep subsurface > Groundwater > Contaminated ... | reverse complement strand
TATGTTCCTCCTGTTTTTTGTATTGTGGCCGGTGCAGTAGTAGGATATTGTATATTCCAGTATTGCGTTGACCAAGGATGGTTACCACCCGAAAGATGCCGAGAAATAGCAGGAACTGCATTCCCCATACCATTCGGCGCAATAAACATGTTCGTTTATGGCGAAAGTCCAAAAATTCCAACATGGGACGAATTGAAAGAAACAGTTAATGAGGCTGATGACCTCTCTAACGGAAAAATCGAAGAACAATGGCCAGGGGATGGTGGGGATGGTGGGCCAATTAAAGCATTGGGCATCATAGTTATTTTAACTGTTGCAGATGTCTTTCAGAACGTAACTTTCAACAATAGTGACAACGCTAGTGAAACCCAATCAACTATTACTACTACAGATAATACCACTTATTTGATAATCAAACTAAGAATCAATAATACTTCAATAATGACAAAAAGCGGTACTTAACATATAAAACACTTTAAATAAAATTCAATCATTATGGGGTGTTACTATAGGAATATTTGACAGATTTAAAAAAGATTCCATGTTAGATAAAGGATATAAATTATTTATTCAAGGTGATCATCAGAAAGCTCTAGAATGTTTTAATAAGATATTGGAAATGGATCCTGATCATGTTAAAGCCTGGAATAACAAAGGTATGGTACTAAGCGAGTTAAAAAATTATGATGAAGCCCTGAAATGCTTTGATATGGCATTAAAATTAGATCCATCTTATTTAAATTCTTGTCTTAATAAAGGCAAAGCTTTCAGTAAATTAAAACGGTTTGATGAAGCCCTAACGTGTTATGATAATGCTTTAAAAATCGACCATGATAATACTGATGCTTGGGCGGGTAAAGGTAATGTTTTTGGCGATTTAAAACAGTTTGATGAAGCCCTGAAGTGTTATGATAATGCTTTGAAAGTCGATCATTATAATTATAGAGCTTGGAACAATAAAGGAAATTTACTTTATCATTTAAATCGTTATGAAGAGTCCTTAAAATGTTTCGAAAAATCTTTGAAATTGTATTCTGGTTTTCCAGTATCTTGGAACAATAAAGGAAAAGTTCTTATTCAGTTGGACCGTTGTGATGAGGCCATTAACTGTTTTAGTGAAGCTCTAAAATTGGATTCAGATTATTCTGTTGCTTATTTCTACAAAGGGTTTGCATTATATGGTCTAAAATGCTATGAAAAATCCGTAAAATGCTATGAAGAAGCTCTAAAGTTAGATCAGAAAGATACAAAGAGTTGGACTTTTAAAGGTTACTCACTTGTCAAATTAAATCATTTAGAAGAAGCTTTAGAATGTTTTGAAAAAGTTTTAGAATTAGATCCTGACAATGAAGATGTTAAAAATGTTCGAAAAGAAATTTTATCAGCATAACCTTAGAAAACCCATTTATTACTCCTCAATGAGAGTGTTGTATAAATATGCCAGTAATAACTTTGGTTCATTCGAGAATGAAGTTGAATTGATTGTGAATAGAGTGATGGTTCAAAGTTAGACAGTTATCAATCCCTACTATTCCTACAACAAGAACAATTACTCAGATAAAGTCTGGTACAAACTGAACTTCCTCAACTGGCTGTTTTCAGGGTCAACAGAATATAAAATGGCACTGCAAAGTTACATTGATCAATATCCACACTTGCAGAATTTAACAGGTACTGCATTGGAAACAGGGTTATTGAATATGATTCAGCAGAATAATGGATTAACAAACAGTGAAATGATTATGATTCGGTATTACAAGTACTTTTCTGATGGTATTGTAACGTATATTGATTATCCGGGTGATTCTGTGAAGATTACAGTTGAAGATCCGGATACGCATAATTTGACTGATTTTGGTTTTGGTGCTCCCATTTTAAGGGAAAGTACTATGATCTATGCTAACGGGGGATATTATCACACCTATGGTGATGATCCAGCCAATCCCACGTCCATTATTTACAAAAACGCAGGATACGAGGGTGTTAGAAGCTTTGCCATTGTCACCACCAAAGTTACAGATGATATCCTGCAGTACTGGTTGGACCAGAAAGATAAAAAAGACGCAAATGGCGGTCTGGTTTATGTTAATGGGCCTATGAAAGCAGCCTACGGAGCATTCCTATCCTCCCTGATCATGATTAAATGTCATGACATGATAGCAGATCAGGCTGCAGCCCAGTACAATGTCACATGGACTCGCACCACACCCATCATAGTTTCAGTCTTTGATGATGCTTACCGGACTGTCATAACCCTTGAATGTGATCATCGCTTTGGAATGGATGTAACTGGTGAAACAGGGAATGTAACAGCCTTCCGTTACGCCTGTTCATCAGCTATTAATCCCCTAGAACACTACGTTATGAAAACATTATTCCCAGGGGGTAATGGTACTTCTATTGTTATGGGTCTGGGTAAGGAATTATTCAATGGCTTAATGCCTAGTATGTTCATGAGTAATGGTTATTTGGTGATGAGATCAACGGATAATAGTCTGTTTTTGATTTTTGACCCTGAAACTGGTATTTTAAGAGATGTTATGATTCTTAATGGAACAGTTTCAGGCGAATACTGTTTAAGCGACCTACAAACCGAATGGATATATGATTTGGGTGGGAAAATGAATAGCACCAATCCCAGTGTTCAACCCCCATGGTTGGGTATGGTTGGTGGTATTAGTTTAGGTGCAAGTTCGGCTGCTGTTGGTGAAGGAAGTCTTTTCGGTGCTGGTGTTTTGGCATCAGAGGTGCCATTAGTTGGTTGGATGGTGGGAGGTGGTTTAATCCTCGCTGCAGTACTAAATCATATATGTGATCAGTATGGTTGGTTACCTCCAGAACAAGCTAGGCAAATATTGGGCAATGCTTTCCCTTTAACTTTTGGTATCATTAATATGGTTTTATATGATGAAACTCCAGCAACACTTGAAACATTAAAAGAATTTAGTAAGATTAGTAGTGATAAACAAAAACGTAAAGATGATAAATGGGTAAGTAAGGACCAGGAAAAGAATTATTATGAAGGAAAAAGATTACTTAAGAAGGCAGTTGATGATAGTGATGATAGTGATGATAGTGATGATCCTAGAAAGCAATATAACAAATTGGCAATTGCATTGGGAACAGCTTTATTAGTTAATAATTACTCTATCGCTATTCAAATTGTAACAATTGCTACTCTTGCTGCTATAGGGGAATCGTTTGCAGAAACACTGAACGAAAAAGAAAGAGGAAATAATTACTTAAATCGTACTAATAAGAGTGGGTAAAATGGATTTTTTGGGTGTTTTTAAAAGTAAAGATGGTTTTAAATTGGAATTAGAAAAAGCAGAAGATTTGGTAAATCAGGCTAAGTACGATGAAGCTTTAGATTCTTATGATAATTTGTTGGATAAAAGGCCAGGAAACACTAAAGTTTTGTATAATAAAAGTATTGTACTTTCATTATTAGGAGATTATGATAAATCAATAAATTGCTTAAATGAATATTTGGATATTAAACCGGATGATGCGGATGCGTGGTATAATAAAGGAACTGCTTTAGTTAAACTTAAAAAATGTAAGAAAGCTTTAGATGCCTTTGATAAAGTTTTGAGATTAAATCCAGCTGATAAAAAAGCATGGTATAATAAAGGAAATGTTTTATTTAAGCTTAAAAAATGTGAAGAAGCTTTAAATTCCTTTGATAAGGTTTTGGAACTGGATCGTACTGATAATAAAGCGTGGTATAATAAAGGAATTATCCTTCGTTATTTTGGCAAAATTGATGAAGCTTTAAATTGCTTTGAACAGGTTTTGAAGTTAGATTCTTTGGATTCGAATGCTTGGAATAATAAAGGCACTATACTTATACATAATGATCAGAAAGAAGAAGCTTTAACCTGCTTTGAAAAGGCATTAGACATTGATCCTGAAGATAATATCCTCTTTTTTAACAAAGGTCGTACATTAATGGAATTAAAAAGGTACCCTGAAGCTTTAGATTGTTTTAATAAAGTGTTGGAATTAGAACCTAATAATGAGAGTTCATGGAATAGTAAAGGTAATACGCTTGCTGAATTGGGAGATCATAAAGCGGCCATATATTCATTTGATCAAGCTCTAAAGATCAATCCAAAATATTCCATTGCTTATTACAATAAAGGTTTGAGTTTTATAGAACTTGAAAAATGTGATAAAGCTTTTGAATGTTTTCAAAAGGTATTAAAATTAGATCCTGAAGATAAAAATGCTAAACAATGGGTGGAAGAGATTTTGTCTTATACATCTTAATAATTTTTCACAATTTTTAATATCAGGATCATAGATGTAATCTTACGGTACTGGTTGGACCAGAAAGATAAAAAAGACGCAAATGGAACCATTCTTTATGGCAATGGCCCTATGAAAGCAGCCTACGGAGCATTCCTATCCTCCCTGATCATGATTAAATGTCATGACATGATAGCAGATCAGGCTGCAGCCCAGTACAATGTCACATGGACTCGCACCACACCCATCATAGTTTCAGTCTTTGATGATGCTTACCGGACTGTCATAACCCTTGAATGTGATCATCGCTTTGGAATGGATGTAACTGGTGAAACAGGGAATGTAACAGCCTTCCGTTACGCCTGTTCATCAGCTATTAACCCTCTGGAACACTACGTCATGAAAACACTCTTCCCAGACGGTAACGGCACATCTATTGTTATGGGTATTGGAAAGGAAATCTTTAATGGGCAAATGCCAGGTATTTTCTTGAGTAACGGATATTTGGTATTCAAATCATCTGTCAATGATATGTTCTTAATTTTTGACCCGACGACTGGTATTTTGAGGGATGTGATGTATCTTAATGGGACGGTTTCTGGCGCAGGGTGTTTCAGTGACTTGCAGACAGAATGGATATATGATTTGGGTGAAAAATTAAAAAGTATTAATTTAAGTGCTCAACCTGAGTGGTTGAACTCTACTGCACAGATTGGCTTGTTTGCAGGCACTGTTTTAGGAAGTTGTTTGGCTGATGTGACTGTTTTAGGAAGTATGACTGTAGGTACAGTGGCATTATCCGCGGCTTTGCCAGTTCTTGGAGTATTTGTAGCATGTTACATCTTTGACTATTGTGTAGATCAAGGTTGGCTACCACCCGAAAGATGCAGAGAAATATTAGGAATATTACCCCCATTTGCAATAATAAACAAGTTGGTATATAATGAAGAGCCATTATTTGAATTAACCAAAATAACTAAGCAATATGCGATTACTGAGGGTAAACTTGTAAATAAAGCCATTAAAGAAAATCTTTATTCAAAAAATACACCCCCGCCTAAGGGTGATAAAGCTGCATTTTTAAGAAATTTGTATAATAAATCGGTTGGCTGGATTAAAGATGGTGTTAATGATATTTCTGCAGCCAGGTCTGCAACTGGTACTGCGAAAATAACACTTTCTGCATCTGGCATTGCTAAAATAATAGTAGGAACAGGTGGAATTGAATTTTGGGGCACATATTTTGGCTCTGAATTGTTGCCTGATAAAACTAAAGAACAAATATTAAAATTGATATCTTGATTAAAGATGTTATTCCTTAGAGAGGTGTTAAAATAGGATTATTTGGTAGCTATAAGAAAAATTCAGGAATCAAAAAAGCATATAAACTATTTGAGTTAGGTGAATATCGAGAAGCATTAGAATGTTATGATAATATCTTAAAAAAAGATCAAAATTATACAGATGCTTGGTATGGTAAGGGAGTTGCTTTAAGGAAACTCGGAAAGCTTGAAGAAGCTTTAAAGTCTACAGAAATGGCACTGGAGTTAGATCCGAAATATATTAATGGATGGATTAATAAAAGTACCATTCTAAAAGAACTTGGGAGGAACAACGAAGCTTTAAAAACAGTTAATAGAGCTTTAGAGCTGGATCCTAAAAATAATGGTGCATTAAATAGTAAATCTTTAATTTTTGAAGATTTAGGCAAATATGAAGATGCAATTGGATGTTATGATGAAATAATAAAACTAAATCCACACGACACCTCAACATGGTTAAATAAAGGTGTTTTTCTGTTAAGAATTAGTGATTATAATAGAGCATTGGATTGTTTTGATAAGATTATTAAATTAGATAAAGATCATATCGAGGCATGGTATTTTAAGGGTTTAAGCTTTGTAGAACTGAAACAGTTGGAAAAAGCACTAAACTGTTTTGAAAAAATCATCGAACTAGATATGGAGAATATTGAAGCCTTGTACTTTAAAGGTACAAGTTTAGGGAAACTTGAGAGATATAATGAGGCATTAAACTGTTTTAGCAAAGTGATTGAATTAGATCCACAATTCGATGCTGCATTTACGAGTAAAGCTGTCACATTAAATATTCTTGGAGAATCTCAAAAAGCACTTGAATTCATTAACACAGCTTTAGAATTAGATCCTAATGATATTGGGGCATTATGTAACAAAGGGATCATCCTAAAAGACCTTAATGAAGTTCAGGAAGCTTTGGATCTTTTTGATAAAGTTTTGGAGATGGATCCTGATTTTGAACTGGCTAAAGAGGAGAAAGAGGCAATTTTATGTCCTAAATAATCCCAAAACACATATTTCACAGATATAACAACCTAGATCACTTATCCTGGTGATGCAGCTAAAAAGATCACATTTGAAGACCCTATACCAATCAAACAACCAGCATTAATTTCCCAGGCAACCCTATCCTTAGACAGAGTGTCATGATTTATTCCAATGGGGGATACTACCACACCTATGGTGATGATCCCCTCAATCCTATGTCTATCCTTTACAAGGATGCAGGATATGAGGGTGTTAGGGGTTTCGCCATTGTCACCACCAAAGTCACAGATAAAATCTTACAATACTGGTTGGATAAGAAGGATAAAACTGATGTGAATGGAACTCTCCTCTACGCTAATGGACCTATGAAAGCAGCCTACGGAACCTTCCTCACATCACTCATAATGATTAAATGCCACGATATGATTGCAGATCAGGCTGCGGCTGAGTACAATGTCACTTGGAGTCGCACTACACCTATAATAGTTTCTGTCTTCGATGATGCCTACCGAACTATCATGACATTGGAATGTGATCATCGCTTTGGAATGGACGTAACCGGAGATGCACAAAACATCACCGCCTTCCGCTACGCCTGCTCATCAGCCATCAACCCCCTGGAACACTACGTTATGGAAACTTTGTTCCCTGGTGGTAATGGTACTTCAATTGTTATGGGTTTAGGTAAGGAAATCATTAATGGCTTAATGCCAAGCATGTTCACGAGTAATGGTTATATGGTGATGATATCCTCGGATAATAGTCTGTTTTTGATTCTCGACCCTGAAACTGGCATTTTGCGGGATGTGATGTATCTTAATGGAACAGTATCTGGAGAATGGTGCTTCAGTGACTTGCAGACAGAATGGGCTTTTGATCTGGGTAAGAATATACTAAATTATGGGCAGAATATAATGAATATCCTTACAAACGGTGGAGGGATCATTGACTTCAGCCAACTTGCCACCAATACTAAAAATGGACTTGTAGGATTTTTGAGTAGTGCTATGTTGTCTTTAGGAGGATCAACGATATTTCTACAGAATAATATCCCACCTTACCTGTTTCCAGCATTTTTGGGCTTGAATATAATCAATTTATGTTGTAATAATGTTATTATAAACAGTGAAGAACATTATGTAACTGAAAACATAGTTCGATATATAGATAGTAAAAAGCAGTATTTAGTGAGTGATGCTGTGGATGCAATAATTTTGGCAGGCAGTATAACAATAACCAATCTCGTAACACGTTTTGGGATTATAGGAATCGTTTATACGGGATGTGAATTATTTAATGATATTAAGGATCATTATATGCCTATGGGATACTGGCAGTACTTCCCTCATCATAAAATATGGGAAACTAGAACGTATACTCTTTGTCATCTTGACAGTTCAGGCACTCCTATCTGGGATGAACCTACTATGCAAGTAGAAGTTCCTTTCAAAGGTGATGGGTCTCTGGATTGGGATAATGCAGTTTATATACATTCTGTAACTGGTGCTAAAAAAGTGGATTCAACACAATTAAAGGAACTCACTAAGGGGTACTGGTGGAATAATCCCATATACGGTGGGGATCCCTCATACGGTGGATTTACTCAATGTCCAATACCTTAAAAATAAAATAATCATCTATTCTATTTACATTACTCCAACAGAGATGATAATAGGGGATTAAAAATGTTAGAAAAATTAAAAGAAAATGAAACTGAAATCAAAATACTTTACTACTCTACATTTTTAATATATTTTTTGGGACTTGTAAACTTAAGTAGGCTTAAATATGAAATAATTGATATTCTTGTCGTAGTAAACTTAGTTATTTTACTTTATGCACTGACAAAACCATTGGCTAAAGGACATAAGACAGAACTTAAAATATTATGTATGATGATGTGGATCTTGGCTATTCTTAGAGTTGGAACTTGGTGATTATAAATTATTTTAAGGTTTCACTGGAGTTTAACTGTAAAATGTGTTATAATAAAAATTTATATGATGTTTTAGTTTATAAGTTCGTATAAATTATTTTATGATTAATCCAATTGTATTTGCTTTCTATGATTGAAATAATTATTGAAGAACTCATGGTGTGAGCTTTAATTTAATGCACATGTCCAAGGAGTCGCACCACACCTATGGTGGTTTCTGTCTATGATGATATGTATTCTACTGCGACTACTGGTGAGATGGACCATCGTATGGGTATGGAAGTGACGGGTGATGCAGAAAATGTGAAGGCTTTCATTTTTGCTTGTTCATCATCTTTTTCACCCATTGAATACTGGGTGGGGCAGGTTTTATTCCCTTCATACAATTCCACAGGAAATCTCAATGGTAGTGTAACCTTGGGATTAGGGAACATGTTACTTAATGGTGAGACACTGGAAATAATTGAAAGTAACGGTTACATTATAATAAGGGCACTGGGGGATAATCAAAAACTCTTGATTATTGATCCAGAAACAGGATTGGTGATGGATGGAGCTACGCCTTCGAATGAAACTATTTGTGGTTCTTCTGTTACAGTGACCTGCAAACTGAGTGGGCCACAGATCTTGCAGAAAGTATTCTGGGTTTGGGGACATCAATTCTCGACATCTTAAATGGTGGTAGCATCATTGATTTCAGTCATCTTGCCATTAACACCAGAACAGGACTCATAGGTTTTGTTAGTAGTGCAGGGATATCTTTGCAATGGGCAAAAAACTTTGTGGATGGTATATCATCTAATTCGTTTTCAACATTAGCAGGTATGAGTATGGTGGGATTAGCTTTGAATAATGTGATTATAAACTATCGTGAGGAGGAAAGTGCAAGTAGTCATGTAATACTGGACTCATGAAATACAAATCTATATTTCCAGCGTATGTATCCCAATTCACGTATATCTCCAATATCTCCCAATTTATATAAGGTAGAAATAAATGGAACGCACACTGAATGGGGATGGTATATAGAAAATGAACCATATTATTATCCAATTCCTAAAGAGGCAGGGGATGAGATCGCCGTGATTTACAATCCTAATAATGGTTACTGGGATGGAAGTGGATATATTAAGGAGGGAGTGCCACGTTGGGGACCTCACCCAGTAACTGATTGGTATGAAGTGAGTGTGATTTGGTACTCGGATGAAAAACTTACAAGTCATTATCTTCATCCTTAGAGGGTGGAATTTTTAGAATATATTACTTTAATAAAATCATAGCAAAATAATCAAATAATGGTGATACAATGGAGAGACTATCAAAAATTTTAATAATAATATTAATTGCAGTGGTCGCTGGCGCCGGGTTTGTTTTTTTTTACGTAACAACGATTGGATTTCCGTTCCATAAGGCTGAAATCTTTATACCCACAGTTTCGGAGGGTAATGCTTCAACATATAAAGCATCTTGTACCGAACTAAACATATCTCAAGTCTTTGAAAATCCTAAATCTTTAATTGGAACTAAAGTTAAGGTGAAAGGTGAACTGCTACAGAAACAAGAAAATTTTGATAATACTACACTCATTCATCTTAAAGTCCCTGATCTTTACCCTAATCCCTACATAGTAGTTACATATTCCAGTAAGATACCATACAACGAAGGCAACAGTCTAGAAGTTTATGGAGTATATGGTTATCCTTTTGCAATTGGGAATGAGACTCCACCAGAAACAGTTCCATCCATTAAGGGAGCGTATATCGAAAAAATCTAAAAACATCCCCTATAATATTTTTACAGTGAGCAAGGACAATCAATTAAGGAAAATTTAATTAACTATGAATTGGAATGCAAATGAAGCAACTTCAAAATCATGAAAAAACGATTAAATGTTTTGAAAAAGTTTTTAGAATTAGATCCTGGCAATGAAGATGCTCAAAGTGAAATTTTATCATCTAAATCTTAAAATAACATTTATAATCCAATCCAATACGAGGGTAATCAGATAAATTCATAAAATTGGTATTTATGATTAAAAAAATTGTTACCAAATTTGTACTAAATATCGGAATTTTAAAAAAAGATAAAGTTTAGTAATTTATTCTGTTAATTATATTGGTCTGTACTAGATTACAAAAAATTAATAATGAAATGAATACATTATGAGGTTATATGTTAGTGAGTTATTATGCATATAAAATACTTAGTTTAGTAATAGGTTTATTTCTTATAATTGGGTCAATAAGGGATTTATATGGCTATAAACGAACAGGTAACATCAAAGGTCTATTTTATTCTATGAAAGGTAGATTATATGCTACGATTTTCACATTGATAGCAGGTATTTTAATTGTTTTAATGCCCTACTTATAAATTATAAAGAAGCCATAGGTTAGCACTAAATGCGTTAAATCTTTTCATAGCTTCTGAAAATAAACTAACATTGAAATTGTGGAAATTAGACAGGGGGAACCTGATAATTGAATGAATTGGGAGGGGGAAATATCAATAGATAACATTTATTTTAACCGAATAGTTTCATAATATTGATTATCAATGAAATGGAATATAAAAACGGCAAAAAACTAGTGAGATGACAAGAAAACTCGCAGAATTTGTTAATATATTTAGTTTGGAGAACTTTACAACCTCATAAAAACTTAGATCACTTTCTGGAAGTATATCAAAGAAGATTTCATTTGATGCTTGAATGTCAATAATCCGTCAATGGCCTTATTTTCTGTAATTCTATCTTCATGGAAAATACCATGATATCACTACACCTTCAAATCGTATTCACAACTTTCTTTAATTTTTTTTAACAGTCAAAAGAATCTAGATAAATACCATTATCATGATATAAAATAGAAGACTAGTTATTCTAAAGTTACTTTAATTCGGTGTTTTATCATGAATATTATAAATAAAGGCAAACTCATTGGCATTGGTGTGGGTCCCGGGGACCCGGAACTTCTCACAGTAAAGGCAGTAAAGACTCTGGAAAGCGTTCCAATAATCTGTTCACCTAAATCATCCCAGGAAAAACCTAGTGTGGCGCTTTCCATTGTTCAGGGAATTCTGGATGGTCGTGGTGATGAATACGAAACTATTGAACCATTGTTTCCCATGATTGAAGATAAAGAGGCCCTTAAAAGTTACTGGAATGGTGCTGCACAGTTGATTACTCAAAAATTAGATGAAGGTCTGGATGTTTCATTCATCACCCTGGGAGACCCTTCAATCTACAGTACTTTTTCCTATGTTGCCCAGATAATTGGAAACCAGGGGTATTCTGTGGAAATGATACCTGGAATAACTTCATTTACAGGTTGTGCTGCCAGTGCTGGCATCACCCTAGGTGAAAAGGATGAGATAATTCTGGTAGTGCCCAAGGTTGATGAACGGTTGGAAGAGTTATTAAAACACGCTGATACTGCGGTGGTTATGAAAACATCACGCCACTCCCTATTGTTAGAAGAACTTGTTGATAAGGATCCAAGGGATAAAAAGGTCATATCGGTTCAAAACTGTGGAATGGATGATGAAGAGATATTTGAAGGTTTTGCAAAGAAGGGAAAATACCTCTCCACAACCATAGTTAAATTCAATGACCGTAGGGGTCTGTGAATAATGCTAGATTTATATTCACTGAACATGGAAAAAGGCCTCCACTATGAGGGCATTGTAACCACCAGTAATGAAGATGGAACACCAAACGCTGCCCCCATGGGGATAATCTGTAAAGGTCCGGACCAAGTGGTTCTCCGGCTCTACGAGGGGTCACATACCACAGTCAATATAAAACGGGACAAAAAGTTCTATGTTAATTTATCCAGGGATCCACTCCTTTTCACCTATTCACTTATAGGTGGTCCGTCAGACCTGGAATTTGTGGAAAAATCACATGGATTTTCCCTTAAAAATGCAGATGCATCCTTTTTTGGTGAAGTAATTCATGAGAAGGAAATAATAAAGGAAAATGATGCTATGGGTGAAAATATCACTGTCATGTTCCACTCTCAGGTTAGGGACATAAAACAGGAGAAGAAAGAATCCGAACCACTGAGCCGGGCTATATGTGGGGTACTTGAGGCACTGGTGAATTTGAGCAGGGTTAGACGGGTATCTCCTGAGAAAAAGAAAGAATATTCTGAAAGGCTCAAAGAAATATCCAGGGTAGTTAACCATGTGGGCAGCCTACACCATAAACAGGCAATGGAACTCATAGAAAAAGAATTTGAAATCAGAATCAAAGGATAACTAGGTATATTTAATAAATAAGCTCATAGGGTTAATAAATAAGCTCATAGGGTTATGAATAACCAATATAAGGTGAAATATTTGCTTGAACCAAAATATCACATTTTAAAAGATTTCCAGTTTGAATCCGGGGAAGTTTTCCCGGAACTGAAGCTGGAATACGCTACACAGGGAATTAAAAAGCTGGATGACGAGGGGAACATAACCAATGCATTCATCTACCTACATGGCTGGAGTGGGGATTACACCTCTGTGGAAAACCTTAAAAGTGTTATTGGCCCGGGTAAAGCCATAGACACCAACCATTATTACGTGATCAGCCCCACTGCCCTGGGAGCACCAGGATCATCCAGCCCATCCACAATCGGTAGGGGAACAGAATTTCCCCGTTACAACATAAAAGACATGGTAAAAGCCCATTATCAACTCATAACCATAGGATTGGGAATTAAACATCTTAATGGTATTATGGGCACATCCATGGGTGGTTTCCAGGCCCTTAACTGGGCAATTGAGTATCCTGATATTATGGATTTCCTGATACTCAATGGAACCAGTCATAGAATCTCCAACCGGATGTACGGAGTTTATGGTCTTATGAATCAGATAATCCTGGATGATTCTGGATATGAAAATGGTAATTACATTGAAAATCCTGTTAAAGTCATGGAAAAATCGGCTAACCTCAGTTTTCTCTGGTCACTGTCCCCTGAAAACTATGAGGAGTGTTTCCAGTCCAGGAGTGAATTTTCCGATGGAGTTGAGGAGAGGAAGAAGGATGCTTGTGATTGGGATGCCAACGACCTGGTATGGAGAAACCAAGCACTTTTAGGTCATGATTTGGGTGATAAAATATCTAAAATTAGTGTTCCATCATTAGTAATTGCCATAAATCAGGATCAGATAGTTGATTTCAATTATTGTGTGATGCCTATGTATGAAGGACTGGATAATTCACAACTTTTCAGTTACGATTCAATTTGGGGACACTATGGTTGTGTTAGAGACATTCAAAAAGCAGAACATGCAATTAAAAAGTTCATGAAAATGATTTAACCAGGGTTATGTTTCACTGCAAAAATTGAATATTTTAATTATCGATTTTTTATTTTCAATCATTTTTTTTAATTTTCAAATCAGTTCTTATTTTCAAAAATCATTTTTTATGATTAAATCATTTTTTAAATTAATCATCTGTTTTTAATGGCTTAATTACGAACTGGCAGAAGTCATCTCCCTGAGCGTAACATTTGGTTTCCTCGGCTTCCACTGCCTGGCCATAATAATTGGAAAAGATACCTTCCAGTAATCCTGAATCAAAGGCACAGGCTGGTCTTCCCAGTTGGGGCAGGTCTTCACATTCAAAACAGTCATAGGCCTGTATTATGAGGGGCTTCATGCTTTTGATTTGGATATTTCCCAGTTTATTGGTTTCCCAGAATGATGCCAGATTTCGGGCAAGTTCATTAAGGTTCTGACCCTCTAATTTTTTATAAAATGTCTGGCCCACTTTCACTCCTGCATTGTGGAGTATGGGATCTATGTTTATTCCCTCATCTAATAATGCTACTCTAATGGTTCTGAACATGTAACGGAAGAATTTGAATGGGTCGTCGGCTTGGATGACATATTCTTCTAGGATATTACTAACATCATCTTCTATTTCCTGGGGGGATGATAGGTCTCCAAGGAATTTAGAGGTGATAAAATAAATTTTCCTGCGCCGGTCTTCGGGGTCTATTACCCAGTCTATTATCCCTGCATCCTCCAGATCCTGCAGGTGTGCGGAGATGGTGGATTTGGATCTTTTGGTGGAAGAAACGATCTGGGATCCACTCAAGCCTCCTTCTTTGAGAATGGAGAGAATTTGTGCCTTTATTGGGCTTTGGACCACATTCACTCCAGTTTTAGTGGAAAATATTTTGATCCGGCGGGCAGTGTTTGTGTTGGCCATGTTTAACCTTCTATAAGTTTTTTTATATGCTTAATTTTTTACTATAAAATTCATTTAGATTACTTGTTGGATGGATATGAAGGGTAAAACCTGGTAGATTTACTTCTTTTTGAGATAAATCTATTGGGGTGATTTATTCCTTTCACTTTGTGATCTACTCACCTTAATATATAAATAGTTCGGGTATATAAGTACGTTCGTTTTAACACGAACAGTAAACTATATATGCAATTGTTCGTATAATAGCATACGTTCGGGGGTACACGAACCTTATAATAATTGGTGTACTCCCACGAAAGTATAGAACAATCTCATAAAGATTAGTCAACGGTGAGTGAAATCATGAAAGCAGAGTCAGAAAAAATTGGTGAAGGCGTATACTGGGTAGGAGTTTTAGATTGGGACATAAGAAAATACCATGGGTACACACTAAACGGAACTACCTACAACGCTTATCTTGTATTCGGGAACGACAAAGTGGCTTTAATCGACAATGCATATCCTGGTAATTATCAGGAACTCATAGCCCGGGTGGAGGATGCATTTGAAAAAGAAGGTAAAGAAGTCAAAGTGGACGTAATAGTTCAAAACCACGTTGAAAAAGACCACAGTGGAGTTTTACCAGAATTACACCGAAAATTCCCAGAAGCACCAATTTACTGCACAGAAATCGCAGTCAAAGGTTTACTGAAACATTTCCCTGCCCTGGAAGGTGCCAACTTCATTGAAGTGGGAACTGGGGATGCACTGGAACTGGGCGGAAAAACCCTGGCATTTTTAGATGCATTCCTCCTGCACTGGCCAGACAGCATGTTCACTCTCCTGGTAGAAGAAGGAATACTATTCCCTAACGATGCCTTTGGACAGCATATATGCTACCCCCAGAGGTTTGACCATGAAATACCAGAATACATCCTGATGGAAGGCACCCAGAAATTCTATGCCAACCTCATCACTCCACTATCCAAACTGGTGTTAAAAAAATTCCAGGAAGTCACTGACCTGGGACTCCTGGAGCAGATCAAGATGATTGCCCCTGCTCACGGCCAGATATGGACCGACCCCATGAAAGTCATTGGAGCCTACAGCGGATGGGCCACCGGCGAATGCCCTGATAAGATCACCATAATCTACGACACCATGCACCAGTCCACCCAGAAAATGGCCCACGCCGTAGCTGAAGGAGTTATGAGCGAAGGAGTGGATGTTAAAATGTACTTCCTCCACGAAGACGAGCGAAGCGAAATCGTGAAGGACATCCTGGACAGTAAAGCCATAGCCCTGGGTGCACCTACCATCTACGATGAACCATATCCCAGTGTGGGTGACCTGATATATTACCTGCGTGGATTGAAATTCAACAGAACTGGAAGGGAACGCCTGGCACTAACCTTTGGATCCATGGGTGGAAAAGGAGGAGCACCAGAAACCCTGTCCCGGGATCTGAAAGAGTGCGGATTCAACGTACTCAATGAATATGAAGTATACTACGTTCCAGATGCAGACGAACTTGAAAAATGCTTTGAAGCAGGTAAAAAGCTGGCTCAAGAGATAAAAACAGCATAAAGACATTTTATGCACATACTAACCAATATTCTGGGATATTTCAATTGAATTTAATCCGATAGAATCATTGGTCTTGGAATATAAAATTTAACTAGGATATAACATTGGAGGAATGAAAAATGGATCTTATAAACGAACATGAAATAGGAATTTGTAAAGGAACTGACCTGGAAAAACTGGTAGCGGCTAATTTCAGTGGGGAAACTCAGGAAGTAGGAATGTACCTGGCCATGGCCAGACTGGCACAAAGAGAAGGACTACCAGAAGTGGCAGAAGTACTAAAAACCATAGCCTGGGAAGAAGCAGAGCACGCAGCACATTTTGCTGAAATGAACGAAGTAATCAAACCCACACTCAAAGAAAACCTGGAAATGATGCTGGATGGAGAAACCATGGCCAACAATGAGAAAAAAGCAGCAGCTAAAAAGGCCAAAGAATGTGACATTGACCCTGCCCATGATTTCTTTGATGAAAGCTCCCGGGATGAAGCTCGCCACGCCCGAATGTTAAAAGGAATTCTGGAGAGGTACTTCTAAACCTCTCCAACATTGTTTTTAATTAATTTTACCGCCTCAGGAGGATGGAGTCGCCCATCCTCCTTACCCTTAACCATACTTACTCGTTTAACTTTTTACCTGTTTTACAAAGTCATCCCATTTGTAATTATTAAAAAACTTCAGGTTGGGGTCTGTTTTTAGTGCCTGGAATTTTTCAATTTTTCACAGGCATCTTCTGCAGCCAGGATAATGGGGTCAATTACCATGGAAACTGGTGGTGCGTAGGAAAATTCAGTGCTGGCCAGCTCCTGACAGGTAACATTCTTGGCAATGGCTAGTGCCATGGTGTCAACACGTTCGGCAACCCTTTCTTTGGCAATTATCTGACAACCGACTATCCTTCCTTTAAGATCACACACCATCAGAACATCTATCCGTTTAGCCCCGGGATAGTAACGTGCCTTGGTTAAAGCCCGGCTTTTACCACATATGACTTCCAATCCATTGTGAACAGCAGTGGATTCGGTTAATCCCACTGAACCGAATTCAAGCTCCCCAATCTTGGATACCATGGCATTTAAAACTGGTTTGAATTTAGAAGTTTTGCCCACAATATTTCTGGCGGCAATCTTAGCCTGTCGCACTGCAGTAGAACCTAAAGGTGATTGGGTGGGATGGCCAGTTATGGCATCGGTAACTTCCACACAATCCCCCACTGCATATATGTTGGGAACTGAGGTTTGCATTTGTTCATTGACCTTAACTGCCCATCTTCCAAGTTCACATCCTGCCATTTTAGCTAGTTTGGTTTCAGGCCTAACACCAGTGGCCATTATAATCATATCTGCAGAGAGAACTTCATCTTCATAGGCCACTCCTTCGACCCGGGTTTGGCCGGTGATCTTTTCCATTGCCCTTCCCAGGATCACCTTTATACCCCCGGATTCCAGATATTTCTGAACAATACTGGCCATGGTGGGGTCCAGGGATCTGGGAACGATCTGGGGTAACATTTCATTGACAGTCACATCCAAACCCATCTTCTTAAGACCATAGGCCATTTCCAATCCAATGAGTCCGGCTCCAACCACCATCACTTTTTTACTTTTCTCGGCCCATTTTTTAATGGTTTCTCCGTCATCAATGGTTCTGATCTTGAAAACTCCTTTCAAACCGGTTCCTTCTATGGGTGGGGTGAATGGTGCTCCTCCAGTTGCTATCACCAGGTAATCATAGTCTAATTCATTGGAATTGTCAGAATCAGATTCCAATAATCTGTATTTTATGGTATTTTCAGTATTGGAAACTTCAAATACCTCTGCACGGGTTATGACCTTGATATCCCTTTCCAGGTAATCTTCAGGTTGGTGCATGATGATATCCTGGAACTGGTCCACCTGGCCGGAGAGAACGTAAGGAATGGCACAAGGAGAGTAGGCTATGTTCTCATCCCGGGTAATAACAGTTATTTTGGCATTTTTATCGAGTTTTCTTATGTTGGAGGCAGTCGACAGTCCACCAGCCCCTCCTCCAATGATGACGATTTTCATTAACTTGTTCACCTTTTTATTACACTAAATTTTATACTAAAAAAATTTACAGTAATAAATTTATAATTTATCCATGAATAATGTTTGTTTAGTTCACAGTTTATTAGATTAGGATCTGGATGAAATTCCTAAAGGAAATACATTTTTTTGCCATAGACTCCAGATATAATAGAATTTTAGATTAGTGGGGCCAATATGTCTAATAAAAGGACGAGTAAGAAAAAATTAGGGGTTAAATACCAGTGTAAGGACCCTGCAGTGGCCCGTCCACCCTCAAGTCTCCGGAAGGTACGGTGTAAAAAATGTGGAATGTTTTTCACCACCAATCGTGATGATGAACGTAATGGTTCTGATATCTGTTTAAACTGCCGAAGCCGACGATAAAGTTATTTTAAATAGCCATTTTTGCATTAATTCTTTAGACTCCAATTTTAAATTTGGATAAAATTTATTTAGGCTTATTCGAGCCATTGAAAAAAAATATTTAATATTTTCTTAATATTAAGGTGTTAAATTGGATTAAAACATCTTCAATATTCCGGGAACTGTTCCATACACCACTAAGAGGGTTACAATCCCGATCATGATCCATGAAACACTTGAAACTATTTTTCCAGTAACATTTTCGGATACTTTATATCGGAGAAGTTCCTCGAATATAATTCCTCCATCCAGGGGTTTCATGGGAAGAAGGTTAAACAGTCCTACCATGATGTTCAGTGCAAATATCCAGTAACACACATCAGCCAGATCAAATAAAAACCATGGAATTATATCCCCATAGGTCTGGGCCACTGATGGTTTAACCTCCAGGTGAATTTCATTCCGGGTTCCGGGATAGGCTGTGGATGCATTATTGGGATTACTGGTTGAGGTAATGGTGTAGGTGCCCTGATCAGTTACGTAAGTCATTGTATCGCCGGGTTTTGTTTTATTTACTATTAAGTTAGTGTAAGCTGCACCACTATTAACTGAAATTCCATTAATACTGGATACAACCATCCCCTCTTGAAGCACACCCTCAGATGGACCTCCAGGAGTTACACTGATAATTTTCACTCCATCTGATTGGAAGGCGTAGGGTATAAATGAGGAGGTCAGGATGATTACAACCACCCAGGCAATTGCTGCCAGCCCCAGGTTGAACATGGATCCTGCAGCGTATATGCGCAGTTTTACCGATCTTTTGGCTTTTTTAACATCTTCCTCATCCAGCTCCACGAACGCTCCCGGCAGTATTGCCAGTAAAATCACACCAATTGATTTAATACCCACTCCTTGTGCCCTGGCCAGAATTCCATGCCCAAACTCGTGAACCACCATTAACAGAATCAGGGCAATGATACCCGAGAATATGGGGATGAATATGGGAGATCCGGGGATGTCCACTCCGGGTAAGAGCAGTGCTGCTTGGGGGGATTGGAACATGCGTGGCAAGGATATAATAATCAGATAAACAGATAATCCCATGCAGAAAACAGATATGGGGATTCCCAGATTCATGCTCCAGCGCCAGAATCGAGGGCTGGTGTTGGCTACCCAATCAATGAATCCCCTCATTTTCTGGGTTCTTCTCATCAGGATAGGTCCGTAGACATCCATTTTTAATTTATCCCGGAATAAAAGGGCCAGAACCCAGACAATGGCAAAGAAAATGACATAGTACCATAAAACGTTCAAACAAGATCACCTTTATATTAAATAGTTACTTCAATGCTTTAAGCTTTTAGAGAATGATATGGAAGAACTTCACATTCTGCTCCTGCTACTATTCCTTCCAGGTTTTCGGGGATTATAATATAAGAATCCGACTCCACCATTGATCTTATGATACCTGAACCTTTAATCTTCAGAGGACGGACCATATCTCCTTCAATACGGGCCCTTATATAATCGGTTCTACCCAGGGTGGATGGTATTTTTCTTGATGCCTTTTTATGTACTATCAGTGGTTTTCGATTCAATCCTTGTATTTTAAGTAGGGATTCCCTTGTAAAAACATCGAACTGTACCATGGCTGCCACTGGAAAACCCGATAACATAAAAACAGGCTTATCATAGACTTGTGCGAAACCAAATGGTTTACCTGGTCTTAAAGACACTCCATGAATGGGGACGTCACCTACTAATTTCTGGGCTACATCCACCACCACATCTCCTTTACTGATGGCGGTGCCTCCGGTGGTGATTAGTGCATCATACTCAGTTAAAAGCTTTTTGAAGAGTTCTTCCACCAGGTCTGCGTCATCAATGGAGTGGAACATTTCAGGAACTGCCAGGCAGCTTTCTACCATGGATTTAATGGTGAAATGATTAGAATTAACCACTTCTGCCCCTTTAAGCACATTTTTGGGCATCACCAGTTCACTGCCGGTTATAAGAATAGCTATTCTGGGTTTTTTAAACACTAGAGTGCGGTCAAAACCTGCCGAGGCAATGATTGCCAGTTCTGCAGGCCCTAAAAGTTTGCCCTTATTCAAAACAAGGTCCCCCTCATCAAAGTCCTCTCCTGCAGGGGAAACATTTTCACCAGGAGTCAGGGATGTTTCCACATCGATGATGTCTCCTTTTTCATGAGTGTACTCTTCCATGACCACTGCATTGGCACCTGCAGGTATAGGGGCCCCGGTGGCTATTTTAATCGCTTCACCAGATGTTAGTTTTAAATTTGACTTTTGCCCTGCCCCGATTTGATCCACCACTTTTAATTGGAATGGATTGGTTTCGGAATGGCCGAAACTATCTTCAGCTTGTATAGCATAACCATCCATAGCCGAACGGTCGAATGGGGGCGAATTTAATGTGCTAACCACATCCTGGGCGATAATTCTCTGATAAGCTTCTTCTAATGGGACTTCTTCCACTCCAGTGGTTTTCAGGTAGGTGTTGATGATTTTCTGGGCATCATCAACGGGCATAAGTTTAGACAGAAACATTTTCATCATCTGTTAAGTAAGTTGAACAGAACTTTTAATACGCTCTTTAATATCAAATCTTCCAATTAACTAGGGCTCATCTCCTTTCAATCAGCGGAGTTGATACTTTATTTAAGAACATTTAAAATGTATTTAAAGATTGTTATATCGCCCTATATATACTAATGTTTAGATGGAATAGTTGTTTTTAGATTGTTCTTCTAATCTGGGGGGAGTATAACTTTCATTTCAAATGGCTTATAAATTTATTAATGGATGAATTTAACGATATTTAATGGAAACTTTAATAATTTTAACAGCAATATCTGCTTTTATATCCACCAACCTGGATGATCTGTTTATTCTCGCTGCTTTTTTTGCAAATCCAGAGTTCAGGGCAAAAGATGTGGTTTTGGGACAGTATTTAGGATTTATTGTACTTTTAACAGCCAGTTCCCTGGCCTATTTTGCCCAATTCATCATTCCCTCCAACTGGATCAGCTTACTGGGGTTTATCCCTATTATTATTGGGATAAGAAGTCTTTTTCATCTTAAAAAACCAGAAACAGGTGATTCTGGTGAAGAAATAAACTTCCGCAAATATAAAGGGGGACAAATGATGTTAGCAGTGGCTCTGGTTACCATAGTCAATGGTGGTGACAATTTAGGAGTTTACATGCCTCTTTTTGCAGGTATGGATCCCTTTGACCTGTTTTTAACCGCAATCATATTCCTGATCATGGTAGGAGTGTGGTGCTTTTTAGGGTTTAAACTGGTAAACAATCGTGTTATAGGCAATAAAATTAAAAATTATAGTCACTATATACTTCCATTTGTCATGATAGTCATAGGGCTGGTGATTCTGTTACGTGGATGGTTTTAATGTGCTTTGCGTAATTTTAAATTGTTCACTTGGATCGTTCACTTAAGTAGGTCATGGTATGGTATTTGGTTAAATAGATAAAGAAGATGGAATCTAAGTATATAAAGGGGAGTTATTATTTTAAAATCCCAGTATGGAGTTGTGGACTTGAACTCGGACAATGTAATGATTAAAATAGACTCTTTAAACAAGTCTTTCGGAAGCATCAGGGCACTGGAAAATCTGAATCTGGAAATAGAAAAAGGCGAACTACTGGGGATCATTGGGCCCAACGGGGCTGGGAAAACCACTGCTATCCGAATTATTTGCTGCATACTCCAACCTAACTCTGGGGAGGTGACTGTGGGGGGTTACAGCATTCACCATGATCAGATCAAGATCAAATCCATGATCGGCTATTTACCAGAGGAACCCAACCTTTACGAGCGATTCAAAGCAAGGGAACTTTTAAAGTACTTCGGAGAACTTTATGGGGTCCCTAAAAATGAGATTGATGGCAGGATAGATGAGCTTCTGGAGCTGGTGGGGATGAGCCACCGTGCCGATGACAGGATTAACACTTTTTCCAAGGGCCTGCGCCAGAGAATTGGAATTGCCCGGGCACTGATCCATGATCCGGAGGTTATAATATTTGACGAACCCACCATGGGTCTGGATCCAGCCACTTCCCGGGCCATTCGCAACTTCATCAAAAAACTCAAGGGGGATAAAACGGTTATTCTCTGCACGCATTACATGGATGAGGCAGATTTACTTTGTGATAGGGTGGCAATCTTAAATCAGGGGAAGATTCGTGACATGGGAACTCCTGAATATTTGAAGGAGAAAATACACGGGGATACAATTCTACAGGTTCGGGTTCATAAACCTCAAAAAATTGATGAAAACCACTTACTGGCATTTGACTCAGTGGAAGGGGTGAATCTGGAAGGTAACCAGTTCCTGATATCCCTGCGATCCAGGGAGGATATCTCCCAGATAATTGACATCTTCGGTGAACAGGCCATCTCAGTGAACACCAAGGAACCCACCCTGGATGATGTATTCATCCAAACCACGCAGTAAAATCAAGGGGACGTTAATATCAGGAAATATTATAGGGTCAAGAAAACATTATAGGGGATGATGTTTTTCATAAGGGTTATCATTCATGAAATATTCTCATGATTTAAATTAAAGGCAGAAACCATGAAACTCAACATGAATTTCAGCATAATCACTCGCTGGGAGTTTAAAAACACTCTAAAGAGTAAGAAATTCCTTTTAATCTTTTTCATGCAGTTATCCGTCCTGGCCATGTTAATTTTCATGTTCAATTCCTTTGCAGCCAACATAGAATCGGAAAAAGGACTATCTTTAACTCCTTCCTTGGTTGATTTCGCCACCCTGGATGTGGATGACCAGGGGGGCTTGTTTAAAAAGAGCATAGATCAGGAAATAATAAAAATTTATTCCACCAATGGTAACAGTTCCTTCCTTCGCATTGAAGCAGGTGAAACCAATGGACTTTACACGGTTTCATCAGACTCAATTGTACGAATACAGAATGGTGAAATAGTCGATACTGTGCTCTATCTGGATTATGCAGATCCCAGAAGGAGTGTGATTAGAGACTCCATTAACACCACCACCAAGTCAGTTTCATCTGCTTTAACTCAGTCATACTTACAATCCGCTAATCCTTCCAATAATACTCCTCAAGCTGGTTTAAAGGAGGAAAAAACAGGGGAATCACTTCCCATGCAAATAATTAAGAAGGTGATGCTGGTGGTGCTCCTGTTTCTGCCGCTTTTTTTGTTTGGTAACATAATCATTGACAGTGTGGTGGGGGAAAAAGAGCGTAAAACTGCTGAAATACTGGTTGCCATGCCAATTTCACCAGGGGAAATACTCCTGGGTAAGGGGCTGGCTGTGGTGGCCATATCTGCCCTGCAAGTGGTCATGTGGATAGTAGTCCTCATAGCTGCCGGTTTCACTATAAACAATGTTATACTGGTTTATCTTCTGGTGGTGCTAACCGCGGTGCCCATAGTGGGTCTTACTTCCATCATAGCTGCCTATGCCAAGAACTACAAGGAAGCTGGAATAGGAATCACCTTCGCCTATGTTATGGTGGTGGGATTTTTGATTGTCCCTGCACTGGCATATATTTCCCGGAAAAGTTTCTCAGCCAACATTTCACCAATGACCACGGTGATGAGGTTATTTGCAGGTGAAGCCATTACCATACCCGAAATTCTCATGTCAGTAACATTTGTAATTATTTTAAGCATAATATTCTTTGGAATTGCCACCTGGCTCTTCCGGAGGGATGATGTTCTTTTTGGTCCACGACCTGGACCAGTAAAACTCACACTGCAATTCCTCCGTATTAAAAAGAGATAGCTAAATTAGAGCAGAAATCATGAAAACTCCAAGCACTATAACTAAAATAATGGCACTTGCCAAGAAAGAAGCCAGGGACATCCTTCAAAACAGGATATACTTACTGGTGGTTCTGGTTCAGGTTTTCATAATCATAGGGGCTGTGGGCCTGGTAGCGGTAGCTGCCGTGGCCAGTGACCCGGCTCTACTGGATCAGGTGGGAGTAACATCTGCTCTTAACATAGGTTTGCCCCAGAATTTGGAGGGTTCAAGCCTTTCAAAGTATCTGGAAGAAGAAAAAATAACTTTAAATTATTATAACACCACTGATGAAGCTAAACTTGAGCTTGGAACGAAGCTGGTGGCAGTGGTTGATCTTTCCTCCTCAGGGGAAGTGGTGGTGCAGGTGGACACTTCCAATGTCTTTTATCCAGTAGTATCCACCAAGATCAGTGATGCAGTGGACAAATTCAACACGGAAAAAACATTAAAAAATGCTGGTTTAAACGAAAGCCAAGTGAATATCATCCAAAACCCTGTAAACTTCCAGGAAATTAAAATTAATCAGGATAATCAGGTGCCACTGGCACTGGACAGCCCCTACTTTGTGGAAGTGATATATGGATTTATAGTACCGTTTATCCTTCTTTTACCCTTCTTTTTAGCCAGTAACATTGTGACCGATAGTGTAGTTGGTGAAAAAGAGAGGAAAACCTTTGAAGTACTTCTAATGACTCCTTTATCCAGTTATATGGTTATAATTGGTAAAATAATTCCCATATTATTCTTTTCTCTCATACAGAGCATAGCCTGGATAGCAGTTCTTGATCTTCTCCGGGTTCCGATATTCAACCCAGGTCTTTTGGTACTGGTATTATTCTTCATGGGCCTGGCTTTTATTGGGGTGGGGATACTCATATCCATGCTGGTGGACAGCACCAAGGAGGCTAACTCTGCCATAACCCTGGTACTGGTATTTGCAACTTTCATCCTTTTCATCCCCTTGTTCGTCAAATCCGAAATCTTCCAGGGAGTATTCAACTTCATACCCACAGTTTTAATGGTTAAACTGGCAGTATCCCCCAATATCAGGCCTGAAATAATGTTATACTTACTGCCCACACTGATCATATCCTTCCTTATATTCGTGGGCACGGTACGATCCTTCCGCCATGAACGGGCTATTCGATTGTAAGAAAAACAATGAATAGTTTATAGAGGACCCCACACCTTATAATGATTTAAAATTTTTGGGATTAACCTATAAAGTAAAATACTACACTAATAACCAGTGCCGAAACCAGGGGTATGGGCACGTTATCGTCAACTGGACTGTAAGCTTCAGTTAAAGCACCGGCCAGTGCACCAATAAAAGCTGGAATAATGGATAACTGGGTGAGAGAAACTGCAAATCCAACAGCCAGAAATGCTAAACTCCCCTCCACAGTTTTATGTGATTGGAAAGGTAATTTTATTCTTCCAAACCTTCGACCGATAAGAGTTGATGCTGAATCCCCAAATAGCAGGATGAGGATCGCGGCATTGGCAATGGCCATGTTAAACTGGAAGAAGTACAGGGTAATGATGATACCAATAAAAAAGTAAACAAATCCCCTTTCATCATCATCACGTTTGGCAACCCGTAAAATAGTAGAAAAAAATGGAATATGGTGTTGATGGTCCAGTCGGAATACCATAACCACAAAGACCAGTATAGCCACACAGAGAATAATCAACAGCTGTGATGGTAGAAAATAGCTGAGAACGACGATGAAGACACCGGAAGCGTGGATCAGCTGCCTCCAGAGTTCTTTCTTCATATCATCAGACCATATAATTTACTGGTACTTCTGGATGTTTCATTTATGAACTTTCCTTTTTAATCAGCCCATAAATTTTTTAGGTGTCTTTTTATCAGGCCATGAACTTTTCTATAATGCCATGGTAAGCATCTTTAAGCTGCTGAGCACTGATTTCAATGTCAGCAGAGCGTATCTTAAGAGTATCTCCATTAACAGTTCCAATAACTGCTGCAGGAACGTTCATTTCCTGGAGAGTGCTTAAGATCCCAGCAGATGCTTCTTCTTTCATAGTGACCAGGTAACGGGCATGGGATTCCGAAAAGAGTGTTTTGGAAGCAGAAAGTCCTTCAGCTCCAGGAACACTGGATAGGTCTATGCTGGCACCGATATCTCCTTTAATGATCATCTCTGCCAGGGCAATCCCTAATCCTCCTCCTGATAGATCGTGAACTGCAGTGACCTGTTCATTTTCATCATCACGAATCAATTCCAGGACAGCCTGGGCTGAAACATATTCGTCTTCAATATTAACCCGCGGGGATTCTCCCTGTACCACTCCGTGAATGGTCTTGTGATACTCTGATCCATCCATCTCTGGACGGGTGGCCCCAATAATGATGATCTTGTCACCTTCATTTTTAAATTCCATGGTCCTGATATCCTTAAGATCCATGATCCCGGCCACACTAACCACGGGGGATGGGTTAACAGTCACTCCTTCGGTTTCATTGTAGAAACTCACGTTTCCACTGGTAACTGGTAATTTAAATCTGTTAGCAATGTCCGACATTCCCTGAACGCACTCTTTAAACTGCCAGAACACTTCTGGTTTTTCAGGATTTCCGAAGTTAAGGCAGTCCACCATACATAATGGTTCTGATCCCATGGCCACCACGTTACGTATGGCCTCGGCCACAGCCCCGGCTCCTCCATGGTAGGGGTTTAGGTAGCAGTGTATGCTGTTACAGTCACTGGTGAGGGTGAAAGCCTTCTCATCATCCACCCTAAGTACTGCAGCATCATCCCCGGGTTTGACCACCGTGCGAATCTGCACTTCATGATCGTACTGTCGGTAAACCCATTTTTTACTGGCAATATTCTGACTGGAAAGTAAATCTAAAAGGGCTTCATCAACGGGTCCGTCCTCTATTTGCACGTATTCCTTATCTATCACTGGTTTTCGGGCTTCACGTTCCACGAGGGGTGGGTCGGCTAAAAGTTCCGTGGGTATATCCGCGATTACTTCTCCTTCTTGGGTAACCACCATTCTCTTGCTGCTGGTGACCTGACCGATCACTGCATAGGGCAACTCATGCTTATCAAATATTTCCAGCAAGCCACTCACATCTTGACGGTGCACAACAAAGACCATTCTTTCCTGTGACTCAGAGAGCATAATTTCATAGGGAGTCATTCCTTCCTCTCTTAGTGGTACCTTGGTCAACTCCATCAGAGCACCGTTACCACTTTTGTCAGCCATTTCTGAAATACAACAGGTGAGACCGCCACCACCCAGGTCCTTCAATCCCTGCACATTAACTTTCTCCAGAGCCTCAAAGGTGGCTTCCATAACCTGTTTCTTAGTGAAGGGATCACCCACTTGTACTGCAGGTCGGCTTTCCAGCTCCGAGGAAGAGGTGAGTTCTTCTGAAGCGAAGGTAACACCGTGTATACCATCCCTTCCAGTACGACCACCCATCAGCACGAAAACATCTCCCACATTAGGAGCTATTCCCCGCACTATCTCATCTTTACGTACAATACCTGCGCAGACCACGTTTACCAGGGGGTTGAATTTGAAGTTATCATCAAATTCCACTTCTCCACCAACGGTGGGTATTCCCACTCGGTTACCATAATCTGAGATTCCTTTAACTACGTATTCGAAGATGTAACGGGAGCGTTGGTCTTCCATTGGTCCGAAGCGCAGGGAGTCAAGAAGTGCCACGGGTATGGCACCCATGGATATGATGTCCCTGATTATTCCCCCAATACCGGTACCTGCCCCTCCGTAGGGTTCCACTGCTGAGGGGTGGTTGTGACTTTCCATACCCATAACCAGGGCCAGGTTATCGGTTAATTCCACAATACCCGCATCATCCCCCGGTCCCATTATAACCTTCTCACCCTCGGTGGGGAATAGTTTCAGGATAGGCCGGCTGCTCTTATATGAGCAGTGTTCAGAGAACATTATGTCCAGCATACCATATTCCAGGGGGTTGGGTTCCCTTCCCAGTTCTTCTTTGATGTATTCCATTTCCGTGTCAGTTAAAGTCATCTTTTCGCCCTCTTTATGGAGTTACTCGTTTAAAGATTATAGATACTTCAAACTCTTCAATATTCCACTTTTTAGTGTGATACCCATCTTCAGTTCCAAATTCAAGTTCTTTTGCTCTTACTTCGTGTGAAATGAAATCTAAATGTGGTTCTACTAGTTTTCGGAATTCCAGACTGCAGTCTACAACAACATTTATATTAGCCTCTACATCAAGATCAAGGTCTTTCCGCATGTCTTGTATCCGTCTTATAAGTTCACGGGACATGGCCTCTGATAATATCTCCGGGGTGAGCTCGGTGTCAACGAAAACACTTCCTCTGGAAAATTCAGCACTGACCACGTTATCTGGAAGTTCAGTTTCAAATACCACGTCACCATCTTCCAGTTTAATGCTTTTATCTTCCAGTTCCACCACGTATTCGCCACTGGTTTCAAAGGCAGTGACTATCTCGGCACCATCGGTTGATGCAAGTTTAGCAGCCACCCTGGGCACGTCTCCACGTAATTTGGGTCCTAGTGTCTTCATGTTAGGGCCTGCCAGAATTTTAAGACCTTCAAATTCTTCTGAAGTTTGCACGCTCTTGGTGTTGGTCTGTTCGGCGAGTACAGCAGATAGGGCTTCCACGGCAGTTACCACATCTTGATCCTCGGTGACAATGATGATCTTACGGACTGGCCAGCGAAGCTTGTAACGGGCAACATCACGAGCACGGGCACAGGCCTCAATTATCTCCCTTAGGATGTCCATGTTAGTTTCCAGGTCCGGGTCAATGAGTTTTTCGTCAAGACACCAGTCCAGCATGTGCACACTTTCCAGGGCATCCTCTTCCACACCACGCACCAAGTTCTGGTAGATTTCCTCAGTGATGTGAGGGGCTATGGGTGCCAGGATGGTTATCATATTTTTAAGCACATGGTAGAGGGTGTAGTAGGCTCCCAGTTTGTCAGGGTCATCTTTTTCCACCCAAGTCCTTCCCCTTATGAGGCGGACGTACCAGCGGCTAAGATCTTCCAGGATGAAGTGGTTGAGACTACGGGTGGCTTTGTGGAGGTGCAGGGAGTCCATGGCATCGGTGACCTCACGGGCCACAGAATGCACCCGGGATGTGATCCAGCGGTCCTCATCGCGGAATATTAAATCATCTGTACTGTAAAGGGAAGGGTTGAATTCATCCAGGGCCATGTAGGTGGTGCTGAAGACGTAAACATTCCAGAGGATGTTGAACATCTTATTCACAGTTCCCAGTTCCTCCCAGTTGAACTTCAAATCATCCCATGGCTTGTTACCCCACAGCAGGTAGAAACGGAGAACATCCGCCCCGTATTTGGCAATAACTTCATCCGGTTCCACCACATTCCCCAGGGATTTGCTCATTTTCTTACCCTCCTCATCCAGGGTGAAACCGTGCATCAGAACTTTCTGATAGGGAACACTGTCCAGGGCAATTACTCCACAACCCAGCTGGGAATAGAACCATCCCCTGGTCTGATCATGACCTTCGGTAATGAACTGGTAGGGATACCATTCCTCAAACATCTCTTTCTCCTGAGGATAGTGTAGAGCAGCCCATCCTGCAACTCCAGAGTCGATCCATACATCCAGAACATCAGGGGTGCGTTGCATTTTCCCTCCGCAGGAGCAACCCAGTTTTATCTCATCCACATGGGGTCGGTGGATGAAGTCTCCCTCTAGCTGGCCTTCTGTAATCTTTTCCTGGAGTTCTGCTACAGATCCCAGTACCTCCATCTTTCCACAGTCCTGGCAGATCCAGATAGGTATGGGTATTCCCCAGTAACGTTGTCTGGAGATGGTCCAGTCCCTGGCGTTTTCTACCCAGTTACGGAAACGACTCTCACCAGCCCAGGATGGCACCCACTCTACTTTGTCCAGTTCACTGAGCATCTGGTCCTTGATGGCGGTGATCTTCAAAAACCACTGTTTGGTGGCTAGATAGATGATGGGAGTTTTACACCTCCAGCAGAACCCATAACGGTGATCTATGATGCCTTCTTTGAATAAAAGATGATGGGCGTCCAGATCGCCAATTATGTAAGGATCAGCATCTTTCACAAACTGACCCTCATATTTGCCTGCTTCCGCGGTGAACAAACCTGCCTCATCCACCGGGCAGAATATGGGTAATCCATATTGTTTTCCAATTTCAAAGTCGTCCGGACCGTGTCCTGGTGCGGTGTGCACACAACCAGTTCCTTCAGTGAGGGTCACGTGATCACCAGGGAGTATGCGGTAATGGAAATCAATTTCAGCATTTGAGTCATTATGGAAGGTGGTTTGGGCATAATTTGGATTTATTAAACCTGTGAGGGGATGTTTATATTCAGTTCCCTCCAGATCACTTCCTTTAACTACCCTAATGATCTGATAATCTGCATCAGGGAAGATGGCTTCCACCAGGGCTTCGGCCATTAGGTAAACTTCTTCTATACCTTCATTTTCAACTTTCACGTAGGCATAATCGTAATCTGGATGCACACACACTGCCAGGTTAGCAGGCAGGGTCCAGGGAGTGGTGGTCCACACCAGCACATACTCATTTTCCCGACCTTTCAGGGGGAACTTAACATAGATTGAGGGGTCTTCCTTGTTCTCATAATCGATTTCAGCAAGGGCCAGTGCAGTCTCACAGCGGGGACACCAGGTGATAACCCGCAGGTCATTCACCAGGAGTTCCTTTTCATGGGCTTTTTTAAGGGTCCACCAGGCGCTTTCCATGTACTGGGTATCATATGTCACGTAAGGATTATCCCAGTCCATCCATACGCCCATATTTTCGAATTGCTTGGTCATGAGTGCCTGGTTTTCCACTGCAAACTCCTTGCATTTATTCACGAAGTTTTCAATACCGATCCTGCTTTCAATTTCTTTCTTGCTTTTAAGTCCCAGGAGTCCCTCCACCTTGTGTTCAATGGGTAGTCCGTGGGTGTCCCATCCTGCCTGTCGGCGAACATTGAACCCGGACATGGACTTGAAGCGCAGGAAACTATCTTTAATTGTCTTGTTCCAGGCAGTTCCCAAGTGTATTCGGCCACTGCAGTATGGTGGGCCGTCTAAAAATGAGAAATTAGGTTGATCTTTCCTTAAATCTTTGGTATGCTGGTATACATGGTTATCATCCCAGAATTTCTGTACCTTTTCTTCTATGGTTTTAGACTGGTATGATCGTGGGGCTTCCTTGATTGCCATCTAACATTCTCCTCGTAACAATTGTTTATTAATAAGATATAACTCAAAAGGTCTTAGTTTCAACTGAATGATCTCAACATAATGATCTACTCATAACAAACTTTGTTATAAGCCTTTTATATCATTTTATATAATTGGTATGGTCAATGGTGGGGGAGTTGACAGTGATAGGTACCATAAAAAAACTCTAGATAAAGTTAATTCAAAAATAAAATAATAATTGGAAATATTAAATAAAAATAAAAGGATGAAAAGGGGTTTAGAAGGTTCTAAGTTTTCCCTTAATTAACATCTCAGTTATCTTGTTTATGTCAGTCAGCCAAGTGTCCATAACACCTTGAACCTCGCTGCGAACCTCGCTCATCTGGTAACCTTTTTCCAGGATGAGCTGAGCACTGGCAGCTTTAGGCTGGTCAATATGGGATCCAATCTGGCTTAATATCATCATATGGGCTTGATTAACTCCTTCCACTTCTTTAATTATGTCATTGGCCATCTGGTTAGATAAAAGGTTGTATATTTTACCAACATGATTTATTGGGTTTTTACCAGAGGTGGCTTCCATTGACATTGGCCTGTTGGGGGTTATCAGTCCATTAGCACGGTTCCCACGACCCACAGATCCATCATCCCCCATCTCTGCAGAGGTACCGGTTACAGTAAGATAGTAACCCTCCTCTGATTCGCAGTCAGGGTTGTCTGCGGTGTTTATGAAGGTTTCCACATCCCTTGATGTGTGTTCTAAGGCCAGGTTGGTGATGATGTCCTTAAGTTCTTCCTTGGTGTTCATGTAGGTTTGGGCACCATCCACGTACTTGGAGATCATTGCCACAGCCACTGTGAGGGTGATCTGGTCACGGTCTCGAAGTCCCATTACCTTAATATCCTCTCCAACCTGAGGATATTTCTTTTTGAATTCTTTGGAGTTCAGGAGTTCTTCAATGGCCATTACCATTCGTTCGGTTTCGGAAAATGGTGCGAAACCAACTCCGAAGGAAGTATCGTTGGATTTAGGGGTTCCTTCCCTTCCGAAAACATCAACCAGGTCTCCGGAACCATGTCCGATTTTGCACTCCACAACGGTGCAGGTCTCCACGTCCAGGTTGATCAGTGTCTCTTTAAGATATTCCTTGGCTGCTTTGATGGCTATTCTGTCGATACCGATCTTTTTCCCTTCATATTCTGGGACTCCTCTTCCGGTGAGGAGGATGTCCATGGGTTTTATGATGTCTCCTCCACCGAATTCAGGATAAGACTCACCGGCAGTTATCTGCACTTCATCGGTGTTATGGTGCAGGACACCACCAAAATGATCTAAGTAAGCGATGCACAGGCCACGGCTAACTGATTCTGCTATTCCGTCGCTGATACTGTCCGGGTGACCGATACCCTTCCTTTCAACGATTTCTATTTCTTGTTCTTCAATGGGCTTCTGAATAAGCTCTTCAACAATAATATTTCTCATATAAGATCCCTCAAACCTATAAAAACCTATTATAATGATTAGGTTAAATCTATCTTTATGAGTTATGTATTTATAGTAAATAAAACTAAGGGCACCAACTTGGGAAATGCAGATGTGGCCGACAGTTTTTTCTCCCGTTTCAAGGGATTAATGATGGTAAAAAATCTTGAAAGAGGGCTTATTCTAAAATTACCATCAGATAGAAGTCGAAGAGCTTCGGGCATTCACATGTTCTTCATGCGCATACCATTGGATGTTGTATTTGCTGATTCTGCGATGAAAGTGGTGGATACGGTCGCCCTTGATCCGTGGACCACTTACACTCCGGTGGCACCGGCCAGGTATGTTATTGAACTGGAAAAAGGTAAACTGGCTGAATCCAACACCCAGATTGGTGATGAACTGGATTTCACATGTGAAAGTGCATGAATAAATAATATGTATAATGGATAGTTCACGGTAGATGGGAAAATAAGTTAGGTACGATAAATAATGGATAAAAAATAGGGTAACTGATGGGAAATAACTGGAATCAGAATCAGAGGGGGATGAATGTTGCAGTTAAAGGTAAAAATTATAGATTATGGGTTTTCGGACAGTTTGAAAAGGTACTATGTGACCTACAAAGTAACCGGACTCACTGGGGAAGAGTTGAATAAACTGGAGGGGCTTCTGGAGGATCCAGTTACGGTTAAGGGAAATGAATTGTACATGAATGTTTATTTTGAAGAGGAGTACTACCCCTTTGGCACTGGAGATTCCAAAAACCGGTTGGAAGATTATCTTGCAAGGGAGGAGTTAGAAATGACCGCCTACCTACTGGATCTCCTGGAAGATGATTAAAAAAATTATGGTATTTTTTAATCCTTTTTAATCCTTTTTTAGATATCAGGCCAGGCTTTACCTTCTTCCTGTTCAGATGCAGGCAGAGAATAATGTAATTGTGTGAAAAGCCATTTTTCGTTGATTTTTAGAATAACAGCACTTAGACGGCCGGGAAGATAAATGTCCTGACCATCCGCCCGGGCATCCACATTCATGTGGGCAGATATCCAAGCCATATTATCTATGGATGAGATGGTAACGTTCCTGAATTTAACATTTATGTTATCGGCTTGTTTGAAATCTCTCTCGAATCCGTATTGTAGATTTTCATAGCCTTTGATCCATTCATCGTATCCGGTTCCAATTACTACCAGGTCAGCACTGTCTTCAAAGAGTTTTAAAATTCCATCAAGATCTTTGTCCTGGTATGCTTTGCCATATTTTTCTAAAAGGCTGAATATAGCTTTCTGCACATTGTCTTCCATTTTCCACTCCTAATTACGGAATTATGGATTAATTATAAAATGTTTACAGGCGATTTTTAACCTCTTTAAGGGCTACTATAGCGACTTTACGGACCACAGAGTTTTCATCTTCAGTTGCCTTCTGCAGCACATCCACTGCTCGTTGGTCACTTATCATGGAGAGACTGATAGCAGCTCCATATCTTACATTGGCTTTGTCATCATCCATGAGTTTAATCAAAGGTTCCACAGTCCTTTCATCTTCGAATATTCCCAGGGATAGGGCAGCAGCCTCCCTCACATGCCAATCCCCATCTTCCAGAGCTTTTATTAAAGGTTCCACGGCATTTGGCTCCCCAACCTCCCCTAAAAGTTCGGCAGCATCTTCACGAACCACCCAATCATCACTTTTTAGTTCTTCAACTAGAAAATCAATTCTTTTATGTTCTTCAACCAAAATTATACCCCCGTGTCCTGTTTGTCACCTGAATTCGAACTTCAAATAATTTATTTCACTGGTATAATTATGTTGTTTGATCCTTAATTAATTTGAAAATTAGAAATTAGAAATAGAAATTAGAAAATAAAGAATGAATAGGAATAAAATAGAATTTGTTTAAGTTATAGATGGGTTAAAATGTCTGATGGGTCTTTTAGAACTTTCACTCCTTCCAGCCCACGGAGTTTCCTACTGTTTTCCACGTCAATTTCGCGCATTTGGATAGTGATTATGCTACCTCCGCTTACCGCCCCATAAGGGCATGCAACCTGGCATGCGGAGCACCCCTGGCATTTCAGGAGGTTGATCTCCACTCCCGGGGTGATAGCATCAGTGGGGCATGATGCTGCAGCCTCACAAGTGTTGCAGTTCTGACAGAGATCCAGCTCCAGTTTGGATGGAAGAACTGTTTCCAAGTCTCCGGATTCCAGATCCACAGGTACTAGAAGGGTTTTTATCTTTCCTTTACCTGACTGGGCCACAACATTGGTCACCAGACTATCAGCGATTCCATGCACCAGTTTGGCAATGGTGTTGGAGGTTGTGGGAGAAACAATCAACAAATCATATCTCCCCAAGGAAAAACGGCCAGATATGGGATAACTCCACATCTGATCCTTTTCCAGAACTAATTCCTCGTAATAACCACCTGTAACTGATTTAACACGGTCAAAAAGGCCGTACATTTTCAGCACTTCTTCCCCTGCACCGGAAAGCAGTACAGTTACTTGATGTTTCCCTGCAACTTCTTCCAGTGCTTCCACACTTTCTCTGAGCAAGTGGCCTGCTCCAGTGAAAGCCCAAGCGATTTTCATAGCCATCCTCTTGTTACCATCCCTGACCTATTTTGTAAACAGCAACTGTATATTCACAAATTCATAGGACGAGGATGCTACTCCATATTACTTAAAATTCTATGTAGTCGTAGGCTCTGTCATCACGGAATGCGTAATGAACAGTGTCGAAAGAAGTTATAAATTCAGATACTTCAGTTTTAACTTCTTTACCATCAACAACTACCTTCTTAATAAGTTCAGCAACTTCGGCCATGTGTGATTCCTTTAATCCACGGCGAGTTAACTCCTGTGTTCCCACTCTTATACCTGAGGGATCATCGGAGCGGTTAACATCATCCCATGGTAGGAGGTTCTTGTTGAGGATTATGTTATTGGCTTCCAGGTCTTTGGCCATCTTGGAGGCTTTTCCAATATTGGACATGTCCATGGCTACCTGGTGGGATTCAGTGAACCCCAGATCTTCACATAGTACTTTGAAACCCAGTTCATGGAAGTTCTGTGCCAGTTCCTTTGCATTGGCAATGATCTGTTTGGCGTAGGCTTCTCCGAACTCTGCCATTTCTGCAGTGGCTATGCCCAGGGCAGCCAGGTGATGCAGGTGATGGTTACTTACTACACCAGGGAAGACAGCGTCATCAATTTTTTTACTTATTTCTCCTTTACAGAGAATTATACCTCCCTGTGGTCCTGGGAATGTCTTGTGGGTACTTCCCACCAGCAAATCTGCTCCTTCTTCCAATGGATCCTGGAACTGGCCTCCGGCAATGAGTCCCAGAACATGTGCACCATCGTACATTACTTTGGCTCCCACTTCATCTGCTGCCTCACGTGCTTCTTCCACCGGGTGGGGGAATAAGAATAAGCTACCGCCTAAAAGGACTATTTTGGGTTTACTGGCGAGTATTTCCTTTTTCATGGCATCCGCGTCTATGTTCATCCTTTCTTCGTCGAAGGGGTGAGGTGATACTTTAAGACCTCTAATACCCGCTGCGCTTACATTAGCATGGCTAATATGTCCACCAACTGGAACTTCCAGGGCCATCATCCTGTCACCATGATTGGCTAATGCGAAGAAAGAACCCATATTGGCAACTACCCCTGATATGGGTTGCACATTAGCGTGTTCTGCATTATATAACTGTTTGGATAGGTCAACGGTAAGGTTTTCAATATCATCGATGTACTGGCATCCCTCATACAATCGGTGGCAGGGCAGTCCTTCTGCGTACCGGTGGGAAAGATCAGTAGCCAGTGCTTCTCTGACGCTGATACTGGTGATGTTCTCACTGGCAATGAGATTTATACTGTTTTTCATCCATTCATGATGCTTTTTGGTAATATCCTTTATTTCCTGGGCGTATTTTTCATTATCTGACATTATTTTCCTCCCGGCCAAATCAGGGTATGATCTCACGTTAGCGGGTTTGGTATAAGGAACTATAAAATTGAGGCAATATAAATACTTTCCAATCTTCCCAACCAATATTAAAAGAATATTAAAAAGATTTTAAATGGGTTATTTTAAATTTAATCATTTTATGAGTTATTTTTCCTGAAAAACGGTTTGGTTTTCATTTCCTCCAGGTTTTGGATGATCCTTTCCAGATCAGTTGAGGGAATGCTAACCATGATCTCTTCATCCCGGAGATCCATGTTGTTCCTGGAGCCAATATCCCCGAAACCATAGGTTACTTTACCAGTGAGATAGGGCATGGCAGCCATTGAACTACAGATAGGGCCAGAATCAGCCCCCAATCCATGAGATCCGGCGTCATAGGCGTTAGCATGAAGAATTTCCATTCCTTGCCTAGAATTAGCAACGATAAATATTACATCAGGTTCAAAATCTGCCTTTTTTAGGGGTGCAAATATTATGGCATCAAATATTCCAGGTTCAACAGCCCTATTTCCCTTCCATGACCGTTGCACTGCAGGTATGCTTTTATATACTCCTGCAGGAACTAAAAATGAGCCACTGCGCATGTTTTTAGGGAAATTCTTAGGGTCTTTCATACCAGTGTACCTCTGACCTCCCATACATTCTTCTTCATCAGCAGTGGAATAAAATACCTCTCCATTCATAGCCTTGTCCAGTTTAGTGCAGAATTTAGATTTTTCTTCTTCTTTGGGAATATTTCGAGGTTTTCTGGAAACCCATTTCATAGCAACAGGTTCCCTCTCCAGTTTAAGAATGGCCTTTAGTTTTTTATCCAATTCATGGTACTCCATACTTAATCCCCCTTTCTTTTTGAAATAAAAAAATTCATTAATCTTATTATTTCAGGGTATGGTGAGTTTTTGCATAATAATTATGGGATTTTAGGAGAAGGGTTTATAATTTTAGATTTGATTAGAATGGATAATGGTAAAGGTATGATGATAGTATTGACAGATTAAATAATTATATCTGTTAAATCTAAAAATAATTCTTAAATAGTATTATAAAAATAAAAAAGAGGTTAAAGAAGGGTGTTTACCCTTATTTACCTGAATCTAAGGCAGCTTCGATCTGGGCGAATATCTGGCCAGTTCGGAAGTGCTGCTGGTCCATTGCACCGGATGGGCAGGCACCTACACAGGTTCCGCATCCTTTGCACAGTGCGATGTTAATGGTTGCTTTCTCGTCCTTCCTTTCAATGGCTCCGAATGGACATAGCTCTAAGCACACTTCACATCC
>Ga0074198_1000524_pt1 | contig 38521 bp, 45 predicted proteins | sample EPASupsiteSAE323_FD_64527 | JGI IMG/M metagenome (GOLD analysis project Ga0074198, IMG submission 64527) | Bioremediated contaminated groundwater from EPA Superfund site, New Mexico - Sample SAE3-23 | ecosystem: Environmental > Aquatic > Deep subsurface > Groundwater > Contaminated ... | reverse complement strand
ATATAATTACACCGCTTGGCTTTTTAGTCACCCCATACATTTAAATAAAAAGGAGATGTTTAATTTTTGAGCAGTCAACAGCACAAAAATGCCCTTCTGTGCGGTATAACACCCATCTTTCCAGATCTTATTACTGATTTAAACTACATTTTTAGCCTCAACGAAGTAAATGGAGTTTTTCTAAAAGAACTTGGTCAAAAAATTGATGGATTTTTAGAAATGACACGCCCCACTACTAACGATGGTTATGGATGGTTCTGGGCACTAATTTTTAAATTTGGAACAACAACGATAATAATAGCTTTTCCTTGGACTCAAGATTGGAAAAAGAAAGACGAAATTAGCCTCGATAGATCCATAGCCATCTATACTAATAATATTAATGATGTAGACCAAGTCAATAAACTTTTAACCAATCTTGTCATAAAATTCAAAGAAAACCAAAATTAACAATATTCTTTCCGCCAAGCACAAACCCAGTCCCTCTAAATTTTTAATCATTCACTTTAAATTAGTGATGATTTAATAATAGAGGGATTTTTTTTAAAAAAATTTACTATTTAATTATTTGACTTATTCAAAATTAACAGTAAAATACACTCAAATGACAAATTTTTGTTTAACCAAAAACCATCGACATACCGTGGGTACCAAAACCGCGGGGTTTTTGAGTGCCTAAAAATTTTTTAAAATAATTAATTAAATCCCCGCTCCCCGCGGGGATTTCTTTTATTACAATGTTAAAATCAATTATGAATCAAATTAAACCACAAACATTAAAAGGCTTTCGTGATTTCCTTCCCAAGGAAATGGCAGTTCGCAACTATGTCAAAAATACTTTAATTGAAATTTTTGAAAACTATGGATTTCAACCTCTTGAAACTCCAGCCTTAGAATATGCCTCTGTTTTAAAAGGTAAATCAAGTGCCGAAACTGATAAATTAGGCTATTTTTTCAAAGATAACGGTGACCGCGACATTGGCCTTCGATACGATCTAACTGTTCCTACTGCCAAAGTTTTGGCTATTTATAATAATGAAATTCAGCTTCCATTTAAACGGTATCAAATTCAACCGGTCTGGCGTGCCGAAAATACTCAACGAGGTCGTTACCGAGAATTTGTCCAGTGTGATATAGATATTTTTGGTACCACCTCCTCCATCGCTGACGCCGAAATTATTTCCCTTATCTACATCGGTACCCAAAAATTAAATTTCAAAAACGCCATTATTAAAATCAATAGTCGACCAATTCTTTTTGATATTTTATCTAAAAGTGGTATCCAAAATAACCAAAATTCTGTACTTCAAAGTATCGATAAGTTAGATAAAATCGGTGAAGATGGAGTAAAAAAAGAGCTCATCACTAAAGGTCTGTCTAATCTTCAAATTGATAACATTTTCAAATATATCAAAGTGGCTCAACCAGATGATAATTTAAAACAGGTTTTTGCCAATTTAAAAGCCTTAAATATTCCCGACAGTGCTTATATTTTCGACCCCACCCTCATCCGCGGTTGTGATTATTACACTGGTACAATTTTTGAAGTCTGTGTTACTGAGCCAAAAATGGGTGCCATTGGTGGCGGTGGTCGTTATGATAATTTAATTTCCACACTTGGTGGACCTCAAATTCCTGCCGTCGGTTTTGCTTTTGGTTTTGAAAGAGTAGTTGACGTTATTCAAGAATTAAATCTCCTTCCCAAAATAAATGAATCAAAAATTAAAATTTTAGTTGCTAATTTTGGACCAGAAACTGAAACTAATATTTTAAATTTGATCAGTAAGCTTCGCGACCAAAATATTTCTTCCATTATTTATCCCGAAGCTGAGAAACTCGGAAAACAAATAAAATATGCCGATAATATGGGTATTTCCTATCTAGCCATTATTGGTACAAATGAAGCTAAAAATAACCAAATCATGCTCAAAAACCTAAAAACCACTGAGCAAAAATTAGTTAATTTTGAAGAATTAATCAAAATGCTGAAATAAGTTTACTCCTCTGCTATAATAATCCTTATGAAACAAGGAATTCATCCTAAATATTTTAACGACTGCCAAGTCAACTGTGCTTGCGGCAATAAATTTACTACCGGTTCAACTTTAGAAAAAATTGACGTTGAAGTTTGTTCTAAATGCCATCCTTTTTTTACTGGTCAACAAAAATTTGTTGATATTAAGGGAAGAATTGATAAATTTAACGAAAAAGTTAATCAGGGTAAAAAATACGCTGCTGCTAAAGTCGCTGTTAAAAAAGAATCCAAAAAATCAAACTAGTTACTTTAAAGCCGTCAGAATTTTTTATAAATCTGCCGGCTTTTTGTTTATTTTATAAACTTTATAATTTAACAAACTAAAATTTATGCCAACAATTAATCCTAACATCGCCATTATGGAATTTCATCCAGGTCCCGGTGGCCAAGAAGCTGCTCTTTGGGCCCAGGATTTAATGAATATGTATATTCGTTATGCCAATAAAGTTGGTTGGAAAGTTAATCAACTTGATGGTTTTATTATCCAAATCTCCGGTTTCGATGCCTACAATCAATTAAAATATGAGGCTGGAACTCATCGAGTCCAAAGAATTCCAATTACTGAAAAACGTGGTCGTCTTCAAACATCAACCGCTTCAATCGCTATCATGCCCAAAATTGATTCAAAAGAAGTTAATTTTAGAATGGAAGACGTTACTATTACTGCTTGTCGTGCTGGTGGTAATGGTGGTCAGAATGTCAATAAAGTATCTACGGCTGTTCATTTAGTTCACAAACCTACTGGTTTAATGTTTGATGTCCGCACCGAACGATATCAACAACAAAATCGAGAAATCGCTCTTGAACTTCTTAAGAATAAACTTTGGCAGATAGAAGAGGAAAAAAGACAAGCCGAAGTGTCCGCTGGCCGTTCTGGCATCAGCCAATCAACCAGAGCCGATAAAATTAGAACCTATAATTACCCCAGAAATCAAGTAAAAGACCATAGAATAGACAAATCTTTCAACAACTTAGATTCCATTATGCAGGGTAATTTAGACGATTTATTGCTCGAGCTCACCGTCCTCGACCAACCAGTTGAAGAAAAAAATTAACTTTCTTTTTTCTCCAACGTCACATTTATTATTTGCTCTATTTTGTTTCGATAAATTTTTATCTCAATTACATCTCCAATTTTTTTCTTATTAATTGCTTTTACTAAATCTCCATTATCACTATCTACTAATTTTTCAGAATCAATTTCAGTAATAATATCCCCAACCTTAATCCCCGCTTTTTTAGCCGGACTATTATCAGAAATACTCTGAACCCATGCTCCCGCCACTATTTTATTTTTTGCCGCCACTTCCTGATTCACCATTTTATACCCCACTCCCAAATATGGTCTATCAAACTCACCTGTCGTTCTAAAGTATTCAACCGATTCTTTGGCTAAATTTATCGGCAAAGCAAAACCAATATTTTGACCACTCGCTGACACCGCTACATTCACTCCAATCACTTGACCACCAGAATTAAACAATGGGCCACCAGAATTTCCCGGATTAATTGCCGCATCAGTTTGAATCACATTATCCAATTTTTCCGTATTTTCGGCTGAACCAGCCACAATTCCCCTTCCTAAACCAGAAACTACTCCTGTCGTCACTGTTGATCTAAACTCTCCTAAAGCCGTCCCAATCGCAATCACTGACTGTCCTACTTTCAATTTATCCGAATCTCCCAAATCAACTGCATTTAAACCAGTTTTTTTCACCCTAAGAATAGCCAAATCATTCAATGGATCTCTGTAAATATTTTCAACATCCACCACCTCATCTTTTCCAATCACCACTTTATATTTAAGCGTCATATCCGCCACTACATGTTTATTTGTTACGATTAAACCATCACTACTAACAATAAAACCACTACCAACATCCTGATTGCCACCATCCGCTTTCTCCATTGAAATTGTCACAACACTTGGAGTTGCTTTTTCTACCACTCTTATCACCACCGATTCTTCATCCACAATCTCATTTTTAGTTGTATTAATAATTTCCTTTCCAAATCCAAATTTAAAAACAAAAAACATCACCACCACCCCTATAATTAATCCAACAAATATCCCTTTTTTCATAAAATTATTTTAAGAGCGTTTCAATTGCCTTCTCTAATTGCACATCTGTTTTAGCATCATCAGGAATTTTCACTTCCACATCCGGTGTTATTCCTTCTTTATGAATATTTTTTCCACTCGGCAACAACCACTTAGCAATTGTTATATGTAAACCACTACCATCAGTAAAATCTTCCGGTTGTTGAACCGTTCCTTTGCCAAAACTTTTCTCTCCCACTAGTTTCGCTCTATTATAATCTTTAAGTGCACCAGCCAAAATTTCCGATGCTGAAGCCGACCCACCATTTATTAAAACCACAAGCTCTTCATTTAACAAATTCCCCATTCCTTCTTCCACATTATATTTTTCCTCACTGCCATCATTGGATTTTTGTGTCACGATTATTCCCTCTTTTACAAAATCAGAAGCCACTAAAACACTAGCTTGTAAATATCCACCTGGATTATTTCTCAAATCCAACACAATTCCATCAAAATTTCCTTTAGCTTTTTCCGCTTTAATCTTTTCCACTGTTTCCGGCCATTCAGTAAATATTTTTTCCGTAAACTGACTTATTTTTACCCAAGCCACCTTTTTTCCATTTTGTTCCTTCCATTCCAAAGTCACACTCGGAACCACAATATTATCTCTTTTTAAAACCACGTCAAAATAATCTGTTTTACCCTCTCTATACATTTTTAAAGTCACTTCAGTTCCAATTTTCCCTCTAATTAAACTAACCGCTTCGTCTAAAGCAATATCTGTTGTGTCTTTGTCAATATTATTAGCTTTATCAGTTATATGTAAAATCAAATCACCTGCCTTCACTCCTGCCTTATCTGCTGGAGTACCAACTAATGGCGACATGACCGCTAATGTCTTATCCTTATATCCTAAAGAGATCCCTACTCCACCAAATTCTCCAGCCAAGCTCTCATTTGTACTTTTATTTTCATCTGGAGTTAAAAATACTGTATATGGATCATCCAAAGCTGCTACCATTCCTTTAACTGCTCCATATTCCATATTTTTATCCACTAACTTATCTTTTTCCAAAAACGTCTGACTTAATTTATCTTTCACCTTCCACATTAAAGTCAGATTTAATTTATCACCTGTATCGCTTGTCACCACTCCCGATGTTTCTCTTCCAATTTTAAAACTAACTAAGGAAACAACCGACAATAACGCCAAAACTACAAAAAGATTCCTTATGTTTCTAAATTTCATCATCTATTCTAACACTAATAATAGTTTATCCATCTTGGCATTTACTAACATCTTTTTTTTCTTTCCTAAATTTTCTTTCATAAATTCATCCCAAATTTGTTTTTCTAATCTCAACACTGGAACATCCATATCAACTTCTTTAATTTCTTCATTGTTAAAAACTACCACTCCTTTAACTCCAACTACCTGTGCCTTCAACAAAAAAGCTTTATCTAGATTATTAGTAAACAAAATATTATCATCCATTTCATAATCCAAAAACTTTACTTCATCAATAATCTTAACTTCACCTTCACCCCAAGCTTTTAATCCATTTAACCCTTGTCCTTCGTATTCTTTTGCCTTAAATTCCAAAACTAATTTTCCATCTTCTATTTTCCCCACTTTTGCTTCAATTGGTGAAAAAATTTCCTTTTCTTCATCCTCAACTTTTTCTATTTTTAAATTTTTAAATTCATCAAAACCTAAACAAATTCCAGTTAATGGAAAACAAATCTTATTTTTAAAAATTCCTAATTCATAAAAAACTTCACCCTCCTGAACCTCTTTTTCCTTAAAAAAACTGTCTAATTCTTCTCTTTTTTTCTCGCTCATTTTTGTCAAACTTCCACTATAACTAAAAGTTTCCACTACATGACTATTAAAAACAGCCAACTTTTGTCCTATTTCAACATTATCTCCGACATCAACTAAAAGCTTTGCTTTAGCTGGCAATTTAATAACCCATGTCCCTTTTTCTTTAACTTTCATTATTTAATTATAACCAAAAAACCCCGCCAAAGCGGGGTTAAAAAAAATTACTTTATTTTTATTGGGTTGTGAAAGGCAACAAGGCCAAATGTCTTGCTTGTTTAATTGCTTTCACCAATTTTCTTTGGTGCTTGGCACAAGTTCCACTAAATTGAGAACCCACAATTCTCGATCTGGCTGACAAGAATTCTCTCATTTTTTCATAATCTTGCCAAGTTGGAACTGCATTGGTTTTACAATAAGAACAGCCTTTTTCTCGACCTCTTCTTTTTGCTGCCAATATATTATCTTTCTTGCTTTTCTTTATCATATCTTCTCCTTAAAAAGGCATTTCATCACCTTTCTTTTCTTCAGTAACTAAAATTTCACCTTCTTTTTTATCATCATCAATAATTGGAATTTCTCCCAAATCATCAGGAATGACAATATCTTCGATTGGAGCTTCTCGAGTTTCCATTGACAAATCTGTATCACCCAAATCTCCAGCAACATCGCGATCATTACCACTACCTTTATTATCAAGAATGATCATATCATCAATAATAATTTCGGCAATTTGTTTTTTATTGTTTTCTTGATCAACAAAATCCCTATATTGAATTCTGCCATCAACATAAACTCTTCGACCTTTAGACAAAAGTTGTGAACAAAGTTCAGCTAATTTATTCCAAGCCACAATTCGATGAAACTGAGCATCTTCCTTTCGCTCACCTTGCTTGGTCACCCAAACTCTATTGGTGGCTAAACCAAAAGAAACCACAGCCATACCAGCTGGAGTATATCTTAACTCTGGGTCACGAGTTAAATTACCTATTAACATTACCCTATTGAGACATCTACTTGGCATAAGTTTTCTCCTATTACTTTTTCAAAATTAAATAACGAATAATATTTATTTCTCTGTCTAATAAAAGATTAAATTCTTTTATTTTTAAGGTTTCTTTAGATTCCACATCTAAAACCCAAAAATCACCCTTATTGTGACCTTGAATCTCATAAGCTAAATCTTTTAGACCCATATGGTCTTTATTTGCGATTTCTGCCTTATTGCTTTCTAACCAAGAACAAGCTTTATTTAAAACTTTTTCTTTGTCTTCGGTTTTTGGGCTTAAAACCAAAATTATTTGGTATTGATATTTATTTCCTTTCATGAACTAATTAGATTAACATATTAAGCGCAATTTGACAATTACGTTATTGGTCTTATTTTACAGTTATTTTCTAAATCTTCAACTAGATAACCTTTATTTTTAATAATTTCCCTCAATCTATCCGACTCCAACCAATCCTTATTCTCCCTCGCCTTTTGCCTTTCCTCTGCCAATTTTACAATTTCTTCCGGAATCTTTTCCTCCTCAAATTTTTTATCTAAATTTAATCCTAAAACTTTATCAAAATCTAAAAGCGTTGCCCACTTATCTTCTGATTTTAGATCTGATTTCATCATTTTCCAAACAACAGCCAATACTTCTGGTGTAGCTAAATCATTAGAAATTTTTTCAATAAATTCTTTTTTAAATTCTTCGTTAACTTGACCTAGTGAATTAGATTTATAGCTTCTAAGTTTAATTAAAGCTGTTTGGGCCACTTTCAACGAATCAATTGAAAATTCCATCCCTTTTCGATAATGCGACCCTAAAACCAAATATCGATAGACTAATGGATCAAAATTCATTTCTTTTAAATCCAAAATTGTATAAAGCCCACCGCTTGATTTACTTATTTTTGATCCACCAAAAGTAATAAAAGCATTATGCATCCAATAATGTGCAGTATTGTGACCAAAAGCACCGTATCCTTGAGCAATTTCATTGGTATGATGAACTGCAATATGGTCTTCTCCACCAGTATGAATATCAAAAGTTTCTCCTAAATATTTAGTCGACATCGCCGTACATTCAATATGCCATCCCGGAAACCCAATTCCCCATGGACTCTCCCATTCCATTTGTCTTTTTTCATCTTTAGGACTAAATTTCCACAAAGCAAAGTCGCTTGGATTTCTTTTCTCTTCATTAATTTCCACCCTCGCCCCTTCTTTTAATTTTTCTAAATTTAAATTAGCAAATTTTCCATAATCAGCAAATTTAGACGTGTCAAAATAAATCCCATCACTGGTTTTATAAGTAAAACCATTATTCTCAATTTTTTTGATTAAATCAATCTGTTCTTGGATATGGTCTGTCGCTCTTGGCATTTTCCAAGGCTCTTCAATATTCAATTCTTTCAAATTTTCTAAAAATTCATTTTCATATTTTTTAGCAATTTCCCAAACCGTCAATCCTTCTCTTTTTGAACCCTTTTCCATTTTATCTTCGCCAATATCTGCATCCGAAGTCAAATGGCCAACATCTGTAATATTTATAACATTATTTACTTTATATCCAAAATATTTAAAAGTTCTCACCAACACATCCCAACAAACATAAGCATACATATTACCAATATGAGGACTAGAATAAACCGTCGGCCCACAAGAATAAATCCCTACTTCATTTTCCTTAATCGGTTTAAATTCTTCTTTCTGTCTGGTTAAAGTATTATAAATTTTCATAGACTAGTCAATTTTACCCTTATATTCAGAAGTTTGCGACATTTGTGTTGCGTCTGGTTCTTGTTTTTTCTTATGAGGATTACCTTTATTTTTTTTGTGCCTCGACGGTTGTACTATCTCCATATTAATTATCTGATTCTGTCTTTCCATTTCTTTCTGTCTTTTTAAATTTTCCAATTCAATATTTCCTTTTTCTTCTTCCTCTCTTTCTTTTTGATGTCTTATTCTTTCCATTTCATTTTCCACAGATCTTCCTGATATCTGGGATCTCAATTTATTCATTTCTTCTTGCTTTTTCTTTTCATCATCTGCTTTTTTTTGAGCTAATTCTTCATCGCTCAATGGTCTAATATCACCCAAAAGTTCCCGAGCCGTAATTACTGATTCTGCAATTTTACCAGTTTCCTCAACTAATTTTTCCGCCGTTTCCTGAATTAATTGTTTCATATCTCTCTCCTTCCTTCCATGGCTCGACTCAAAGTTGCTTGATCAGCATATTCTAAGTCAGCTCCCATTGGTAAACCACTACCAATTCGAGAAATTTTAATATTTTCTTTATTTAGATTTTCCAATTTTTTCTTAATATACAAAGCTGTTGCTTCACCTTCCATAGTCGGATTTGTTGCTAAAATTACTTCTATTTCTTCGCCATAATCCATTTTTTCTACTCTATTAATTAATTCATTGATCTTTAAATCATCCGGGCTCACATGCTCCAATGGATTAACCACTCCACCCAACACGTGATAAACACCTTTATATCCACCAATATTTTCAATAGCCATCACATCAATTGCCCTTTCCACTACACAAACTATTTTTCTATTTCTTTCTTCATCACTACAAATCGAACAAATTTCATCTTCTGTCACTGAAAAACATGTCCGACAAATTTTTACCTCCTTTTTAATTGCCAATAACGATTGAGCTATTTCCGCCACATAATATTCTGGTGTATTTAATAAATAAAATACCAATCTGCTAGCACTTTTCGGTCCAATTCCTGGCAATCTTTCAAACGCTGCAATTAAATTTTTAATACTCTTTGGTAATTCTGCTGCCATTAGAAATTTAAAATAATCCCTCAAGTCCCCCCATATCTTTCATTCTTTTAGCTGCCATTTCCTGTGATTTTTTTAAAGACTTATTAATAGTATCCACTAAAATTTTATTTTCTACCCCATTCACCGATAAAAATTTAATTTTCTGATCTCCAGTCACAGTCACCTTAATACCACTTTCTTCAATGTCGATTGATTCCGCCTCAATCGCTTTTTTTAACTTATAAGCCTGAGCTAACATTTTTGTTTTATCAAACATAATTTTAAATTAATTTTTAATTCTTTAACATCTATTATAACTTAAAAAACAAATCACCCAAAAATTTCCTTTGCCACATCATAAATATCCCCACTACCTGCCTTATCACTAGTTTTATTTTCCATCAACTGATCACTAATATGCTCCATCGGTGTATCATTTTTAATTACCAATGGTTGTTTTTTGTTTTTTGCCAAAACACATTCAAAACTTAAATTCACCCCAAAAACTTTTGAAATTCCCTCTTCTACTATTTTTCTATTTTTACTCTCTTCTAGTCGATCCTTATGAAACGGATAAAAGACTTCCAACACTAAAATATTTCCTTGAACTGATTTTGGCCTAGTAGCCCTTAAAAATGCTTCAACTGCATAATTAAACGGTTTAACTGTTATCAATAAATTACCCCATTTACTTTCAATTTCATCAATTCCCAACACCCCAACAAACTGTTTATTAGTAGCTACCTCTTCGGTCTTTTTTTTATCTTCTTTTATATCATCCATCCTATCAAGAGAGGATTTTTTCTCATTTTTTTTTACTGTTCCAGAGTCTTTTCTTTTTTCTTCTCCAAATTCCACCACTGCCAATTCCATTGGTAATTGATCTATTTCTACATCTCTTTCCTGTTTTGAGGCTTTCACTAAAAGATTTATAAAAAATTCCGCTTCTTCCAAATTAACTCCCTCCGTTTTCTTTTCACCAATTCCATAAAATGCCAAAATCTTTTTTTGAAAAAAACTCATCAACTTCAACCTAAAACTAGAAAAATCAACTCCATCAACCGCCATTTTTTCCAATTTTTCTAAAATTAATTTTATTTCTCCATTATTTAAATCCCTATCAAAATCTTCCTCGCTATAACTACCACTTTTATCCAAATAAAATTTAAACACATCCTCTGTCTTCAATTTCTTTCCTAATTGCAAATATAATTCATTAAAATTTCTTTGCAAGTTTCTAAAACTACCATCACTTTTTTCCACAATAAAATCAATCGCCTCTTTAGCAATTTCAATCCCTTCACCTTCAATTATTTTTTTAAGGGAACTAACCAATTCTTTTTTACCACCTTTTCTAAAATCAACCCTCACCAACCTCGACAAAACTGTTTCCGGAATTTTTTCCGCATCAGTGGTGCATAAAACAAAAATCGTATGTTTTGGCGGTTCTTCAATTAATTTCAAAAGTGCATTAAATGCATCTTTAGTCAACATGTGCACTTCATCAATAATGAAAACTTTTTTATTTAATTTACTCGGCAATAGATAAGCCTTATCTTTTAGACTTCTCACATCTTCAATCCCTCTGTTCGACGCCGCATCCATTTCGATCACGTCCATAGCACCACCTTTAATTATTTCTTTACAATTATCACAATTTCCGCAAGGCTCACCGTTTTGTAAATCAGTACAATTAACCGCCCTAGCTAAAATTCTTGCCGCTGATGTTTTTCCTGCTCCTTTAGGTCCAGAAAATAAAAACGATTGAGGCACATCTTTTGCCGACAAATATTTTTTCAAGCTCTCAGCCACATCAGCCAAATCCAAATCAGAAAATTTAATTGGTCTATATTTTAAGTGAAAAACCGACATCAAGAGATTAAACCAAAATAGCTATCATTTTACAATAATCGTAAATGTATCAGTATTTAATTTTTCAATAAATTATCCAATCCATGTATCAACCAGTCATACAAAATTTTCTCCAAAGTTGATTTTTGGAACTTCACTTCATATTTCAATTTTTGAGTACAAATTACAATATCTCCCAATCTAATTTTTCCATCAATGTCTTTTTCTTTTGACATTGGGAAACCCAAAACCTGGGGGACATAAGTCATATTTCGATAATTAATATTCAAATCGCGAGCAACTTTTCGTCCTACAAAATAAATACTCAACTCAATATCTTTATTAAACCCCTTTTCTTGTAATGCTTTTTGGGCTAATTTTAAAACCAAATCTTCTTCTAACCCCCAATTCTTTTTATGATTTATTAAAATTAAATTTTCCATTCCACCTTATTCATTAATTTTTTCTTTAACAATTTTTGAAATTACACTACCATCAACTGTTCCGCCTGTTTTAATCATCACTTCTTTCATAATCATTCCAAAATTATTACCTTTTTCAGCCACAACTTGTTCCACAATCTCTCTAATTTTATCCTCATTCATCTCAGCCGGCAAATATTCTCTAACCACCGAAATTTCATAATCTAATTGATCAACTAAATCCTGCCTACCAGCTTTTAAAAACATTTCTTTGGATTCTTCCTTATTTTTTAATTCTTTTCTTAAAACAGCAACCTCTTCCGCTTCAGTTAAACCACCGGGTGGCAGTTGCATTTCTTTTTTATCAATTAATGAAATTAAAAATCGCAACACATCCACCCGTTTGTTATCACGGTTTTTTAACGCATCAAAACTATTTTTTTTTAGTTTATCTCGCATCATGTCTTCTAGAACTTTTTGCTTTTCGGCGACACTTATCTCGCCAAACAATTATCTTTTTTAGAGCGTATCTTTTTTCGGAAGGTTTTACATAAGAAGTTCTTTTTCTAACTTCCTCAGTAATGTCCTCTTCTAAACAAAGTCTTCTAAATTTACCGATAATATCGTCTTTTGACTCACCTTTATTTTTCTTTACTATAATTGGCATTAATAACTCACACCTCCTTTATTAAAGTTCTCTATTTTATCACAACTTAAATCTTGCTGGCAGACTTTGTTGGAGTTAGTTTTCCTCTGGTACAAACAAGATAGTCAAGGGTATTAATCACTCCATCCTTATTGTAATCAGTCGTTTGATTACAAGCCGCTGTAGTCGTTGGAGTACTAGATGGTGAAGAAGCTGCTGGCAAAGTCACTACCGGAGCCACAGTTGGTATAACAGTCGGAGTCACTACAACTTCTGCCGCACCCCCAGTCTTAAAACTAAACATTGCCCCTTCATTATCAAACACATCCTCTCCCACCACAATTTTATAATAATAAGTTTTATTGGTCCTCAAATTTGTCAACAAAATATTATGATCAGTTGCTGCTGCCGAATCCTCTGCCATCAAAAGTAAACTTGCTACATTTGTTCCATAAAAAACCGAAGCCGTAGCTTCTTTATCTGTAGTCCAAGAAATTGTAGCTGTACCACCATCAGCACTAGGAATAGCTGTTAAATTTTGTGGTTCATAATCAGCTGTTGCTCCACCCATAAAAGTTCTCGCTACATTTACACCTAAAACCAACAACACTAACACTAACACTAAAATGGCAAATATAATAATCGTTTTTAAACTAATTTTTCCTTTCATAATATTTTTAAAAATAAAGCGGAAGCCAAACTAATAGCCCCAAAAATAATTAAACCAACAGTCGCACCCATTGCTCCTGTTTGAGGCAAAGTTGCTGTTGTTTCAGTACTTGTTGTAGGTGTAACTGTTGAAGTTATATCTGTCGTACCAGGAGTTGTACTAGTTGTGGGTGTTGGTGTGATTGTGGTTGTAGCACTACCAGTAGTAATTGTATAAGACCCAACACTGTTAGCACTACAACTAATTACATCATTAATATCTGAATTAAAAATATTTGAATCAACAGTTGATCCAGCACTACAAGTAAAATTCAAAGCAGCCGTCCCAATCGCCTTTGCTTTAAATGTCACCACCGCCAATTCTCCATTTATAACTGCATCGTCAAAAGCACTCATATTAGTTGATACACAAGAAAATTCAAAAGTACCAGCGGTATTATCAAATTTAGGAGTCATCTCAAAAGAAAAAGGTGGATTTGTAGACTTAACAATGCTCACCACTTCTAGTTTTGCTTTATCAAACGTCGCCCAAACATCAACTGCACTCGACTTTTCCCCATCAGAGTTAACTCCAACTGAAACTGTAAAAGTAGACCCATTTGTATAACTACCACTAACCGGTGTTAATGTTAATCGTGGGGCTGCTGCAACTGCACCTGCATTCATCGTCACCATCATCGCGGTAAGAATAAAAGCAAAAATATTTAGGGCGGTTTTTTTCATTTTAATTTATTAACAGGACTTCTAATTTATTGCCAGTAAAGAATAAGCTTTTACTGGTATTTTTATCTACAAACATGGTAACAGAATTACCCTCACTATCACCAGTACTAACTTCAAAATAAGAGCTACCAGTAACCTTAGGAGTCACTGTAAAAGTCAATATCACCACCTCTCTGTCTTTATTAAAAGCCGCTCCGTCTTCATCAACAAACAAATAATTCATTGCTATTACATCCTTCTTGTCACTTACTTTAAGTAGGTCTGGAGTTGCCAAATCCTTAGATGAAACCAAATTAGAAATCGTAACCATTGCTGGATCAAATTTCACATACAAATCAAGAGCATTCAAGTTATAACTATCTTTAGGCATTAATTTTACTGAAACTTTATATTTTTTTCCAATCTTCATCTGAGTTTCATCAGTCGAAAAATTTACATCAAAAGAATTAATTTTTTCTTCTTCAGTCACAGTCGGAGTCACATCACTAACTACCGCAGAATTAGTATTTTTCTCTAAACTAGAAACCAAGATCACACTTTCAAAGATAACCACAACCGCTATCACCGGTATCAGTATTTTAATTATTTTATTGTTCATTTATTTTAATAAGTTAACTTTTAATATGTTTGACCATTAATTTCTGTTAAAGATTGCTTAATTAATCTGACATCACCGCTGTTCACTTGGCAGTTTCCATCTAAATCACCAGAAACGCTAGTTCCTGCTGCTCCGCTAGCCAACACATTGGCTTTTTCTTTAATATAAGAAAAGTCACGTCCATCAATTTTTCCATCCGGTGTACCATCTTTTTCCCCAGTTACATCCCCTGCCAATAATGAATATCCTGAAAAATCATAACTATTAGTAGATCCTCTAATCAAACCAAGGGTTCCAACTAAATTTGAATACCAGACAGATTGATTATTTTTTCCATATTTAAGAGAAATATGTTTTGGCCCAGCCAAAAAGAAAGCCAAATCGCTTCCGCCAGCTTCTGGAACATTACTAACAGTGACATTAAAGTCGTAAATAATTTCACCCTTACTATTAATTGAAGCTGTTTGTGTTGGAACTCCACTAAAAATTTGATCCACCACACTCTTACCTGTGCTATCAACCATCTTTAAAGTTACCGGCCAATTAGTGGCACATTGTCCATTATTCAATTTGACTCCAGCAAAAGCCAATTTTATATTAACTGCCGCTTCACCTGCAGCAATTGTAGGTGTCGCAGTTACTTCAGGTGTTACTTCAGGTGTAATCTCAGGTGTTACTTCAGGTGTAACAACGGCTGTGGTACAAGCATCGTCATTACCACCACCGGCACCATTTCTCTTTGGACAACTAGCATCATAAGTTCGAGATACTGTTCCAATTGGCATACTACAATCTGAAGTACTACTAGTATAAACACCGTTTCTCATACAACCATAATTAGCACTACAAGCTTTATCTGAGCAGGTATAAGTAGTTGTGTTAGGATGAGCTCCAGTACAACCCTCTTTAGTTCCATAACAAGGATATGAACCGCTACAACTCTCACAACTTTTAACAGGTCCTTGCACACAACTACTACCGTTATACATCCATCTGGTTTCACCAGAATTACACACATTAGCATATGTACAACTTCCCTGACAAGAACTTAAAGATGTATAAGTACCACTACTACTAGTAGTACAAGAATATGTACCATTTGATTGACATGAACCCCTTGTGTATTTAGTAGTTGTAGTTTTTAAACACTGCCACATATTATCTTGCCTCTGACATGAATAACCAGAAGAACAACCAGTCGTTGTACAATCCTTTATATTATCTTTCTTGCAAGTAGTTTCCCCAAGATCAGTACCAGCATAACAAGTAAGTTGACCCCCAGTAGTAACCTGGCAACCTATACAATATCTTGCCAAAACCCTCTTACAAACACCTCCCGAATATGCCCATCTATATTCATTTGGATTTATACATGTAGCAACATCAGTCGCTTTACTTCTGTTTTCCTGGTTCTGTTGCACCAATTTTGTCGTCACTGGAAGCGCAATCGCCAAAACCAACATTATAATCATCACTGCAATTGAAGTAATTCCTTTTTGTTTATTCATTTTTATAAAAAATATCTGATGTAAAAGTAAAACACTTTTAAAAAAACATGTCAACCAATCACTTATTAAATAAACTTAAAATAAACTGAATTTTTTACTTATTAAAAAATTCTTCTAATATCTACCACCGTTATCATTAAAATCAAACCCAAAAGAATTATCATTCCTATATTATTTACAATAATTTCAAATTTTTGATTTGCCTTTTTTCTAAAAATCATTTCGTATAACACGAACACAATTCTGCCACCATCCAACGCCGGGAAAGGCAACACGTTCACCACTGCTAAATTAACTGAAACAATTCCAAAAAAATGAAGTACCGCTAATAATCCCTGGTTGTTTTTAATCGAACTAGTTGCCTCATACATTCCAACCGGACCACTAACATCCTTTGGTACTTGACCTATTAATAACCCACCTACCATTTCAACAACTCCTTTAATAATAATTTCCCCCCAATAATAGGCTTCCTTAAATCCTGCTCCAATTCCTTCATAAAACCTATACCAAGGCACTTTTACCATCTCTGTATTTGAAATTGCAATTCCAATACTTCCCTCTCCTTCTGGTGGATTTTCTCTCACTTCAACTTGCATCTGTACAGGCACAATATGATTCGATCCTCCAATTTCTAAATTAACATTTTTTCCTTTATAATTTACCACTTCTGTTGTCAACTCGCTCGGCGTCTTAATTTCCTTATCAGCCACTTTCAAAATTACATCTTCTTCTTTCAATCCAGCTTTTTCTGCTGGCGAATCTTTAGAGATTCCAATAATTGTTACCCTATTTGTTTCTTTTGGCACTCCCAAAATTGCATAAACAACACTAAAAATCACCACTGCTAAAACTAAATTCATTAGCACCCCACCCAAAACTATCAATAATTTTTGCCAAGGATTTTTATTATTAAAAGCATCTTTTCCTTTCCCATCACCATCCTCACCATATAATCTACAAAAACCTCCAATCATCAACCAATTTATACTATATATAGTATCTCCAAATTTTTTACCAATAATTCTTGGTGGCAATCCTAACCCAAATTCTTCTACTTTTACTCCAGTTTTTCTAGCCGCAATAAAGTGGCCCCACTCATGAACTAAAACTAATACTGATAACGCCAAAATAAAAAGTATTAAATCCATTTTTACATTTTAACAAAACATTATCCTCTAATCTCAAGTTCTTTTTTCTTTGACACTTCCTCTAATTTCCCAATATAAAGATCTGTATTTTTTTGCAATTCAGTTTCATCTTTTTTAAACTCATCTTCAGAAATTGTTTTATCTTGTTTAGCTTTTTGTAAATCAGATCTAAAATCACCCCGAGCATCACGAATCATTACTCTAGCCCCTTCCAATTTTCTTCCCAAAAGTTTTATATAATCTTCCCTCTGTTCCATTGTCAACATTGGTAAATTCATTCTAATTATTTGACCATCAACCGATGGCATCATTCCAATATTTGCCGCTTCAATTCCATTATTAATTTCTCTAATTAAAGCCTGATCCCATGGCTCAAAAGTTAGACTTCGAACATCGGGTACCCCAATTGAACCCAATTCAATCAATCTCATTTTTTGCCCACCATAAACTGTCACCACCACATTTTCAATTAAACCAGGAGTCGCCCTCCCAGTTCGAATCGAAGCAATATCGTTTACAAACAAAGCGGTGATTTTATCCATTCGGGTTTTGACGTCAGTAAAATTTATCATATACCAATTATACCAAAACCTCCCCTTCTTCAAGGGGAGGTGGATTTCGATGTAATCGAAAAGACGTAAGGATTTTAAATCTCAAATCTGGCGATTCTATTTATTTTCATATTTTCGCCAAATTTAGCAATCAAAGCTTTAACCATTTCATCAATAGTCAAACTTGAATCCTTAACAAATTCTTGTTTAAGTAAAACTTCCACACTTTCAGGATCCATGGCTGCAACTTGTAAACAAAGATCTCTAGTCAAAGCCACAAAATCTTCATGTTTAGCCACGAAATCAGTTTCGCACAAAAGCTCAACCATAACCCCAATCTTACCAGTACTATGAGTGTAAGTTGCCACTCTTCCTTGGTGGGTTTCCCTTTCTGCTTTATCTTCAGCTTTTTTAAAACCTTTTTCTTTTAAAATTTCTTTTGCTCTTTTTTCATCACCCTCAGCTTCTTCCAAAGCCGCCTTAATTTCCATAATTCCCAAACCCATCTCGGCTCGAAGTTTTTTAACTAATTCAATTATATTTTTTTGATCCATAATTTTATTTTTAAATTATTTAACTCCTGCTGCTTTAATTGCTTTTCCAATTTCTTCAACAATTAAAGTCACACTTTTAACACTATCGTCATTTGCTGGAATAGCAAAATCGATTTTAAATGGATTAGCATCACTATCAACAATACCAACTGTTTTAACATTTCTAAGTTTTGCTTCTTTAATTACTGTTTTTTCAAAACCAGCATCAACTACAAATAAAATATCAAAAAATTTATCAACTCCAACTAAACCACCAACGATCTTTTCTAATCTAGCAATTTCTTTATTCATTTGTGATAACTCTTTTTTAGTAGCATCAACGAATTTTCCTTTCTCTAAGCCTTCTTTAAGATCAGTCAATTTTTTAACATTCTTTCTAATTTGATCCCAGTTAGAAATAGTTCCACCCAACCATCTATCAGTAACGTAAGGTACACCAGCTTCCATTGCTACTCTTCGAACTACTTCTCGAGCTTGTCGTTTAGTTCCTACTAAAACTATTTGTTTACCGTTTCTTTTTGCGTTGTAAATAAAATTACAGGATTTTTCTAAGGATTCAAGAGTTTTAACTAAATCAAAAACTTGAACACCGTCTTTTTGAGTATAAACATTTTCTAATGCTTTTGGATGAGTTTTGGAAATTTTGTGTCCTAAATGACTTCCAGCTGCCAATAAATCTTTAAGCCCAACGGTTAAATTATATTTTTTATCTTCCTTAACATTTTCTTTTTTCCCTACTTCCATTTCTTCAACTTTTTTATTAGCTAAAGCTTCCTTTTGAGCTGCCACTTTTTCATTCATCTTTTTGATGTTTTCAGAAGTAATATTGCTCTGAGTTTTAGTTTTAACTACCAAAGCTTTTTTAACCAAAGATTTTCCGCTTCGGTTAACGGTTTTTGTGATGACTTTCTTTTTTTCCACCATTTTGTTTGTATTCTGTTTTACAGAATCCTCCTTATTTATAATCTTTAACACCGGGTTTCTTCCCCAGGATTCTCGTGTTAAAAATTTAAGATTATTAACTCAAGGAGTATACCACAAAATTTAATCTCTTCTAACCTTAGATTCCCTTATTCTTTCTTGTAATATTTGAAATTTTATTACTTCCTCTTTTTTAATACCATTAATATTAATTTTTTTCTTTCATGGTGAAATATTTATAAAAAAAACAACCCGAAAATACTAAAATTCAAAAAAACAAAAACCACTCTATGGAAAAAGGATGGAGAAAATTTTCTCCTCCATCCTTTCCCGACTACCAACCAAATTATTTCTTTTTCTTTTTATCGCCATTTTTTTTGGCTAAACGAGCTAATTCATTTCGAATTTCATTGGCCTCTCTAGTCTGTCCTTTTCCATTTGACTCCAAGTCCGCCAACTTTTTTCTTTTTTTTACTGCCGCTGCTTCAGTTATCACACAAATCGCTCCTTTTTTTTGTCTTTATTTTTTCAACATTTTTTACCTAGATTTTTTCTTCGAATTATTTCCTGGATTACTATTACTAAACCGAACCAATTCACTGCGGATTTTATTCAACCTCTTTTGTTCCCCCGGAGTTCTTTCCTTTTTATTATTCAAACAAAGTTCTTCTCTTTTTAGGGCTACCAGATCCGGTACCTTTTTCACAACTTCACACCTCCTTTCATCTCTAATTCAAAAATAAATTATTTTTTCTTTTTATTTCTTTTATTACTGAACTTACCAGGATTATCCAGTTCCCTTTCAAGTTCTTCAATCCGACCGATTGTCCTAAAATCCTGTTTCCCAGATTTACGCAACTGCCCTAATTCCTTTTCTTTTACTGCTGTCTTTCCACTCACAACCATACACTCCTCATTAATAATGTGTATTCCATTCTTTTGATTCGAATAGAACCAAAACAACCCCGAATTTTCTCGAGACTCTTCTGGTTCTATCCTTTTTTGAGTATTTTCGAGTTGTCAAAGTACTTTTTAAATTTAAGCCAAAATAGCCACTACCTTAGCCAAATTTTCAGAAATTATAACATACCTTCCATTAATTAGCTTTTCTGATTTATAATAAGAGTACTTTATGTCCGAAACGGCAACTCTTTCTATCTTTGAAGTTCGTTTGCCTCAAAACAATGAATACACTTTTGAGTCGATGTCTGCTTTGTTGTCGAATTTCACTCAAGTTTCTAATCTTTCCTTTTTTGAAAAATTAATTGGCAAAAGAAAAACCATTGTTTCTCTCGAAATTGTCCTAAAAGACGGCCAAATTCATTTTTATATTGTCGCCCTTTCCGACAATAGTGAATTTCTTCGCTCTCAAATCTTAGCCCAATATTCCACTGCTGTTTTAACAGATACTAAAGATTATTTAACTGAGCTTAATCCTCAATTGCCTGTCAGCTTCACCCAACTCGGTCTTGGCCGATCATCCAACTATCCTACCAAAACCGCCAAAGATTTTAAAGACACCGATCCTCTTACCTCTGTCTTAGCCCCTCTTTCTCGATCCAACAATCCTCAAGACTTTTTTCTTTTTCAAATCCTTTTAAGTGGCGCTCCTAAAAATTGGCAAAGCGGTGTTGTTAGTACTATTCAAAATGGAATTTTAGTCGACAAAGAAAGAAATATTCGCACTGCTCACCCCGACAAAGCCATTTTCGAACAAAAAATTCAATTTCCCGGTCTTTTAACCCAAATCAATCTCTTTAGTAATAACCCTGGGCTTACTGCTTCAGTTTCTTCATCTTTTGGCGCTTACACCAATCCTCGCGGTAATTTTATTAAAAGTTTCAGTCCTGGTTACTTTACTAAAAAGAAACTTCAAGAATCAATTTCTACTCGTGAATTTAACACTAAATTAAAAAGCCAAATTTTTAATACCGAAGAATTGGCCGCTATTTGGCATTTTCCCAATCAAAATACCAAACTTCCCAATATTGCTTGGGGTAAAAAACTTTATTCTGATCCACCCGAAAATCTTCCGATTGCTGATAATTTAACCCCTGAAGAAAAAAATGAAATTACTTTTTTTGCCAAAACAGAATTTAGAAATAAAGATTCTATTTTTGGTATCAAAGAAGGCGAAGATCGTCGCCGTCACACCTACATCATTGGTAAATCTGGTACCGGTAAAACTACTTTAATTTCTAATATGGCCATCGATGACATCCGTAAAGGTCGCGGTGTGGCTGTTATTGATCCTCATGGTGATTTATGCAACACCATTCTTAACTACATTCCTTCCAATCGTATCAATGACTGTTGTTATTTTAATCCTGCTGATCCAGAATATGCCTATCCTCTCAATGTTTTAGAAGCTAGAAACGAATCTCAAAAAGAATTAATTGCCTCTGGTGTTCTTTCTATTTTTAAAAAACTTTATGGTAATATTTCTTGGGGTCCTCGCCTCGAACATATTTTAAGAAATGCTGTTTTGACTTTGGTCAACACTCCTGGCTCCGATCTCACCCATATTGTTGAAATTCTTACTAATAAAAATTTCCGCAATCAAGCCGTTTCTAAACTTACCAATCAAACTCTCATCAATTTTTGGCACAATGAATTTGATCGCATGGACCCCAAATTTCAAAACGAAGCCGTTTCTCCAATTTTAAACAAAGTTGGCCAATTTATTTCCTCCACTAAAATTAGAAACACTGTTGCCCATGCCCAATCAAAAGTACGAATTCAAGATATTATGGATCAAAAGAAAATTTTAATTGCCGATTTATCCTCCGGTAAACTAGGTGAAGACAATTCCGCCCTTCTCGGCGCCATGTTAATCACCCAAATTCAGCTTTCTGCCATGAATCGTGTTTTTCAAACCGCCGAAGAACGTTCCGATTTCTATTTATATGTCGATGAATTTCAAAATTTTGCCACAGAATCCTTCATTAAAATTCTTTCCGAGGCTCGTAAATTCAAATTAAATTTAATTATTGCCAATCAATATATGTCCCAACTTGATCGCACCATTCAAGATGCCATTTTGGGTAATGTTGGCTCAATTATGTCTTTTGTTGTTGGTAATCAAGATGCTTTTATTCTCGCCAAGGAATTTGGTCCTCAATTTCCACCAGAAGATCTAATTAAAATTGGCAAATATCAAATTGTTTGTAAGCTTTCAATTGATTCTGAAACCACTAGACCATTTTATGCCAACACTCTTCCCCCACTTTCATGCAAAAACCAACAACGAGATAAACTCATTGCTGCCTCTCAGCAACGCTGGGGTAAAAAATTATAAACTAAGGCTTTTTCCACCCAGCCCACTTACAAATCGGATATTTTGAACAACCATAAAACTTTCGGCCAGTTTTAGTTTTACGGACCACACCCTCAGCCCCACACTCTGGACATTTAAAACCTGCGTCCTCTTGGTATTGTTTCGTATATTTACAATCAGGAAAACGATCACAAGAAATAAATTTCCCAAATCTTCCCAATCTAATTACTAAATTTCCATTTTTACATTCCGGACACTTTTCTCCAGTTTTTTCCGTTTCCACTTTAACTCTTTCACTTTTACTTTCTGCCAATTTTAATTCTTTTTCAAATTTTTTCCAAAAATCTTTCATCATTTTTTTCCAATCTTCTTTTCCCAACGACACTTTATCTAGTGTTTCTTCCATTTCTGCAGTAAAAGGTAACGATAAAATATCTTTAAAATTTTTTGCCAAAAATTCATTGGTTGCTTGTCCTAAAACAGTCGGTCTAAATCTTCCTTCCTCTCTTTCAACATATTGTCTTAACAAAATAGTTGAAATAATTGGAGCATAAGTTGATGGTCTACCAATTCCTTGTTTTTCCAAACTGGACACTAAACTAGCATCACTATATCGCGGCATTGGGTTAGTTTCCGACTCCACCGACCACGACCTTTTCCCCTCAATTTTTTCATTTTCTTTCAATTCCGGCAACACCTGATCCTCATGTTTATCACCGGTAATTTTTAAAAATCCATCGAACAACATTCTTACTCCTTTAGATTCAAAAATCCCATTGCCATTGGCAAATAAAATAGTCGTATTTTTCATTACTGCTGCCGCCGCTTGAGTCGCCACCGCTCTTTTCCAAATCATTTCATACAATTTATTTTCGCGCACATCACCATCATCGATAGTCGATTTTGATACATTTGTTGGTCTAATTGCCTCATGTGCTTCTTGAGCATTTTTGGCTGTATTTTTATAAAATCTTATTTTTGGAACCACATATTCAATCCCAAATTCTTTTTCAATATATTTTCTAAATTCCCCAATTGCCTTCTCAGACAAATAGACTGAATCAGTTCTGTGATACGTTATCAAACCTTTTTCATAAAGTTTTTGTGCCACACTCATTGTTTGTTTACCTGACCAACCCATTTTTCTTGATGCTGCTTGCTGTAATTTTGAAGTCGTAAAAGCCGGCAGTGGTGATCTAGAAACTTCTTTTTCTAAAACTTTTGTAATTAAAAATACTTTTTCTAAATTTTTTATATATCCATCAACATCATTCTGTGTCTTAAACATCGAACTAGTAAAAGAATATACCCCATCAAACAATTTTATTTTGTCCGTTTTATAAATATTTTTTCCGTCAACTTTAATTAATTCTGCATTAAATTTTTGACTGCCTTTTTTTAATTCACTGTAAATTGAAAAATATTTTTCCTTTTTAAAAGCCTCTATTTCTTTTTCTCTTTCACAAATTAATCTTACCGCCACCGACTGTACTCTTCCCGCAGACAATCCTCTCCTAACTTTTTTCCATAAAATTGGTGACAAACTATAACCCACCACTCGATCTAATACTCTTCTGCCCTGTTGGGCATTCACCAAATCCATATCAATCTCTCGCGATTTTTTTAAAGCTTCCTCAATTGCCTCTTTCGTAATTTCATGAAAAGTAACTCTCGAAATTAATTTTTCATTAACTGGTTTTTTTGCATTTAAAAGAATCCATTTTACATGCCACGAAATTGCCTCTCCTTCTCGATCAGGATCAGAAGCCAACAATATTTGATCAACGCTTTTTGAAGCCTTAACCAATTCGTCAACCACTTTTTTCTTTTTATTATCAATTACATATTCCACTTCAAAATTTTTAAAATCCACTGCCATTTTATTCGTTGGTAAATCTCGAATATGGCCCACTGTTGCTAATACCTTATAATCCCCACCCAAATATTTCCCAATAGTTCTGGCTTTTGTTGGTGACTCCACAATTAATAGTTTTTTCATTTTATCTTTCATTCTCATCTATAGTATCATCACTGTCAAGCCATCAATGTTTTTTTAATTTTAAAGGCACCACTCTGAATGGTAATACTTTTTCATTAATATTCAAATTTTTTCTAGTAATAGCATTCGGTCTTAAAATTAATTCACAATCATTCTCCTCATTTTGTATTTTCTCAAGTACTATTTTACCAACATCAACATTATAATCACTTTTATAACCTTCAGAACCACCATTATAAATCGATACCATTTCCCCATCTGATTTTCTTAAAGAAACCAAATTATTCCGACAAATATTTCTTATTTGACGTTTTTCATTCCATTTTCGTAAAGATCCTAAACATTTTTCAATCATCGCTTTATTTAATTACTAACCATTTTAGAGTAATTTTATTCCAATACTACTGGTTTTTCTGATTTTCTTGGCACCACTGTATCTGATTCATCAAACCATTCTTTTAAAATATCTCCCACAATCGGCGCTGCCACATCCGACCCCTCACCACCTCTCTCCACCAAAACAGTAATTGAAATTTGTGGATCATCTGCCGGCACAAAAGCTGTCAACCATGCGTGTGTATCCTTACTTCCATCACCCACTTCTGCTGTTCCGGTTTTACAAGCAATTTCAGTTTTAAAATTAAATAAAGGCCAAGCAGTTCCACCTGTTTTACAAGCCGCTTTCATTCCCTCAATCACTGTTTTTACATTTTCTTTTTTTATTTTTAAATCTTCACATTCCACCTTCGAATCTTTTAAAATACTCATTTTACATTTCTTACCATTATTGGCAATTATATTTGTCATTTGATTTACTTGTAACGGTGTTACACTCAAATCTCCCTGGCCAATCGATAAATGAATTGTATTGCCTAAGAACCAACTTTCTCCCTTAACTTCCTTTTTCCATTTTTCATCCGGAACAATTCCTTCCAATTCTCCCACCAACTCCACTCCTGTTTTACTACCATATCCATATTTTTTAGCCCAAGTATCTATTCTTTCCAAACCCAATCTTTCTCCTAAAGTATAAAAAAAGATATCATTTGATCTTTTAAGCGCCTTCACTACATTTACCATTCCATCTGTCATTCCACTCCAAGTTTTATAAGAATAATCACCCACTTTAAAAACACCTGTATCCTCAATTTCCGTGTCCTTGTTTATCACTCCACTTTCCAATCCAGCTGTCGCCATTACTATCTTAAATACTGACCCCGGACTAAATCTTCCCGCCGTTGCCCTATTCATTAACGGTAAATTATCATTATCACTCAAATATTCTCCTATTTTATTTTGATCAACATCATAAGAAAAATCATTTGCATCAAAAGACGGACTGGAAACCATCGCAATTATTTTTCCAGTTTTTGGCTCACTCATTATCACCACTGCTTTTTTACCTCCAAGCATTTTATAAATTTTATCCTGCCAATAAGCATCAATCGATAAATTTAAATCCTTCGCCACTATTGGTTCTTGTCTTCCTAATTCTCTAACATATTTCCCTCTAGCATCCACTTCCACTAATCTTTTTCCATCTGCCCCCCTAATTTGACAGTCTAAAAATGATTCCATTCCACTTCTTCCAACCACTTCATCATTGTCTAATTTTATTCCACATTTATTTTCAATTTGATCATTTTCGTTAACTTTTCCAACATATCCAGTAATCAAAGACATTGATTCTCCGTAAGGATAGGATCTTTTTAATTCATATGCCAAATTTTCGTCTTCAAATTTATACCCTTGAAAATCCCCTAAACTCTCATAAATTTTATTGTCACCATCCATTTTAAAATATTGATAAATACTTTTTGCCACCACCCTTCCTTTTTTATCCAAGATTGTCGTCCTGGCCGCTGGAATTTTTTTCTCCATTAATTTATTTTCCATTGCCAAATCTTTATAATAAGTACCCTTGATCACATCTAATTTAAAAATCGATACCAAAATAATTCCAAAACTCAATATTAACCCAAATCTCAAAATCCAATATTTCCAAGAACCATCATCTATTTGATTCATTCTTTCAACCCAGAAACCAATTTAACTTGTTTAAGCATTTCTTTATTTTGAATCAATTCACCGCATCCTCTAATTACCATCATTCCTGGTTCCTCTAAAACTTTAGTAAATATTTTTGTTTCACTTTCAATCAATTGTGCTAAACCTTTTATTTTCCCCCCATTCCCTATTAATACAATTCCTCTTTTTAAAATATCTTCCATTAACTCTGGTGGTGTTTCATCTAAAACTATCGATACTAATTTGACAATTTTGACCAATTCCATCGTCATTGCTTCTCTAACTTCCATTTCTGTCAATTTAATCGTTTTTGGTAAACCAGTTTCCAAATCACGACCTCTCACCAATGCTGTTTTTTTATCTCCATCCTTATTTGAAAAATTCCCAATTTCCATTTTAATTCTCTCCGCACTATTTTGACCAATCAAAATTCCATATTTCATTTTCACATAATTAACAATACTATTATCTAGATCATCTCCAGCCGTTTTAATTCCCCGACCTACCACCACTCCACCCATCGAAATCACACTTACTTCAGTTTTTCCGCCACCAACATCCACAATTACCAACCCAGAACAACTGTCCACTGGTAAACCAATTCCAATTGCCGCCAAAACTACCTCTTCCAAAAGAATTACTTCCTTAGCCCCAGCGTTTAAAAAAATCGATTTTACTGCCCTTTTCTGCACCTGATTAATTGAACTTGGCACTCCCACAATCACTCTCGGCTTAAAAATTTTCGGATATTTCGACGGAATTTCATAAACCAATTTCAAATAATAAGAAATTAAACTTTCCAATGCCTCAAAATCTGAAATGACTCCATTTTTAATCGGACTCACCACCTCAATTTGCTTTGGTTCCCGATTCAACATTTCCTTTGCTTTGAATCCAAAAGCAATAGGACCACTTTGTTTTGTTCTCGGTGCTGACAAACCAGTCCATCTTTTCTTTTTCTGTCTAGCAATCATTGTTGGTTCATCTACAATCACTCCCCTATCTTTCAAATAAATCAAAGTATTACTACTCCCTAAATCCACTCCAATTTCCCAGCTAAAAAGCGAAAAAAAATTCTTGAATTTATCTTTTAATATTACAAACTTGCTCACTTTAAAATTATAACAAGTTCAGCCTCTTAAGTTACAATAGAATCTATGAAGTCTTTTACTAAGCCTATCCGTTTTTTGTTTTTGTCCCTGATTTTTTTTACCCCTCTTATTATCACTCAATCAAATTCCGAGCTTTTTGAATTACCTAAAATGTATTTCGTTTATCTTTTAACTGCCTTAATAACTACATTCCATCTAATTAATGTCTTTCAAAGAAAAAGTCCTCTTCGTGTAAAAACTTTTTTCGATATTCCTCTCTTTCTTTTTTTTATCTCACAAGTAATTTCCACTTATTATTCCATTGACCCTCACACTTCATTTTTTGGCTATTATTCTCGTCTCAATGGTGGTCTTTTATCTTTAATTTGCTATCTGCTTCTTTATTTTATTTTATCTGTTTATCTCGATTCCGATTTTAAAAAAAATATCATCAATTTTTCCCTATTTTCGGCATTTTTAGTTTCCATTTACGCCATCGCCGAACATTTTGGTATTGATAAAAATTTATGGGTTCAAGATGTTCAGTCCCGAGTTTTTTCCACCCTCGGCCAGCCAAATTGGCTCGCCGCTTATCTTTGTATTCTCATTCCTTTTTCTATTTTCAAATTTTTCAATTCCCAAACTCTACTTCATAAATCTTACTTTTTAATTATTACTTCAAGTTTCTACCTCTCCATTCTTTTTACAAAATCAAAATCCGGCATCATTGCTTGTCTTGTTTCTCTAACCATTTATTTTGTAATTTATTTTTTCCAAAATTTAAAAAATAAATCCTCATTTAAAAAAATCTTCATTTTTGCCTTGATTTTCATTTTGCTAACTTTCACCATTAATAACCCCATCAAAGATTATTTATTTCCACAAAAACAAATCTCCTCATCTACAATCAACGATCAATCATCTAAAATCTTAATTACTTCCAGTGGAAACATCCGCAAAATTGTTTGGACCGGAGCCATTGATCTTTGGAAAAAATTCCCTATTTTTGGTACAGGCGTTGAAACTTTTGCCTATTCCTATTACTGGACCCGTCCTGTCGAACATAACCTCACTTCCGAATGGGATTTTCTCTACAACAAAGCCCACAATGAATATATTAATTATCTCGCCACCACTGGCGCCCTCGGTTTTCTCACCTATTGTTTCTTCATCATCTCCGTTTTATTTTTCATAATTAAAAATTTCAAATTATCAACAATCAATGATCTATCTTCTACAATCTTATGCTCATTCATAAGCATATTAATTACCAATTTTGCCGGTTTTTCAGTAGTTATTACTTCTCTTTTTTTATTTCTTCTCCCTGCCCTCTTAAATCCCAGTCAAGAAACTCAAAAATCAGAAAACAAAAACCCTCTGATAAAAAAAATTTTAGTTATTATTCTAATTATTTTAAATTTATTTTTTATCAAACAAATAGCTTTCTTTTATCTTGCTGACATCGCCTACAATCAATCCGAAAGTTATGATTCTAAAAATGATTATCAAAATGCTCTTTCTTTTGCCCAAACCAGTCATCAACTAAATCCCAATGAACCACTCTACACTGACAAATTAGCCACTATTTATTCCAAAATTGCCCTAAGCACCGGCAAACAAGAATATATCGACCAAGCCATCGAGTATTCTGACATAACCATAAAAATCTCCCCTGCCAACATTAACTTTTGGAAACAACGTGCCCAAGATTATCTTTACCTCTCTGGCATTGATACTAAATATTTCTCTGTTTCTATCACCGCTCTCGCCAACGCCGCCAGCCTCGCTCCCACTGATCCTAAAATTTTCTATTCCCTTGGTCAATTTTTAGAAACCGCCAGCCTCACCGATCAAGCCATTCCCTATTACCAAAAAGCCATTGAATTAAAATCAAATTATGACCACGCCTATTTTGCTCTCGGTAAAATTTATCTCTCTAAAAAGGAAAACGACCTAGCCAAAGAAAATTTACAAAAATCTGTTGATTATTCTTACCCCACCAACACTAACGCTCAAGAGTTACTTAAACAGATTAAATAAATTTTTTAAATTCGTTTCTGTTTTGTAGTATCATCTCCCCTTTAATTTCTTTATAAAGTTTTCCTTTATTTTTTTTTACATGATCGATAAAAACTATTCCATCTAAATGATCCGACTCATGTTGCCAGACAATTGCCTCAAATCCATTCAAACTTTTATATTTTCTTTTTAAATTCTGCTTTGCAGAATCGATTTCATCCCAAGACACATCAACTTTTAAAAATCTTTTTACTGTTCCAAAATATTTTGGAAAAGATAAACATCCCTCCAAAAAGTCTTCTTCCTTTTTATTTTCACCAACAATTTTAGGATAAACTTTTCCACCATAATTTTTTTCAATTTTGGGATTAATAAAAACCAAAGCCTCTCCATTAGATATTTCTTTACTTCCAAAAAATCTTTTACTTATTCCAATTTGTGGCGCCGCCAAACCCGCAGCATTTTCTCCATTCTTCAATATTTTTTTTAAATCATTTATTTCTTCCAGTAATCTTCTGTCTATATTTTCGACATCTTTTGTTTTTTGTCTTAATATTTCCGCTGGATAAATCACAATCTTTCTCATACGCTATTTTATCAAATTAACTTTACAAACTTTATAAACTTGACGAACTTGATAAACTTACTCATGATCAACCTCATTTTCTTCGGTTCCTCCGAATATTCTCTAATTATTCTAAAAAAAATTATCGAAATTAAAGACTTTAATTTACTTAGTATTGTTACTAAACCAGACAAAGCTGTCGGTCGCAATCAAGAAATAACTGCTAATCCTGTGGCTGATTTTGCTCACCAAAATAATTTAAATCTTCTCCAACCCCAAGATTTTAATCAAGAATTTATTACCAAATTTAAAGAGTTAAAACCAGACATTGGTCTTGTTGTCGCCTACGGTCCTCCTTATTTCAATCAAGAAATGATCGATATTCCCCAATTTAAAGTTGTAAATATTCATCCATCTCCCTTGCCAAAATATCGTGGTGCCACTCCTGGCCCCTGGCAAATCATCAATGGTGAAAATAAAACAGCTGTTTCTTTTTTTCAAATTGATGCTCTTCCTGACCATGGCCCTATAATTTCTCAAATTCCTTTCGACATCAGCCCCACCGAAACCGCCACCAGTTTTTACCAAAAAGCTTTTAATTTAGCCGCTGACAATTTAGAGTCGGTATTAAAAAAATATATTTCCAACCCAACTAATCTTGTTAGTCAAGATCATACTCAAAAAACTTATTTTCCTAAGTTTAACAAAAACAATGCCAAAATCGATTGGTCCTGGAATATTTTCAAAATTGAACGTTTTATCCGTGCTCTTAACCCTTGGCCTGTCGCTTGGACTTTTGTCACCAACCAACAATCAGAAAATTTTAAAATGAAAATTTTCTCCGCCTCCGTCGTCAATCAGCAGCTAGTTCCAAATAGTGTTCAAATCGAAGGTAAAAAAATCGTCAACTGGCCTGAAATCAACAAATACTACACAATAAACAAAAACTAACAATAGGATTTCGTTACTTAGTTTCTTTTTTGAGTCTTTTCAAGCATTTAGTACAAAAATTACCGCTGATCTTATCTTCACCCACAGTCAAAGTAACCTTTTGGATATTGGCCATAAAAGTTCTTGGTGTTCTATTTTGGGCATGTGATCGGTTTTGGCCAATCTTGGTCCCTTTATTACATAAACTACATGTTCTCATAGTAAGGTATAATATCAAAACAAACTATTTTTTGAAATATGATAAATCTTCTTTCCTTTTTAGTCTTAATTGTTAGTATTACTATCCATGAATTTTGCCATGCTCTAGCCGCTGATCGTCTTGGTGACCCCACTCCTCGTTCTCTTGGTCGATTAACATTAAATCCCTTAGCCCATGCCGATCCCATCGGTACTATTTTTCTACCCTTATTAAGCGTCTTCACTGGCATTCCCACTATTGGCTGGGCTAAACCAGTTATTATTGATCCCTACAATTTCAAAAATCCCAAAAAAGATGAAATGATAGTTTCCGTCGCTGGCCCCGCCGGAAATATTTTACTTGCTATTCTTGCTTCTCTTTTGTTTAAAATCTTAGGAGTTGAAAGTGTCTTTCTCTATCTTTTAATATTAATTAATATCTCCTTAGCTGTTTTTAATCTTTTACCAATTCCACCTCTCGATGGTTCCAAAATTTTTCTAAATTTACTTCCCACAGAAAAATCCATTCAATGGCAAGAAGCTTTTGATCGTTATGGATTTATCCTTTTAATTGTTTTAGTTTTTCTTCCTGTTGGTGGTAGTTCAATTTTTCAAATCATTTTATCGCCAATTGTCACCTTTGCTTTAAATTTACTTACTTAATTTTTTTATTTAAAACTTCCACCATTTTTTCTATTTGGTCATCAGTCATCCCATGTACCAAAGCTCCTTGTTCTAAAGTTTCCATTGACGCCGCCATACAACCAACACAATGAAAACCGTATTCTTCGGTTAATATTGAAGCCAAATCTGGATTTTGTTCAACCAAATCTAAGATTAAAATATCCTTAGTTATTTTTACTTTTTGTTTCATAGCCAAGATTATATCAAAATGTTAAAATTAACTGTCCTACCAAAAGCAGTACTTTAAGAAGGTGTTTTTTCTAACTAACCATCTTAAATGGGAAGCGTTTTTTTAGGGTTTGCGCCCTAGAATAGTTTTCCACCATGCATTCTTAGCGTGGAAAAGCCATTATTGAAGAAAACTTTTGGTGGGGCTTTCTTATTTATAGGGGCAATTCAAAACAAATCTTTCTTTACTCTTTCCAAAATCACTTCCAGGCTACATTCATTATTTAAGGACTCTCTTTTAATTGTTTCTTTAAATTTATTTTCAAAATATTTTGGATCATCTAAATATTGATTCAAAAATTTAACCAATTCGTCACTTTTTTCCTTTATCCAGCCTAATTTTTTCTTTTTAATCAAATCAATATTGCCGTCCTCTTGGCCTCCAATATGAGTAATTGCCACAAACGGTTTTTGACAAGCTACACTGTCAAATAAAAAATTTGGACCAGCTTTTCCAAAAATAATATCCGATACTCCCAAAACTTCAGTCATATTATCAATCCATCCCATATTTTTAATAATAACTACATCATCTTTTCTTAATTTAGCTAAAAGTTTACTGTACTTTTCCACTAAATTATAAGAAAATTTATCCACCCCAGTATTAATTATAAAAGTTACTTTGCTTTTAAGAAAAATCAAAGCTGGTAATAATTTAGGCAAAGCGCTTGTTCCTAAACTTCCCCCCCCAACAAAAATCACCGGCCTATCATCCTTGATCCCTAATTTTTTTCTAATCTCTTTTTTGTCAATTTTTTTATACATTTCCGGCCTCACCCACCAACCAGTTTTCAAAATTTCATTTTTCTTAATATCATATTTCAAGGCCAATTTTTCCCCAATCTCATCATAAACTATATTTAAATCACAACCTTTAACAAACGAAATTGGATTAATTGTCCAAGGATCAGCCACTATTGTCCATAATTTAAATTGTTTATTCTCTTCTTTTCTCCAATCAGCCAAACTATGCGAATGAATAAAATATGCCGAGATTATTAAATCTGGGTTTATTTTGTTAACTTCTTTCTTCAATCTAGGTAAGTTAAAAACCATACTTTTTCGCATTAAATCCCTAGCAAATTTTATATCAAAAACTTTACTAGCCCATCGATTAGATATTGGCAAATATCGATAAGCAAAAGTATATAAATCATCTCCTATTCCAGTTTCTGCCTTAATTTCAGCATAAACAACTTCATACTCATTTTCTTTTTCATGTTCTTTAAGATAGTTAAAAATTGCCTTAGCTATCGATCTATGTCCCCATGGCATATGATCAGTTAAGACTAGAATCTTTTTCTTTTGCATGTTCTTATTATATAATACCCTACCGCCTAAGTAGCTCAGTTGGTTAGAGCAGCTGTTTTGTAAACAGCAGGTCGTGAGTTCGAATCCCACCTTAGGCTCATTTTTATTTAACTTTTTGATACAATATCAAAGTATTAGTTGTGCCCGGATAGCTCAGTTGGTAGAGCATCCCCTTGGTAAGGGGAAGGTCATGAATTCGAGTTTCATTCCGGGCTCATTTCAAATCAAAATGGAGGGGTGCTCCGAATGGTAAGGAACTTGTTTTGAAAACAAGCGTCAGCAATGACATGCAGGTTCGACTCCTGTCCCCTCCGCCAGATTGAATAATCGTCTATGATATATTCATATCAAATGTCAAAAGAAACATTTTCTCAATTACCAGCTAGCGAGTTTCTTCAAATGAGAACCAAAATTTCCCAGTCTTCTTATGGTCAAATTCTAAATAATTCCGAAAGATGGTCCAGATTCAAACCCGATGATTTGGTATTTGGTGAATGGCAAAAAATATTAGGCTACGACGTAAATAACTTAAAACACATGCGGCTTACAGATTTTATTACCATTGGCCTTGTTAATTTGCAAAATAAAATCTATCCAGAAAATTCTTTTACTCCCGAAGAAAAAAGGATTTTAAGAATCACTGCTAATATTCACGATTTGCCTGAATCATTAACCGGTGATAAAAATTTTGAATTAAAGACAGAAGATGATGAGGATCTTGAATTAAAAAATATGAATTTTATTATCAATGATATTCAACTAGAAATCGACGAATCCGCCACTAAACAAATAATAGACATTTTAAAAGACAAAAACTCTAAACTCGGAAAAGCTTTTAATGTTATCGAAAGAATTGGTTATTTTCGAACCGGTATCAAAGCCTGGAAAAAAGCTTCAAATCAAAATGACCAAACTACTAACGGTTTATATTGGTTAATCCATAATGTTCTTTTAAATCAAATTCCGCCATTAATTAATTACTCAAAAGATTTTGCCCTAGCCGAATATGCTCTTCATTTTTATAAATCAGATATTACTCAAATTTTTAATGAAATACCTAAAACAAGTTTTGACAACTACAGTTTAAATGAAAGAGAAGTCAAATCAAATCAATTTAGGGAAGCTTCTAAAATTTGGACTGACTGGATTTCTCAAAATCCAAAAATTAGTTTCGAAACCAAACGATAATTTAAATATCGCTTACACTCCCTGCCCACCCAAAAATAGTATTTTAAACAATATTAATATAGTATATTTATAATTAATATATTTTTAATATTTAAATGACAGAGGATCCCCAACCATCAATAAATCAACTTAATATTGATCTAGTTGAAAAAGGAAAAGAAAAGAAGATAAGTGCTCTTCATTTTGTTTTGTTAGGATTACCAATATGGATTTATCCAGGAATTTTATTTGCACTTGCAATGGGTCTTGGTTCTATTCAAAATATAGAAAATGACAAATATCTTCCTCTTTTAGGAATAATCATAACAAGCTTTTTTGTGACAGCTCTTCTTTATCCTCTTGTCTATATCTTTTGTTTAATTTCATTTTTAATTGTTAAAAATGAAAAAAAGAAATTATTATTTGTGAAGATTCCTTATTTTTGCATTATAACCTGTGTTTTATTGTTTTTACTTTGGGGTGTATCTGAACCTTTTTTATTGAAATAATAACTGAGGTTTAAATAAAAAATTTGACATCATAAAATAAAAAATGCAGACTTTCCTTTCATAAAATTTCTTTAAAATTTAAGTTATAATTTTCCCATGGACTACTCTCAACTCTCACTCGAAAAACATAAACTTACTAAAGGTAAAATTGCCATCGCCAGCAAATTTGGCGAAGTCAAAACCAAAGATGACTTAAGCATCGCCTACACTCCCGGAGTTGCCGCCATTTCCACTCTTCTAGCCCAACAACCCGAACTAGCCTCAGAATATTCAATTAAATCCAACACTGTCGCTGTCGTTTCTGACGGTTCTGCTGTTCTCGGTCTTGGCAACATCGGCCCTTTTGGTGCCCTGCCAGTCATGGAAGGTAAAGCTTTACTTTTTAAAGAATTTGCCAATGTCGATGCTTTTCCAATTGTTCTAGAAACTCAAGATCCAGACGAAATTATTAACATCGTCAAAAATATTGCTCCCGGTTTTGGTGGAATTAATTTAGAAGATTTTGCTGCTCCTAAATGTTTTTACATTGAAAATAAATTAAAAGAAATTTTAAACATTCCTGTCATGCACGACGATCAACATGGCACCGCCATTGTTGTTTTAGCCGCTCTGATTAATGCCTTAAAGCTAACCAACCAAACCAAAGAAAATACAAAAATTGTCATTTGTGGCGCTGGTGCTGCCGGCACCGCTATCGCTAAATTATTAAGTCTTTACGGTTTTAAAGATTTAATAATTGTCGATTCTAAGGGAATAATTAGCAAAGACCGTCCCGATTTAAATGACGCCAAAAAGGAATTTTTAACTTTCACCAATCCTCAAAATTTAAATGGTGACTTAAGTCAAGCCATGATCGGTCGACATGTTTTCATTGGTGTCAGCGGACCAAATATTGCCACCGGCGACATGGTAAAAACCATGGGTGAAAAACCAATCATATTTACTATGGCCAACCCTGTCCCAGAAATCGATCCTATTGTCGCCAAAGAAGCTGGTGCCTTTATTATTGGTACTGGTCGTAGTGACCAACCAAATCAAATTAACAATGTCCTCGCCTTTCCTGGTGTTTTTAGAGGCGCTTTGGATAATAAAGTCAGTAAAATAACTGATCAAATGAAATTGGCTGCCGCTCAAGCCCTGGCCGATTATGTCAAAGAAACCGAATTAACCGTTGATTTTATTTTACCCAGCCCTCTCGATAAAGGCGTCGTTAATGTCATTGCCTCATCTATTAAGTAGCGGTTCTCTTATTTCTTTAATAAATTTCCACTCTTGATTTGAAAATCTCAACCCTAAAATATTAGCTAATTGTTGATATCGCCCTACAGCTGCATCTGTACCAGAATCATATAGGCCAACAATTTTTTCAAAATGTGGCATCGAAATTCTTTCGAATTCTGATTGTGGATTAAAGGCTATTTTTTTAACCTGGTCACCAAATAATCTAACCCATAAAAAACCAGTTGAAAATTGATAGCTAGCTGAACTTTTGGAGCCTTGAAGTTGAACTATATTTAATTCCTCAGTTACGGTTTCCATACTTAAAACAGCACCTTCTTTTCCTTTATATCTCAAAAGCAAACTCAAATCACCATTGGTTGGAGTTCTAAGAATTTCTCTTTCATCACCACAAAAAACAGCCAAATCAATCCTTTCTGGATTTAATGTTAATTTATTATTAAGTCGCAAAAATTTTCCATAATAATCAGGCGATAAATCTGTATTTACAATTTCTTTTATTGATTCCATAAAAAATCATTTTTTAATCAAGCGATTCTACCATAAAGTAATATTTTTTTTAATCTGCCCCTTTAGTTTCATATGTTAAAATACTATCCTTAAACAATCAATATTTAATTATGAAAAAAGAAAACTTTATCCAAAAATTCTTTAAAAAGATTCAGAAATGGTACGTCACCCTTCCAGATAAAAAAAGGTATTTTGAATTACTCACTGCTGTTCTCTCTGTTCCGATGATATTAACTGTTATTTTAGTTAATATGAGCACTATTAATAAAAGCAAAGAATTATCAAACACAACTCCTACCTCAACACCCATTCAAGTCGTGGTTGAAAATCCTGCTTCCGGTTCTGGTAATACTAACAATCCACCCAAAATAAATATTGCTACGCCTACTTCTACCGCCACTCCTACTAAAACCGAATGTAAAAAAGATATTGGTGAAATTGAAATTTTATCTCCTCAAGAAGGTGAAATCATCACCAATAATGATGTTTGTATAAACATTTCCACTGACAGTGATTATTGTCCCGTTAGTTGGTCTTACAAACTAGACAATGATAGTTGGTCTGACTATAGCAGTAATAATATTTGTCTTTATAACTTAACTGCTGGTAAAAAAACTCTTCAAATTAAAGTTAAAAGTAGTGTCGTCGATAAAACTATTACTCTCGAACGAAACTTCACTTACAAAAACTCCATTACCCCAACACCAACAACCACTTCCATTAACAACTAATAAACTTTGCTAAACTTGTTTAATGCTTAAAACTCGACGAAAAATTTTAATTATTTTTAATATTCTATTAATAATTCTAGTTGTTTCTGTTTTTAATTTTATTTTTTTTAAAAAAAATAAGTCAAATTCAGCTAATTTTACTACCATCATTACTCCTCCACCCATAACCGAAATAACCTGGGAAGAAGCCGTTAATCTTATCCAAAATTGTCAAGTTAAATCCGTTTTTCAAAAAAACAATCTAGAGATCACTCTAACCGATAAAAATCAACAGGTTTTCAAAACCACTGAACCCAAAAAAGGTGATGTTTTTATCCAAACCAATCATCTCCGCTCCGACTGCAACGACATCGTCACCACCATCACCGAATAAACTCCTTCAGCCTCCCGTAAGGAAATGATAAAATAATATTAGGTAATGATAATCGCGCTTATTTTAAGTTATAAGTTAAATAGGAGATCTAAATGAATATTCAGATCAAAGGTGTTAACTTAATTATTTCTCTAAAGATCCGCAAGATGATCAACAACAAATTTGTTGACAAGCTTGATAAGCTTCTTCCCCAATTTAACAATGAACTAAAAACCGCCTACCTTCGTATTGAAAAAGATAAACGATATAAAGATTTTACTGTTCAATTTGACATGACTCTTCCTGGCCAAAAAAATAATTTTCATGCCGAAACTAAACATCACGAGCTAGAACCCGCGGTAGTTGATCTACGAGAAGCCATTGAACGACAAATCAAAAAATATACACAGGCCT